>Ga0307988_1001779_pt1 | contig 11472 bp, 7 predicted proteins | sample EllFjometagen183_FD_203166 | JGI IMG/M metagenome (GOLD analysis project Ga0307988, IMG submission 203166) | Marine microbial communities from Ellis Fjord, Antarctic Ocean - #183 | ecosystem: Environmental > Aquatic > Marine > Unclassified | place: Southern Ocean | collected 2014-10-08 | reverse complement strand
TGACATTATTGAGTTCATCCACCACAATTTTTGCTCCCAGATCATCCAGCATATTATCCATTGGAAAGGGATATTGAATCCTGTTCTGTATCCACATGAGTCTTTTCTTTTCTTTTGAAGCGTGATGACGGCCTGTTTTAATCCTTTGATTTAATTCATCTTTAAATGCCTGGCAGATATCAACTCCCTGCCTGGTACCCATTAAAAGTGCTATTACAACTCCGAAATCCCTTAATAGCCTGTTATCAACGGGAGAGGGTTTTGTCTTTGCAAGTTCATAAATGTCTTTTAAAAGTTGACTTGACTGGTTAAAATTCTCCAGAGCAAGCCCTAATTTTTCCTTTGACAGCGGCTTTTTTGTGTGGGAAGAGACAAAACCTACCAATTTTTCAACCTGGTTTGAGAGATATTTTATGGCATCTTTTGTATAATTCTGGGGCACATTTAATACGAAAAAATCTTTTTTATATTGGTGTGCGAAATTTTCCATAATGGCAAGACCGGCAGTACAAGGGCTGCTGGTTCCAATAATGAAATCAGGTTCCGGCATTGCATTTTTTAATACCGCACCCATGACCGCCCTGTGATAAGCACATGAATCCGTTGCAAAACCTGAATCTTCAGCCTCTTCAAAGAAAAAACCAGCTGTCTGGGTGGAGGCGAGCATGGCACCGACAAATTCAACAAAACATGAAGTGACCCCCATGGAACTTAAGAGATCAAAAGGAGCTGTTACGCCGCACCATGCAATGGTTTCATCTTTGGAATACAGCTTTCTCCCAAGCCTGGACAGTTCTAATACATATTTTTTCCTGGCATTGATGCCTTCCGGGTCCTGATTGATTTTGTCTTTTATTCCTTTAACAGTATTGTCAAAATGTTCATACATCATAATTATACCTCCAGCATTTCAGTAAATGCTTCGATTCTTGTTTGTTGCTGTCCCATGGAACCTGTTGTACAGTCGCCTTCCAGCATGAGGAAGGGTATGGATTCCTTTTGAAGGGCCTGCCGGATCATGGGAATCCTTGAAAGATAAGGATCACAGAATTTTAAGGTAAACCCGATAACCCCTTTTGCATTAGTTTGTTTTGCCCGTTGAACTATTCTCTGGGCTATACTGCCGGGTATTGAGGTGTCCATGGTTCTGGCACAGGGAGTTTGTTTGAGATATGAGACAGCCAGGGATTTGAAGATATCATCATCCAAACCAGTGTCCACCTGTGTAACAAACCGGGATGAAGTGCAAAAATCGGTTCCGCTAACCTGCAAATTCCAGTCTTCAAAAAGATCATACACCTTTGGATCAAACAAAAGGTTTCCAAAAACAAAAACAGGAGCGGTGAGAGATTTGCAAGGATTTTCAGGCTCAATTTTGCTTTTTGCCATGGCAAGAGCTTGATCTATTGACTGTGTTGCCGCCGTATTGATGATTTGCTGAAGTCCTGAAGCATATCCTGGAAAGAAATTTTGCGTCATTTTTTCTTCAATTTTTTTAACCGATGCCGCAAGAAGGTTCCATTTGGCGATAGTTTCTTTTATCTTGTCTGATATAATTTTTTGGGAAAAAGTAATATTGTTCCACTTGAAAAGGGTTTTGGAAAGACGCTCATACTCTTTTGACAGAAAGTCAAGGCTGAGACTATTTGTCTCGGAAGGAAGGTCTATCAATACGACTTTGTCATCAGGCCTTGCTTGCTGCCAGGCATCGGACAGACGGCGCATGGCATCACAGGAATTTATAAAGATCATGCCCTCAAGGTCTGGCAGATCACCGGCAAGTGCCCGGTCAAGAACTTTTTTGACGTGGGGGCATAAATTATCATGAAGCAGGTGTCCTGCCTGGTCCGGGGCTTTTGTTTCAGGAAAAACCCTGTAAGGAGAAAACCCCGCAGCTTCAATTAAAGGCACCGGTGTATAGGCACAGGTAAACCCTATCTTTTTTTTCATTTTACATCCTCCTTGCCGCAATTTAAAAGAATGGTGTGAAGTACATTTTTTGTGGTTTCAATATCTTTTTTTGAAATAGAAGAAAAAACTTTATCCAGGGTATCTGATAAAACCTTTGTTGATGAAATTTCTGCATCCACACCGGCTTTTGTTAAGATAATCCTGTTTGCGCGTCTGTCATTGGGATCAGGTTCTCGTTTTACCAGGCCATCTCTTTCCATACGATCTAAAAGTCCGGTCATTGTGGATGGTTCAAGCCCTGCTCTTTTGCCAAGTTCATTAACTTTAAGGCCGTCTTCATCCCATAAGGCCAAAAGAACACCCAGATAAGCCGGCTTTATTGTCCTTACGCCTTCATTGATAAATTCTTTTTTCAAATGGGATGTAACAGCCAGTGTTGCCCTGGAAATCAAGTAATAAGGACAGTCAGGCGGAAGTGGAAAATTCATTTTTTAATCCTTTATCGTATAATATTTATCCGAATTATACGTATGCGTAATATATTGTCAAGAACTATTTTAGAAATACCTGATCAACACTATTTATTTAAGTTTTTTCATGCTCCGGCATATTAAAAAATCCTTATATTTTAATTTTTACCCTGAGACTAATTAATCCATCCATACCCAATATGGTATTCTGGAAATATTAAAAAAGTCCGGACTGGTGAAAAAATGCTCAGTAAATTATCGAATTTGACTCCTGACAGATAATACCATAATTACTCACGAGGAAACCAAAATTAGATTGTGACTGTTTTTGTTTTGTAGTGGCTTAACTGGGTGTCCTACAATATAGGGGGAGGATCAATATCGACTGCATAAAAGAAGAATGACACATTCTCTTCATAATTCCTTCACAGTTTGCTGCTAAACTCCAGGTAATCAAAAATAGAGGAGGTATAAAATGGTGAATAAAATTAAAAAAACAAACCCAATCAAAACAATAGTCCTGATGCTGACACTGATGCTATTTGTTTTGAGCAGTTTTAGTGTTGCAGCTTTTCAGGTTTCCCAGCCCATGACAGATACAGGACAAAACGATTGTTACAGCAACGATGGTCAAATCAGTTTTCCATCGCAAAATTCCCCGTATTTTGGACAGGATGCCCAGTACACAACCAATCCAATGGCCTACAGGGACAATGGTGGCGGTACAGTTAGCGATCTGGTTACAGGACTGATGTGGTCAAAGGCGGTTGATGAAACCAAAGTCAGTCTTGTAACCGCCCATAAAACAGCAGAAAAAATGACCCTGGGAGGATATTCGGACTGGCGGGTGCCCAATATTAAAGAATTGTATTCGCTGATGAACTTTAGCGGCAATACAGGGTTCAACAACAGAAACCTTAAGGCGGCTGCCCCTTCAAATGCCATTCCTTATATCAATACAGATTTTTTTGAATTCAGATTTGGCAATACAGTGGCAGGTGAACGATATATTGATGCCCAGTGGCTCAGTTCAACCCGGTATGTCAGTACCACTATGAACGGGGCAAAAACTCTGTTCGGTGTTAATTTTGCCGACGGCCGCATCAAAGGATATGGGTATTCACATTCCAAAGGCAGACGCCCGGAAAAAAAGTTTTATGCCCGGTATGTCAGGGGCAATAGATATGGAACCAATGATTTCAAAGACAACAAGGACGGCACAGTATCCGATAATGCCACCGGACTGATGTGGATGAAAACAGACAGCGGCAAAGGTATGAACTGGAGTGAGGCATTAACATATGCTGAAAACTTTGAGTATGGTGGTTACAATGACTGGCGGCTGCCCAATGCTAAAGAACTACAATATATCGTAGACTATACCCGGTCTCCGGATACCACAGATTCAGCTGCCATTGATTCTGTGTTTGATATGACACCCATCAAAAATGAAAAAGGGCAGACAGATTATCCCTATTTCTGGACATCAACCACCCATCTTGACGGACCGCAGCCTGGCAATCATGCAGTATACATCTCTTTTGGCCGGGCTATGGGTAAGATGCGCGGAACTAACATGGATGTCCATGGTGCCGGTGCCCAGAGAAGCGATCCCAAAAAAGGTCAAGGCCATATTTCAAGAGGCCCCCAGGGGGACTGGGTCCGTGTCAATAATTTTGTCCGGCTTGTCCGCGGCGGGTCAGTGACACAGGTTCAGGAAGAACCAGCCAAAGATAAATCCGGCTATCCCTATAAAATAAAAGTTGCGGACAATAAAGCAATAGGCAAGGCTTTGGATCCGTTTCAAACTAAACAGTTGGAAAGGCAACCGCCCCAACCAGGGCACCGGCCGGACCAGCCTCCCGATAGAATGGGGTTTGTCCTGCGCCTGGATAAAGACGGGGATGGTAAAGTGTCACGGTCAGAATTTGATGGACCGCGTCCTCATTTTTTTCAGCTTGACACAGATCAGGACGGATACCTTTCTGAAGATGAAGCGCCAAAAGGCCCTCCACCGCGAAGAAAAGTACCCAGACAATAACAGCGTGTTTTTTCAGGGGTATAATTGACTCTCATTCAACTTATACCCCACACCATAAACCGCTTTTATGATTTCTTTGCCCGGCAGTACATCACCCAGTTTTTTTCTCAGGTTTTTAATATGGGTATCAATGGTTCTTTCATAACCGTCAAAGCTATACCCCTGTACCCGGTCCACAAGCTCTGCCCGGGAAAATACCTTGTTGGGGCGGCCGATAAAAGTTTTTAATAAACCAAATTCATTTGGGGTTAATTCCAGTTCCTGATCATTTACCATAATGAGATGTTCTTCTTCTTTTAAGGTCATGACCCCGATCTTTTTTGCAGAATCGTCAACAGGTCCTTTATATCGCCGTAAAGCTGCTTTAACCCTGGCCACCACTTCTCTGGGGCGAAACGGTTTCCTGATATAATCGTCCGATCCAAGTTCAAGACCCAAAAGGGCATCTATCTCTTCAACACGGGCCGTGAGAAAAATAATGGGGATTTGAGAGAATAGTCGGATATTTTTGCAGACAGAAATCCCGTCCAGTCCCGGCAGATTTATATCCAGGAGCACCAGATCCGGATCCGTTTTTTTAACAAAGGCTTCGACGGCTTCACCATTATCAAGAATTGATGTTTTATATCCGCTGTTAACAAAATAATCCTTAAGCAGCAGGGCAATTTTGTTTTCATCTTCAACAATCAGTATATGTTCACCTGCCATTTTTTCCTCCAATACCTTATTGATTTATTGGAAATGATATCCTGATCTTCAGGCCGCCTGATGTCGCTGGCATTGCAATGATTTTTCCATCATGGCGTTCAACAATATGTTTACAGATAGCAAGACCAATACCGCTTCCGCCTGTTTTTCGGCTTCGTGATGGGTCAGCTCTGAATAATCGGTTAAATATCCTGTTAATGGAATCCTCTGGCACACCCGGGCGTGTGTCTTCAAAACAGATCTCCACGCAATCGGCATGCAGCATTCCTTTAATAGTAAGTGTTCCAGGTGCGTCCGTGTATCGAAGTGAGTTTTCAAGTATATTGGAAAACAACTGGATCAGTCTATCCGGATCACCTGAAATTTTTGGACAGTCAGACAGGTTCACCAGGTACGCTATAACAATCCCTTTTTGTGAAAATTCCTTTGTGAATTTTTCCTGCGTTTCTTCAAGCAGTCTACCAATGTCAACTGGACGTCTTTCAAGCTGGAGGGTTTTGGTTTCCTCCACAGACAGTGTGTGCAGATCATCGATCAGACGGTTGAGGTGAAAGACTTCAGCCTGGATGGATTTGATAACAGCAGGTTCCGGATCACGGATACCATCCCGGATCGCATCGATTTCTCCAACCAGGATAGATAAAGGCGTTCGCAGTTCATGGGATATATCAGACAGCCATTGTTTTTGTTTAAGCTCATATGCGCCAAGTTGGGCAATCATGGCATTAAAATCATCAGCAAGCTGCCCTAGTTCGTCTGTAGAGGTAACCTTGATTTTTGTATCGAAGTTTCGTTTGGATAATCTGCGGGTAGCGTGGGACAGCTTTTTGATAGGGGATAATAATTGAGAGGCCAGCACAAAAGAAATCAATACAGATAATATGAGAAATACCCCTCCCACAAGATAAATAACCTGCTTTTGCTGCCGGATAAAATACCTGTCCAGTGGATTAGACAGATCCTCAAGTTTTCGCAGCCCAAGATACCCCACTGTCTTATCGTTAACCAGGATCGGTTTAAACACATGGCCTTGTTTTGACCGTGCCCTGCCCATGACAAGACCATGGTTTTCATCAAACAGGCTTAACCGCGGACTTGCTTCAAGCGAGTCAGGTATCGGGCCAGGTCCAGGTATTCCTGGTGTCGCCCGTGGATTATGTACCTGCCGTGGCGGTTTGAACGGTGGTCTCACTCCAGGTGGCGGCGGTCCCTGTCGCGGTCGCGGATGGTCCAACCGGGCATCAGAAGAATCAATAAGTCCGGCATCGATGAAAATCCGGGTCCATTCGGCATGATTGTGTCTTAAAGATTCCCAGTTGCTTTGTTTTTGGTATTCATTTTCAAGCCGGGAAATAAGCCCTGACAATTTGTCTAATTCTATCTGGTCTACATATTCCCCAAAATTTTGAAAGGTATAAAACTGCATTGCCCCAATCATTAATCCCACCAACAATATTCCGGTGATTAAAAATGACATTAAGAATTTACTTAATATGGTAAATTTCAAATTAAAACCTTAAAAATTTGAGTGTTTTTGTTGTTAAATTTCACTAATAATACCCCAGAGTAAACCATATCTTTTGTTTTTTCAATTTATTCACTGATTTCACATATTGTCTCCACAATTCAAAGGTATTTAAAGACCTTTACAGGTATAAAAATTGTTGATACTGAATTCTTGAACAAGATTTTTTACTAATCAGGTCGCATACCATTCAAATTTTCATGGTATACGATATGCTATCAATAAGTTGAAAAATATACGTACAACCGGTAACATACTTGTTAATCTTTGATCACAACAGGAACGGAGGACGCTACCATGGATACGATTAAAGAAATGTTAAAGTGTAAATACCCGATAATTCAGGGTGCAATGGGTATGATCAGTAATCCGGAGTTGGTGGCCGCTGTCTCTGAAGCCGGAGGATTCGGATTGCTGGCAACTGCTTTTTTCCAGGATAGTGAAATAATACGGAACCAGATTCGTGAAACAAAGGAACTCACAGGTAAACCATTTGGCTTAAATTTGTTTACGATGAATCCTCTGGTTCAAGAGTTCGTGGATATTTTAGCAGATGAGGGGATAGGCATCGTTACCATTTCAGGTGGTTCTCCCAAAAAAATAATTCCATATGTTCATGACCGGGGAATCAAAGCGATTGTTGTGGTGCCGACTGTGGATCTTGCGTGTAAAGCAGAATCATCCGGAGCGGATGCTGTCATCGCAGAAGGATCTGAATCCGGCGGCATGCAGGGATATAACGGCACCTCAACCATGGTTCTGGTTCCCGCAGTAAGCGATGCAGTAAACATTCCAGTTATTGCTGCAGGTGGTATCGGGGACTCGCGAGGTTACAGAGCCGCAATAGCTTTAGGTGCACAGGGCGTACAAATCGGTACCCGGTTTATTACGGCAACGGAGTGTATCTCCCATATCAATTATAAGAAAACCATAACCGAATCAAGAGACACGGGCACAAGGCTTGTGGATGCAGGCAGATTCAGGATACGAGCATTGCACACGCCATTAGTTGAAAAAATATTAACCGGCCAGATGGGCACGGATGCACATTTCAATATCCAGGCAGTAGAAAAATCGTGGATTAGAGGGGATATTGACTCTGGCATCATGCCGGCCGGGGAAGTTTCCGGTTTGATTTCTGATATTGATTCAGCAAAGCAGATTATCGATGAAATGGTCGGTATTTCATAATGGAAAAATGTTATTTACACTGCTGTATTTTTTTACTATGCTTTGCTTTACTGGTTTTCAGGGAAATTGATGGTTTTGCTTAAGTCCTTTTAAAAGCGGAAAAACATGAATAATGTGATACCCGATAATAAAAATTTTTTTATTGCCCATCGACCGGCAACTATCAAATCCATTTTAATGATTTTAATCATATCCTGCATTTTGATTAGCCCCATCCGGAATATCAGCTTTAACAATACAAGTTTAACCCGAATTGACCATGCCAGTATCCAATATCTTGATCAAACCCTTAAAAGAGCCACCATCGCATATGGGTTGTGTCGAGCAACAAATGCACTTGTTTCCGTTCTCCAGGAAGTTGAAATCGGATTCGAAGTTTTTGGTACCATCACCGTGAGTCCATTTGAATGGCTGGACCCCTTAAATGATCTTGTGGAGAGGTTTTCATGGGTCTTGCTTGCAGCAATTGCATCCATTGGCATTCAGGAATTTTTTATAAGATTATTACCGAATTCAATAATTGATTTTATATTGTTACCTGGTTTGTTCATGTGGCTGATAGGGCTTTGGGCAAATAAATATCTTCCCGTAAATTTATTAGTCATAGGAAAACATCTTGTCTTATTGGCTGTTGTTTTACGATTTATTATTCCGGCTGAGGTCGCCATTAACAACTGGATATATGATTATCATTTAAAAAATAAGTATGACCAGTCTGTGGATAATATAAAAATTAGTGTAAAAGAAATTAAAAAAAGAACCCCTGTTGAAGAGATATCCTTTGAGGATTCAAAAGAAAAGCAAATTCGGAATGACGACGATCCCATGCAATTTGATATACCTCCAAATCCTGCAGATTCGGCAGAAGAGAAAGAAAGCGATACCAACGGATTTTTCAACAGGACAAAAGACAAATTGTCAAAAAGTTTTGCCAATACAAAAAAAACATTAGATCTGGTGGGAAATTTGAATTCTAGCCTTAAGGATTTTCAACCTTGGCTAAAAACAGAAGTTCCCATCCTGTTTGAAAATTTCATTTCTTTGATAATGGTATTTGTTATCAGCACCATTTTTTTACCCATATTTATTTTATGGCTTATTGTTTATTTAATTAGAATAATAACAAAATCCCAGTTTGGGCACAAAGTAGAAAAGAAATTTAAATTTAATATTTTTCAAAAAAAACAAAAAGATCTCAGCTAAAAATAAATTTTACCACTCCTCCAAGAATTGTTGGTTTTTAAAACAAAATCAGAGGATTCATGTTTAGTGTTTGATCCAAAACCTGTAAATTCCCATCAGTATCCCATCTTGATGAATCAGACCACACAGATGTGTTAAAAATTCAAAAATACCATATATTGCGCTTGTATTTTCTTTAAATACTATATAAAGTATGTTCTCTAATTAAGCTTAATTGTAATTTGCAGTACCCCAAAGTTAAGCCAATGAAGATTAAATGAGAGATAAACATAAAAAAAACAGGAACCTAAGAATATGCCGAAAACCAAAGAACCAAAAGACTCAATAAGTTTTATTTCAGAAAATTCCAGAACGGTATTGGAGCGAAGGTATCTGAAAAAAGACCCATCCGGAAAAGTATGCGAATCACCGGAACAGATGTTCAGAAGAGTGGCAGCCGAAATTGCCCAGGCTGAAAAAAAATATGATGAAAAAGCAGATGTTAAGAAAATGGAAGACCGGTTTTATAATTTGATGACAGAATTCAGGTTTTTACCCAATTCCCCCACTTTGATGAATGCCGGCAGATCTCTGGGTCAATTGGCAGCCTGCTTTGTTCTTCCCGTGGAGGACAGCATAGATGGTATTTTTGAAGCGGTTAAAAATGCTGCCACAATTCACAAGTCTGGTGGGGGGACAGGATTTTCCTTCTCAAGACTGCGCCCGGAGAACAGCAGGGTAGGGTCCACAGGCGGCGTGGCTTCCGGTCCGGTTTCATTTATGCAGATTTTCAACACAGCCACTGAACAGGTAAAGCAGGGCGGTACAAGACGCGGGGCCAATATGGCAGTTCTTCGGGTGGACCATCCGGATATCATCGCTTTTATTAAGTGCAAAAATAACAAAAGTGAGCTGAATAATTTTAATATCTCCGTTGGAGTGACAGACAAGTTTATGAAGGCCGTCTCAAAAAGTGCCGACTACGACCTAATAGATCCAAGGACAAAAGAGCCGTCCGGTAAATTGAATGCCCTGGCTGTCTATGAAGAGCTAATCAGTCAGGCATGGGCCACAGGGGATCCCGGCGTCATCTTTTTAGATGAGATCAACCGTTATAATACAACTCCTGGTATCAGTGATATTGAATCCACCAACCCCTGTGGTGAACAGCCGCTTCTGCCCATGGAAGCCTGCAATCTGGGATCTATAAACCTGACAAAATTTGTGACAACACAAAAGGGTATGCAAGTCATTGATTATAAAAAATTAAAGGAAACCATCCATCTTTCGGTCCGGTTTCTTGATAACACAATTGATATGTCAAAGTATCCCATTAAAGAAATAGAGCAAATGGTTCAAGGCAATCGTAAAATTGGTCTGGGCATAATGGGATTTGCCGATATGCTCTTTGAAATGAATATACCCTATGATTCAGATGAGGCCATAGATATTGCCGAGGTTGTCATGTCATTCCTTCAAAAGGAATCTCACGATGCATCCTGTTCATTGGCAAAGGAAAGGGGAGTTTTCCCTAATTTTGAGCAAAGCGTATACAAATCAAAAAAACAATCCCGGATGCGTAATGCCACTACAACCACAATTGCCCCCACAGGAACCCTCAGCATTATTGCAGGCTGCTCAAGCGGGATTGAACCAGCTTTTGCATTGAGTTTTGTCAGGACTGTCATGGACAATGACAAGCTTTTAGAGATTAATCCTGTATTTAAAAAAACAGCCAGGATGCAAGGATTTTATAATGATATTCTTATGGAAGAAATTGCCGAGAAAGGAACCATTAAGGGTAATTCTCAAATCCCGGTTGACATAAGAAAAGTCTATGTTACGGCACATGATATAAAACCCAAGGATCACATCAGGATGCAGGCGGCTTTTCAACGGCACACAGACAATGCAGTTTCAAAAACAGTTAATCTTTCCCGTGATGCGGATAAAGAAGATGTGAAATTTATTTATGACGAGGCTTTTAAGCTAAAGTGCAAAGGAGTGACCATCTACAGAGATGGAAGCAAAGATAATCAAGTGCTTTCTATTTCCGGCAATGGAGGCAAAGAGAATGGGAATGATTTTTTGCTTGCCGGAAGAAAGCGGCCGAAAATTCTCAAAGGCTTTACGGAAAAGATTAAGACAGGTATGGGATATCTTTATGTAACAGTGTCTGAATTCAATAACAAACCATTTGAGCTTTTCGCCACGATTGGAAAATCAGGCAAATCCACCCAGGCCAAGACAGAAGCCATTGGAAGACTTATCTCTTTGGCCCTGAGATCTGGTGTGGATGTTGTGGAGATAATAGACCAGATCAAAGGAATCCGGGGAGAGCATGCCGTATTCCAGGAGGGTGGTTTGGTGTATTCCATTCCCGATGCTATTTCCAAGGTGCTTGAGAAACGATATCTGCCCAATGGCAATGCAGAAAATGTTAA
>Ga0307988_1001777_pt1 | contig 11513 bp, 6 predicted proteins | sample EllFjometagen183_FD_203166 | JGI IMG/M metagenome (GOLD analysis project Ga0307988, IMG submission 203166) | Marine microbial communities from Ellis Fjord, Antarctic Ocean - #183 | ecosystem: Environmental > Aquatic > Marine > Unclassified | place: Southern Ocean | collected 2014-10-08 | reverse complement strand
CCGGCAAAGGGATATTTCTTAGATCATCCAGCGAGCAGTATTCGCCACTGGAAGTATGCATTAATAGTTCTTGAGTCATAATTGACTCTCCTTTCTGTTTAGTATTGATTGTTGATGAACGAGGGAGCAGAGGGGTCTAAACCACATTCCGCTGAAACCCTTTGTCAGTTTATGTTTGATTAAGTTATTTGAAGGGAAGTGAGTCCGCGCCAGGCCACCAGATACCTGGTTGGACCCGCTGTACACACGCACCCCGCCTTATTGGTGGGGTACTGATTATATCACAGTGATCCTTTAGATGTGTGACAATTACATCCTATCCTGAGTTCTCCGCTGGACATCAAGAACAGACCATGTGAATGGTTTTGATTAATAAGCTGAATACACAGCTTCATCCAATGAGAGACCGCGTTGTCATCTCGCAGTTCTAATTGGATACCTATCCTGTCTGGTCAGGGTCATAGGCGCGTATGTTTCAGATCCTCGTCAGGAACTGATCGGATGATGGAGAATCATCTTCTCAACTCTATTGTCCGTCTTGAATTCCAGTATCGCAACCTTCTGGGACGCCTGGTAGCCTAAGCGGTGGCCGCAGGGTAATCATTTCATCCGCCCGCCAATAAACATCGTGCAGGGTGGCTGGTTCATGGTGAATGGTTATGGGAGGATGTTATTAACTCCGGACAGGTTGGAATACCAGGTAACAACTCGCTTTATTGCTTTCAACTTCAATAAGTTGACCCGTACGCTTAAGTTCGTTGTCGGACCCACCCCAATCTGGATAGATCACTTCTCCAAGGAACTGTTCAACCTGTCCTGGATTGAGAACATAGCCTTTCAGCCTTAGTACTGACACCTCAGCGCATGATTTAGCTTTGATTACCTCAACATCGGCGCCGTACTGGAATCGAAGACGAGCTGTTATACTCTTTCGTCCCTGTGCATCCTGAATGAACTCATCATGACAGAGCATCACCTTACCTCCATCACTCGGATTAAATGTGTACTCTGTTTAGACCGGTGGCTAGTCCGCGTGATCCAGTTAGATCCATTCAATACATGGATGTCTTCGATTCGATATTGCTTCTTTTCATCCAAAACAGATAAGAAATAGGGATGTACAATTAGAGCGGCATAGCTACCACGGCTACCAACCATCCCTACCTGTAGATCTTTTCCTGTGCTGACGGGTAAGTAATAACCATTTAGCAAGTTCAGATGTTCTAGATCTTGTATATCGAGAATATGTGACAACAGATTTAGACTCAGATGCTGAATCATGGCACCGACTAATAGAGGTGTTGGTACTTTCTCAGAGAGAGCCCGGCTCCATGAGCGCACAACGTTGATCTTTTGATTATAGCTCAATGACTGGTCATGATCATTATAGAGGTATCCAGTACGCCACAACGCTTTAGCTTTAACAATAAACTTAAGCAACTCTTCGATCTGACCCCGGGACGCCCGAGCCTGATACTTGGCATAAAGTTCACGACCCTTGGCCTTGAAACGGTGGTACGTGTCCGTAGGAATGTCCTGTAATAATGCCAGGATGTCCTGGGCAGCTTGCATGTGCTCTGGCATGACGTCCGCTACATCTCCCAGCTTCTCAAACAGTGACTCAAAGTCAGGGACACCAAGCTCCTCACGATCACGCAGATAAATCCGGACATTGGCACTTATCTGGTCGATTTCATCATGAACATTCCCGAAGATCCATTGATCGGATCCTTCAGGTAGATGTTTTAATAGCCAGCTGTATCCATCAAACCTGTCAACACCACTATTCTTCTTCTGGGCTGAGATCGCACGTTGGATTCCCTCCGATAAGAGTACTCGCAAGTCCCAGGTTAGTAATCCTGGATTCTGACGATAGATACGCCGGGTCAATTTATCTAGCACACCAATCTTGCCTGCATGCAAGCGGATCCGTTCGCTAGCAACCCGGATACAGCTCTCTAAATCACTGGCTGCAGTATCGGCCATGGACTTATACTGAGTAGTATCATGCCACTGAATTTTGTCTGTCCAGACTGCATGTTTCATAACGATTGGGTCTAATGTTAGTACCGCGCCATCGCCATCACAGTCGCGTCCAGCCCAGCTTATATACCAAGTATCTATCCACTTGTGATTACTCTCATGCAGGTTCAACTGGATCAGGTTTCCGAGAAGTGTTTCATCCCGGATAAACTGTACTTTCACCTTCATGAGCTTTGTGTGTACTGGTAGGCTGGGATTGAACAACCACACCATGGTCTGAACTCGCTCTTTGACCATTGGACCACGGATAATGAACCGAACATCTCTATCCGATACACCTATGGATACTTTACCAGCGTATCCGGATATGGGTACTCTGCGAAAAAGATGCCCAATGCTGCTGATCAGTTGCTCATTCAAGTTCTGGATATAAGGTGGGAACCCAAGAGCCGCCATAGCGAAGGTCTCTGGTGCTGGAAGCTGCTCTCGGACAGGGAACTGTAGACCAGTATAGTCGAATTGCTGCCGATTTGCACTGGATTCCCAGGGTACCAGGGTGTAAGAATCCATTATTGACCCTCTGGTGGATACTGCAGCGCCAGTTACTACGTGTGGACGCTTTATACCTCCGTAGTATCCTGGTTGCAATCCACTACTGGATTTTGAGATAATTGTACCTTTGAAGAATGATCCATCATCGTACCATATTGTCCCTTGATAAGGATCTGCATTTAACCCTACGTCCGCATTGATAGAATCCATCTGTTTATCTGTGATAACACATACGCCCAGATCATTAACACCATCCTCGTAGATCATACCTGGATCTAACTTTAGACCTTGTAACGTATCTAGACGGTGGCCCGCTCTCTTCAGTCCAGTTATCAAGGTTGTGCGTTCAGACGGCACTTTGGTCAACCAAGGACCTATCTCTTGTGAGATATCGAGTTCCTGGGGCCAGTAGAAGGCTTTATTTAGGCTCTCACCAATAAGATCATAGTCGAAACCGTCCCAATTCAATGTTAGCGGGGCATGGATGACTCGATTCTCTGATCCTTCATCAAATTGATGACGTTCAATGACATCACCATGATAGTGCATTACTAGCAGTTCATCGAATAATAACGGTCTACTCATCACGACAGGCAAGTCGGACTCATCACCCAGGACTGGTGAAGGCTGTATTCCGTCTGCTGAGTGTACAGGGGCTCCTACTACGGGGCGTGTAGCATACACTACCGCCTTAAAAGCCTCAGCAGGCTTTACGGTGATGGACTCCGGGTCCCCAGTTAGTCGATAAGTCTCCAGCCGTTCACGAATCTTGGTGCTGGGTACATCATCAATGAGTTTCTGCACATAGGAATCTGGATCAAGTACGGACTCCAGGTCTGTGCTCAGGTTAACGAGTTGCTTTGCCAATGGAACTGGCTTTGGGTGTACAGGTGTTGCTTGGAGTGACATGCGCATGTCTCCTTGTGTTACCGGTGTATAACGGCGAACCGGTTGCCCGTATGTATGATTGATGTTTGTGAGAAAGGGTACGGGCTCTAAACGAAGACCCCGGGGGTGTAAGTATATACTTATAGGTACCTATGTGCAGAGCTAAGATTTGGGATCCCATATAGAGATCTCAGAATATATATAATATGAAATAACCCTATATAGGGCGATGTAATGAAGACGGGCTAAGATTGACCAACCACCCAACCAGCAAAGCAGGTAGGGACCCTGATTGGTTGTTCTACGCCTGGTATATGTGGATCACTTTTACCAATTATGCTTGCCTATAGCATCTACCATGGATTGGAAGCGAACAATGTCCTAGGTGTGGCTGTACTCTCAGCTTCCGCCCACGTGTTGCCATTCCCCACTTTAACATTGATTGCCTCAATACCCCTTCTGCTGATAGCTTGGCTAATCAATGCTTCAATATCCATGATTGCCATGTCTTTGTCCCTTGAACTCGGAACGTGGATAAGCACGCTATCATGGACGAATACGGCTGGTTCGTATCCCCTCTCAGCTAATAAATGCAGTATGTATCTGAATAGGGATGCCCCAAATCTCTGCACAAGAAACACCGCACTCCTGGTTGGGGCCAAGGCAGCTGGCATAGGTACTTCCGTTTTGTCCATGAGGTTCAGCTCAGCAGGGATCCGAGCATGTGTAGCAACTTCCCAGCGAACATCTGAGAGCCAAGTGCTTGCCTCACAAAACATGAGTGATAATTGATTCTGAATAGCTTCAGCTTCATTAAGTGTCAACTCACCCTTGGTTCCTTGGCTATTCTTAACTATAGTATTCAGACCTGCACCATAAATCCACGGATTGACAAACGATTTCGCCTTATCTCTCAAAGGTGTCGAAGGCAGAGCTTGATTGACGATCTCCTGGTAAGGATCCTTTCCAGTACGAGTGAGCTCTAACCCATCAGCATCACCGGATAGATGGAATAGCATTGAGATATCATTTGCAACGACATCGAAGTAGATGAAATACTGATCTGGATCACTGATGATGGCAGCTTTAAACACGTTTGGTAGTGACTGAATATTGTAGTTGCGAGTGTACACTCTCTCTGAATAAACATGAAACCTATACTTCCCGTAGAGACGTCCGCCTGGGGATTGCATAATGAACTTTTTAATTCTATTCCGCTCTCGATGTAAATCAGGAATATTGTGTTTCCTCTGATCAAGAGCATCTAAATCAAGTTTACTTAAAGTATTCTCATCAATTCTTACTCCACTGTGCGTCATTGTATTAAAGACACGCAATACATCCTCGCGTTTATCTAAATGCCTTGCGGGTAGATGATGTGCAATTGAATTGAACCTTTTCAGCCAATCATCTGTTTCTCGGATAGACTTTGAAGCCTTTCCCAAAAGCGTTCGGACTTTCTGAATTCGCTGATCTGCTGGCTTTGATTTCAACAACCAACCTAACTCTCCTGGTGTGAATAATGCGCCTACGAGTGTAGGGACAATCCCGGCAGTTAAGGGTATTCTGAGGTTTGTTCTGTCATAGTAAATGAAAGGAACGATTGGGTGTACAGAGCCATAGTGATCCCTTGGATACAGGAGAACATAGCCTTGGAAACGGGCAAGTAAATCTGCATGAGTTGGGATGTCCATCTTAGGCTTGTTCCCCTTGTTAAACCTGGAGGCTCCTATTGTTTTGCTCTGTGAGAGATATTGGGAGATAAGTGATTTCGGCGAGATTACAAACTGGGATAAAGTGGCTACCTTACCACTAGCATGACTTAGCTCTTGTGTAGGTGCTAGGTTGATCTCACGCAGTATGCGCCGAGCAACACTCTTTGTGATACCCATACTGCTATAGATGAATGCAGTTTGATTCTGTTGGAATCTAAAATCATCTTTAGATGAGGGCTTGTATCCATTTGAAGTCGCCCATAGATACATGCCAACCATAGCATAGAGTCTGTAGATACTTGGGTCATCCACCAGGCAATTAGCAATTAGTGCCTGAAGTCTTTTCTCAGGTATTTGCACCCACAGTTGAAACAATTCCATTGGCAAAAGAGAAGTATACTCCTCAACATGTAGAGCAAATTCAATAACATTTGAGTCCATTTTCGGGAATAGTGCGAACAACTGGTCAGCCGCCTGAATACCGGGTGGTTCTACCTGTCTGATGAACGATCTGTCCCTTAGAATCCTGTATATCTCACGCAGTTTACCTATTTGAGCAATCAAGGTATCTGCTACGGGTTCCTTCTTCTTTCGTCTCCGAACCTTTGCCATGAGGTTTGGATTGTTAAGAATGGAGACAGCATGGGGGTTTTTATATGATTTCCGACTCAATGTATGACTTCTGGTAAATCCATATGCTAGCTTTTAATTGGTGTACTGATGTGAACCTTGTAGACTATCAGAACCATCACTTTGCCTTTATCTATCCTCATCGTCTTCTGAATCGCCCATTTTTGAGATAGTATTAGAGATACCAGTTCCAATATTTCTACTTAAGCCGATCACGATGCCCATAATGATAATTCCTATTAAACCTTCTAGCATAATGCCTGCCTCCTTTTTCTAGTCGTTTTTGTTAATCGCCCACTCACATCCTCTGCCCAGAGGATGCAGCTTCAATGTAGTTTAACTTTAAATCAATCTGGATGTGCACACTCAGGAATCCAGATGTACAAAATGGGGATTTAGGCTCTCACCTTTTTCATTCTTATCCCCCTGTAGTAGCACGCCCCTTAGGCCATTAAATTTGGGGGCATGCCAAGCCTTTATATCACTTTCGTACAAGAGATATCTAAGCTTTTCAGCCCACCCATTCGTCTGTGCTCGTTCTAATAACATGGTGTATAGACGAGTTGCGTATTCACTCAATAGGTCTTTATTACCATTTTCGTATACTTTAGTAAACCAGCTGTATTCATTACTCGATTGATTGAATCCCTCACGGACAACACGCCAATTAGCCCTTTCATTGTATGGCTCAGCCCAAATGGTTTCCACCACAGACGGAGAAATCCTCTTTAGAAGCTCATCCATCTTTTTTTCATCCAACATCTCTGGGAACATGGGGCATAACATCCCATAAGTTGGGATTCCAGCGCTTTGAAGTTTCTCAAGAGCTTCCAACCTCTTGGAAGGAATCCCTGTCCCAACTTCTACCTTCCTTGCCCAAGCATCATTCAATGAACCAGTAGAAAAGCCTACCACAACCCGATCTTTGTGCTCCGTAAGAAAGCTTACCCAGTCAGATTTTCCCAGAATAGCACTTTTGGTCATAATTCGAACGCGATATTCTGTGTGCTTGAAAATTAACTCAAGCGCCTTTTTAGTGATCCCGCTGGACACAATTCTGGGTGAGAAAGCATCTGTAAGCTTTGAAAAGGCTAATACTCGACCTTTCCCTTTCCCTTTATGGTAACCGTCTAGCTCTTGCTCTAACTTTGGTATAACGTCTTCATATTCATATGTGAGCAATGGATTCTCTCTCGGAGCGTAGGATACGTTATGTTGCTCCCAAGTAAGGCCTTCAAACTTCTCCCTTTTCATTCTCAAATAAGTGGATGAATTTGTACTACAGTAACTGCATCCAAAGCCACATAAGCCTAATAGATCAATTTTATCATCACAAAGCCCCTTCTTCACCCAACCAGATCCGGCTTGAATGAAATGTTTTAGGCTAGGGATCTTTGTTACCACTACCTTTGAAACTCGTTTGGTCTGAGCCGGGGTCGAAGAGGTTTGGATTCTCGAACGGTTGGTAGATGTTTCGCGCGAAACCTTTTTCTTAGGAGCACGATCCAGAGTGGAGTCTTCAGATATCCCAATCTCCTCTTCGAATGGATTCTCAGTTTCTGTATTAACTGGTAAAGGTAGAAGTGCCAATAATTGGAGTAAGATTTTATCAACCTCCTCACTTTCCTGACGGCTAACTATGCTTTTTAAATCACTCCCTATTTTGATAATCCTCGTTTTTAAACTAGTAGTTGGATCTGGGTTCGCCTGAGCAGCAGCATTCTTTTTGCGTTTTATACCCAATTCAGTTTCAATAGCTGAGATCATATCACGATTACTTAGCGTTGAGTCAAATATCTTAGACCTTAGCTTCTCGAATCTAGACTCATCTGTCGATTTCAAGTCTAAAATCCTACCGAGATATTTTGACGCATCGCGATAATGGGTGTGACCCAATAAAAGCCTCTTCGGTTCGCCATCGCCTGGATCAAATACGCTCTGTAGTAGGTCCGGATCCAAAGCATTTACTGTCCTGATTGCTACCAAATACTGGCTGCCCAAGTTCGCTTTGATTCCTAGTTGGTTTTCACAATATGATCCAAAATTGCTGACTTCGAAATTGAGCTGATAGAAAGCTCGTTTACCTGTCTTAATTGCAGTTTCATTGAGTTGCAATAATCTATATGCAAGGTGCATCGTTGACCGGGCCAATTGCCCCTGTGCATTTAATACTTTGGAGTGCAAGAGTTTTCCATCAATCTCTTTATCAAGTTGACTGTCCCATAAGACATGCTCTCCCAAATCCGGGAAATCATAACCAGGAGCATCTTGCAAAGATTGCTTGCCACTAACAGCTTGTTTGGCTCCATCCTTAAGAAGTGTCTCCAGATTTATTCCCTGTTCACTCCAGAAGGGGATATTTTGATGATAACATCCCCAATAGATATTTGACAGTCGAGCCTTCACGGTACTATTCCTGGGCATCTTCCCTTCGATTACAAACCAATCTGTATTTGGAAGATATTGTGGGATGCCCACTAAATCTTCTGAAGTTGTGGACCATAGTATCGCCTTGAATCCAGCGTCTCTCAATGCCCTGAGATAGGCCTGATCTGTCTTTTGAGAAACATTGTTAATGACCAAGACGTTTCCTGTCCCCTGGCGCTTTATCAACCATTCAATACATGCTTCATCTAATTCAGCTAGATTTACGAGATACACATGTTGATCATACCCATAGCCAGTCTTCAACACCTCTGAAAGCACTACCTCGCGAGCTTTTCCGGATTTGTGTTTCTCGAGTCCAGTGAGGCTAAGAATAGATGGTTTCGATGTTCTTTTCGGTAGGTCGAGGTTGTTCTTCTTGCTAGGGTCAACCACCAGATCCTCGAACTCCAAACCTTCGCCTACTCCAAGACTTAAATCCATCAATTCACAGGTAATTTTCCATTCCATAATGTTTCGAATATCAATTTTCTTCACGCGCTACCTCAGGTTTTTGGGGCGTCAAATCCAGTCCAGCAGTTATTTCAAATCAATTCACATATCCCCAGTCGTATGAATTCATCTCTTTATATCCAGAATCAATCCGCTGAATTGTTTGCTTTGTGAACGAGTCCCACTTCTCATTTGGAAGTAGCAAGATCTGAGACTCTGGTTCACCGCCATCGTCAAGCACTACCTCACCACTTTTGTAGATTAGGTCTTGAAACTTTTCGTCTAATCGCCCTTTTACACGTGCAGTTTTACCTTTCAATAGCAGCTCACGGTCGAAGTAATTCAAACTCTTTTGCTTGAACGCCTTTGCTCCAAGATTGAGAAGTGTACCTCTGATTGTCGCTGCCTCTTTCTCATTTCCTAGGAAGGGCATGCACATAATACGAACAAAGACATTTCGTTTTGCGAATCGATCAAGCACTTCTAATCGTTTTGAAACTGATGGAGCGTCTCCCTCTACCTTTCTTGCTAGAGTCTCATCAAGTGTAGTTAGAGTCAATTCTATTTGTAATTGATCACGCATCTCCTCAATTAAATCAATGTGATTTAGAATAAGGTGACTTTTTGTAACCAAGTGTAACATCCATTTATTACCAAGTCTCCAATGCTTTCTAAAAGTTTGCAGGATCTCTGCCATTAGATCACGGCCAAGGTGCTCGCTTGCAGCTTGGATTGTTTGTGGTAGATACCCCTCAGTGGCCTCGTTGATTTGTACACGTTTCAGGTAGGCAGGAAGCTGGCTGTGTTTGAAAAGCTCCTCGTCCAACTTTTGCGGTAAATCAGTCTTGATCCTTACCTCATTACCAAAATCAGTTTGGAATGAGAAAGGGGGTGATTGCAAGTAGCAATAGCTGCATTTATACAAGCACCCTATATTTGCATTCAGTGTAAATGGAAATTGAGTCGCCTGTATGGGCTTCTTGGTTCTGGTGAGGGCAAACCCACTTGTTCTACTCTGGAATTTGATGTCTGGCATGGAACCTACTGTGATACTTCCTAGTTTATCTATACTACTGTCTTTTCTTCCCTAACCTGCCTTTAAGCCCTTTGCTATTAGGTCATAGATGATGTTTGCAAAGCCATTTCGCACTCGTTCATCATCGAGAACTTGTTTAGCTAACCCTTGGTGAACGTCTAGGCTTCCGATAACTGCATCATCGATTGCTTGTGAAAACCCGCCCAACATGGCTTGTTCTTTGGAGTTGTTCACAACCTGCTCAATCACCTTATCATTCTCCATAACCTTGTCTTTGATGGTGTTAGCATAGTTAATCATATCATCTTCAGTCAACTTGCCATCAAACAAGGCATTCATGTGACCAAGTATCTCAGATAGAAGCTCTTTTGCTGCATCACGGGCTACGGCACCACCTGGATTAGTAGAATAGACTCCCGTTGTATCGCCTACCAGGTTAATGGATTCTGATTTCTGCTCGTGTAACTTATAGCGCGTGAGTTCTACCTCCGAAATATTAATAGGATCTTTTTCTTCATACGTTTTAAGGTTAGGTATAAGTCCTTTTATGAATGCCCACAGCTTTAGCAGGTCTTCATCTGCATAATCAACAATCTGTGAGAGAAACTCGTACATTCGCACAAAGGTTATGAGGTCCTTCTTGAAGATATCAAGACCACTCTTTTCCTCATTTAATCCCTTTAGGTCAAGCTCGTAATTATGAACTGCCTTATCATCTTTGTTGAGTTTGGCAAGCTTGAGTTCCAACTCGAGATGCTTAATATTTTCCAGGATACTTTTGTACTGCCCTTTATACCTATCACTGGCAGGTTTTACTGCGCTACTCATAGACGCTTGTGTACCCTTTGGATCAAAGAAAGCCTTTGCATAGGCTTCCACTTCCACTGATGTGTAGATGGCGCTGGCTGCGAGTTTTGTCTGCAGGTCGTAGACAATATTGGGATCCGTTACGTCTTCAAGTTCCGTAGTGTTGTAGTATGGCTCAAATGCTTCCCTGATATCTTCGGTATCGTTAAAGAAATCAAGTACAAACACATTATCCTTGCCCGGATAGATTCTGTTAAGTCTGGAAAGGGCCTGGACACAATCAACACCGCCTAACTTCTTATCGACATACATGGCGCAAAGTTTTGGTTGGTCAAAACCTGTCTGAAACTTGTTAGCTACGAGCATGACCTGATAATCGTTGGTATCAAACGCTTTCCGCATCTCTCGACCCTTTAAATCAGGATTCATATTTGTTTCAGTGTACTCTTTCTTCGTACCCTCAACATCATCGGTAATCTTTCCAGAGAATGCGATCATCGCTTGTACATTATTGATCTTATGCTCTGCGATATAATTATCAAATGCAATCTTGTAGCGTACTGCTGATTGGCGACTGGAAGTCACCACCATCGCTTTGGCTTGTCCCTCGAGCAAATGAACAACATTCCTCATAAAATGGTTGATAATGATATCGATCTTCTGAGCAATATTAAATGGATGGGTACTCAGCCACTTTGCTATCTTCACCCTGGCTCTTTTACTCTCTACTTCTTCATCTTTAAGCATATTACTGTGCTCAAGCTTATAGTAGACCTTATACGTCGTGTAGCCATGGAGAACGTCAAGAATGAACCCCTCCTGAATAGCTTGCTTCATTGTGTATAGATGAAATGCATGGGGGGTATTTGTTTCTGATGGTGGTTCATCAGGATTCGGTAAAACACCAAACATCTCCAAGGTTTTGGCCTTTGGAGTGGCTGTAAATGCGTAGAAACTCAGACTACTGCCAGCAGTCCTGGATTCCAAGGATGCGACAATCATATCTTCTGCACATTTACAGCCAC
>Ga0307988_1001776_pt1 | contig 11514 bp, 5 predicted proteins | sample EllFjometagen183_FD_203166 | JGI IMG/M metagenome (GOLD analysis project Ga0307988, IMG submission 203166) | Marine microbial communities from Ellis Fjord, Antarctic Ocean - #183 | ecosystem: Environmental > Aquatic > Marine > Unclassified | place: Southern Ocean | collected 2014-10-08 | reverse complement strand
ATCACGAGTTTCCTAGTCCAGGAAAAATTCAAGTAGTTCCAACAACAAAGTACTCAACGCAACGCGATTTATCGTTGGCATATTCTCCTGGAGTTGCTGAACCTTGTTTAGCAATTGAGCAAAATCCTGATGATGCTTATAAATATACATCAAAAGGAAATTTAGTAGCTGTTATTTCTAATGGAACTGCAGTTTTAGGTTTAGGAGATATTGGGGCTTTGGCAGGGAAACCTGTAATGGAAGGAAAAGGGTTACTTTTTAAAATATTTGCAGACATTGATGTTTTTGATATTGAAGTAGACACACATGATGTTGAGAAATTTATTGAAACAGTAAAAAATATAGCCCCAACTTTTGGAGGAATAAATTTAGAAGATATAAAAGCGCCAGAAGCATTTGAAATAGAACGCAGATTAAAAGAAGAATTAGATATTCCTGTAATGCATGATGACCAGCATGGAACAGCAATTATTTCAGCAGCAGCTTTAAAGAATGCAATTGAAATTATAGGGAAAGATATTTCAAAAGTTAAAATTGTAGTAAGTGGAGCAGGTGCCGCAGCTATTTCTTGTTCAAGATTATATTTAGCAATAGGTGCTAAAAGAGAAAATCTTGTTATGTGTGACAGTAAAGGAGTGATTAGAAAAGATATTAAAAATTTAAATGTACAAAAAGCAGAATTTGCTACACATAGAGATTTACACACTTTAGAAGAAGCAATGATAGGTTCGGATGTTTTTATAGGACTTTCAAAAGGGAATCTTGTAACCCCGGAAATGTTATTAACGATGGGTAAAGACCCAATCGTTTTTGCAATGGCCAACCCAACTCCTGAAATAGAATACAATTTAGCAGTAAAAACAAGAAAAGATATTATAATGGCTACAGGTAGATCTGATTATCCTAATCAGGTGAATAATGTACTGGGATTTCCATATATTTTCAGAGGAGCTTTAGATGTTAGAGCAACAGGTATAAATGAAGAAATGAAAATTGCAGCAGTTCATGCCCTAGCTAATTTAGCCAAAGAATCTGTACCAGAACAAGTAAATATTACCTATGGAGAATCACATCTTCAATTTGGTAGAGAATATATAATTCCAAAGCCATTTGATCATAGATTAATAACTGAAGTTCCTCCTGCGGTTGCAAAAGCAGCAATGGAATCAGGTATTGCAAAAAATCCAATTAAAGATTGGGATGCTTATAAAGAAGTTTTAGCAGAAAGATTAGGAAATGGAAATAAATTAATGAGAAGATTAATGGCGAAAGCCAAATCTAATCCTAAATCAATTGTTTTTGCGGAGGCAGACCATTTAGATGTGTTAAAAGCAGCTCAAATAGTTCATGATGAAGGAGTTGGAATTCCAATTTTATTAGGGGATAAAGCTATTATTAAAGAATTAATGAAAGAAATTAGCTTTGAAGAGGATGTTGTTATTTTAGATGCAAATTCAAGTGAAGAAAAAGGGCGAAGACATAAATTTGCAAAAGTCTTTTGGGAAAAAAGGCAACGGAAAGGATTAACTTTATTAGGGGCTCAAAAATTAATGCGTCAACGTAATTATTTTGCAGCAATGATGGTAAATGAAGGTGAAGCAGATTCTTTAGTTACAGGTTACTCTAGAAGTTACCCTGCGACAGTAAAACCAATGATTGAATTAATTGGGAAAGAAGAAGGAGTTGAAAAAATTGCTGCTACAAATATTATGATAACTAAAAAAGGGCCCATGTTCTTTTCAGATACAGCAATTAATGTGAACCCAACTTCTGAGGAATTAGCTGATATATGCCATATGACAAGTGAATCTATGAAAATGTTTGGTTTCGAACCTAATTTAGCAATGTTATCATTTTCTAACTTTGGGTCATCTACTTCGAAAGAAGCAAAAAAAGTTGCTGCAGCAACTAAAATAGTTCACGAAAAATTTCCAAAATTGGTTGTTGATGGTGAGGTACATGCTGATTTTGCTTTAAATCCAAAATTATTAAATGAAAAATTTCCATTCTCTAAATTGAATGGGAAAAAAGTAAACGGATTAATATTTCCAAGTTTAGAATCTGCAAATATTAGTTATAAATTAATAAAGGAATTTAACAATGTAGAATCTATTGGGCCAATTATTATGGGACTTAAAAAACCAGTTCATATAATTCAACTTGGAGCTAGTGTAGATGAAATTGTAAATATTGCTTGTGTAGCAATTGTTCATGCACAGGAAAAAGCGAAAATTAAATAATATTTTATTACATTTGGAGTTATTAGAAAACTAAAATATGATAACTCATTTAAGAGGTAAATTAGTAGAAAAAAACCCCACTTATGTCGTTATAGAGGTAGGTGGGGTTGGTTATTGGCTTAACATCTCTTTAAATACATTTTCTCTTTTACCAAGTGATGAATTAGTAATATTATATACTCATTTATCTGTAAAAGAAGATTCCCATACATTGTTCGGTTTTATTAATAAAACTGAACGTGAAATTTTTAGATTGTTAATTTCTGTTTCAGGAGTTGGACCAAGTATTGCTCGTACCATGTTATCATCTATGACTACAGACGAAATTCAGCAAGCAATTGCATCGGGAAATGTTGGTGTAATACAATCAGTAAAAGGAATTGGTACTAAAACAGCTCAAAGAGTGTTGGTAGATTTGAAAGATAAAATTTCAAAAACCTTTGCTGCTGATGAAGTTTCCTTTGCAGAAAGCAATACGAATAAAAATGAAGCGTTATCTGCTTTAGAAGTCTTAGGGTTCAATAAAAAACAATCAGAAAAAGTACTCGATAAAATTTTATTGGAAGATAAAAAGGCGAGTGTTGAAACTTTAATAAAAAAGGCGCTTAAAAATTTGTAAGATTTGGAGAAGAAACAATTTATATTTAAAACACTTTTTGTATTTTTTTTAGTGTTGTTTATTCAATTTTCAGTAAGAGCACAAACAATTCCAGTGCTAAAAACTGGAGATACTACTAAAGTTGTTAAAGCTAGCGATACAATAAAATTAAAATATCCTTTTAATAGTCAACAAACGGGTAGTTTGTACTTGTCAGATCCTTCCAAAACCGAAATTATTTATGACGCTGAGTTAGGGAAATATTTAATTCTTGAAAAAATGGGTAATTATTATGTGAAACGCCCAATTTACATGAATCAAGAAGAATATAAAGAGTACAAACTAAAAAAGGATATGCTTGAGTACTACAAGCAAAAAATTAGCGCGACCAATAGTAAAAAAATTGGAAGTGAAGCTGCTCAAAAAAATTTACTTCCAACCTATTATGTGAACTCAGGATTTTTTGAATCTCTTTTTGGAGGAAATACCATTGAAGTAAATGCTCAAGGTTCAGTATTAGTTAAATTGGGAATGTTATATCAAAAAGTTGACAATCCACAATTATCTGAGCGTAATAGAAGTAGTTTTACATTCGATTTTAATCAAGAAATTAGTGCAAGTATTTCGGCAAAAGTAGGAACTAGACTTAAAGTTGGCGCGCAATATGATACCCAATCAACATTTAATTTTCAGAATCAAATAAAACTTGAATTTACACCAACAGAAGATGATATACTTCAAAAAGTTGAAGTAGGAAATGTGAGCATGCCTTTAAAAAATTCATTAATTGTTGGTGCTCAAAGTTTATTTGGAGTTAAAACTCAATTAAAATTCGGTAAAACTACAGTTACGGGTGTGTTTGCAGAGCAAAAATCACAAACAAGATCAGTAGCTGCTCAAGGTGGTTCAACAATACAAGAATTTGAATTACAAGCTACAGATTACGATCAAAATAGACACTTCTTTTTAGCTCAATATTTTAGAGATGCTTATAATAATGCATTAAAAGAATATCCATTAATAAATAGTCCTATTAATATTACTAAAGTAGAAGTTTGGGTAACCAATAGAAGTGCTTCAACTGCTGATATTCGAAATATTGTTGGTGTTGCAGATTTAGGAGAAGGAGATCCAACAAATATTGGTCCTGCAAATGTAACTCCAGTTCCAGGCTCCCTTTTACCACAAAATGAGGCAAATGATATTTCAACAATATTAACAACTACAAATGCTGTTAGAAAAATTGCTACGGTTAGCGATGGTTTATCACCTTTTTCAATGCAGCAAGGACGTGATTATTCAGTTTTAGAAAATGCTATAAAATTAAGACCAGATGAATATACAATACATCCTCAATTGGGTGTTATTTCATTGAATAGAAGACTAGCAGATTCTGATGTCTTAGCAGTTTCTTTTGAATATACAGTAAGCGGAGAATCTAAAGTTTATAGAGTTGGAGAGTTTACAAGTGATGGTATAATTGCACCAGAAAATATTGTTGTAAAATTATTGCGAAGCGAAATTATTAGTACACAAATACCAATTTGGGATTTGATGATGAAAAATATTTATTCTTTACAAACGTATAGAATGCAGCCAGATGGTTTTAGACTAGAATTATTATATGCTGATGATGCTACAGGAGTTCCAATTAATGTATTACAAAATGCACAAACCGTAGGAGCTTCAGATAAAACATTATTAAACTTATTTAATGTTGATAGGTTAGACCAAAATCAATTTTTAACCCCTGAAGGTGATGGGTATTTTGATTATGTGGAAGGATCAACTGTGAATTCAGAAAAAGGATATATCATTTTTCCAACTGTTGAACCTTTTGGTGAAGATTTAGCGAATAAATTAACTAATATTGATGATGAAACATATATTTTTAGTGAGTTGTACGATAGAACGCAGTCTGAAGCTAAAAACAATTTTCAACAAAAAGACAAATACTTAATAAAAGGATACCATAAATCGGAAAGTGCTAATGGAATTCCGTTAGGTGCATTTAATGTGCCACAAGGTTCGGTTAGAGTTACTACTGGCGGTAGAGAATTAATTGAAGGAGTTGACTATGTTGTTGATTATCAAATGGGTAGAGTTCAAATTGTAAACCCAAGTTTAGAGGCTTCAAATGCTCCAATAGAAGTTTCAGTTGAAAATAATGCGGCATTTAATTTACAAACCAAGCGTTTTTTAGGAATTGATGTTGAGCATAAATTTTCGGATAATTTTATTGCAGGAGCAACTATTTTAAATTTAAATGAAAGACCAATTACTCAAAAAGCATTGTTTGGGCAAGAGCCAATTAATAATACTGTTTTTGGTTTAAATGCAAGCTATGGAGCAGAAGTACCTAAATTTACAAAGTGGGTAAATAAATTACCAAATATTGATACGGATGTTGCTTCTAACTTTTCAATTAGAGGAGATTTTGCATACTTAATTCCGGGCTCACCTAAAAGAATTGAACTTGAAGGTGAAGCAACTTCATATGTTGATGATTTTGAAGGTTCTCAAATTCCGTTAGAAATTAAATCGATACAGCAATGGCATATGTCAAGTACGCCACAATTTCAAACCAATTTTGATTTTGGAGGAAACGAAACAGATTTATCATATGGATATAAACGAGCTAGATTAGCGTGGTATATAATTGATCCATTATTTTATGGTGGTTCATCATTAAAACCTGGAAATATAGATAATGTAGAGCTTTCACGTGCTGAGGTTAGAACCGTAAGATTTGAAGAATTATTTCCTGAACAAGATTTAGATTTAACACAATCTACCATTGTTAGAACGATGGATTTGGCTTATTTCCCAAATGAAAGAGGTAGTTATAATTATGATACAAATAATGTAGGTGGTGATGGAAAATTTACCAATCCAGAAGATAGATGGGGAGGTATTACAAGAGCTTTAACCACTACTAATTTTGAACAATCGAATGTTGAATATATTCAATTTTGGTTAATGGATCCGTACGATCATTATTCTATTACAAATGCAGAAGGATTGCCTGCCGGAGTGGATCCAACAGACCCTTTTAATCAAACAGGGGATTTATATTTTAACCTTGGAAATGTTTCTGAAGATGTTTTAAAAGATGGTAGAAAAATGTATGAAAATGGGTTGCCAGAAAACCCGCTTAGTTTACTAAATACAGACCCAACTATTTGGGGTAAAATACCAACAAGCCAATCTTTATTATATGCATTTAGCGATAAAGACGATGAACGGTTAAGTCAAGATATTGGTTTAGATGGTATCAATGACGACGAAGAATTACAACAATTTGGAACAACATTTGGAGCAGATCCAGCAAATGACAATTATTCCTATTTTAGAAGTTCTGAATATGATGCGAACGATGCTTCAATTTTAACTCGATATAAAAGATATAACAATACACAAGGAAACTCACCAACAAATAATTTATCAACTGAAAATTATCCAACTTCAGCAACTACTTATCCAGATACTGAAGATATTGATAAAGATCAAACAATGAATTCAGTTGAAAGCTATTATCAATACAAAGTATCATTAAATAAAAACGATTTAGTTGTTGGGCAAAATAATATTGTTGATGAGAAAAATGTATCCGTTCAACTCCAAGACGGAAGTACAAAAGAATTTAGATGGTTACAATTTAGAATTCAAGTAAGCACTCCAGATGAAGTTGTGAACGATATTTCAGGGTTTAATTCAATTCGATTTATGCGAATATTCTTAACTAAATTTAAAATGCCAATTGTTTTACGTTTTGGTGAATTAGAATTAGTTAGAGGTGATTGGAGGCGTTATACAAAAACATTAGATGATGCAATAACACCACCGCAAGATTTAACAAATCCACAATTACAAAATTTTGAGGTTGGAGTTGTAAATATTCAGGAAAATGAAGGTAGAACACCTATACCTTATGTATTACCTCCAGGAATTGAACGTGAAATTTTAAGAGGAAGTACAACATTACAACAGCAAAATGAACAATCATTAACGGTAAAAGTAACAGATTTACAGCCTGAAGAATCAAGAGCAATATTTAAAAATGTTAGGGTAGATTTAAGAATGTATAAGCATTTAAAATTGTTTATTCATGCAGAAGGAGTTCAAACAAAATCACAGGTTCAAAACGATGAATTAAAAGCTATAATTAGAATTGGAAGCGATTTAAATGATAATTATTATCAAATAGAAAAACTACTTAAAATTTCGGATTATGGTGTTGCAAGTGCTCTTGAAATTTGGCCTGAAGAAAATAATATAGATGCTTTTTTAGAGTACTTAGGTAAACTTAAATTGTTAAGATTAGAGGCTGCTATTGCGCCAAATGTGTTGTTTCCAGCGGTAGAAATGCCTTCACCAATTGAAGGATTAGAAGGTTATGATATTAGAGTAAAAGGGAATCCAAATTTATCGAATATTAAAACCATTATGTTAGGTGTTAAAAACGTAACAAACACCAATCAAAGTGCTGAGGTTTGGTTTAACGAAATGAGAGTTTCAGAATTTGACAATGAAGGTGGTTGGGCAAGTGTTGTAAGTGCTGATGCAAATTTTGCGGATTTTGCAAATATTTCTGTGACGGGTAGAATGGAAACAAAAGGTTTTGGAGGTATTGAACAACGTGTAAATGAGCGAAGTCAAGAAGAAACCAAATTATATGATGTTGTAACCAATGTAAATGTTGGACAATTATTGCCAAAAAAATGGGGAATTAAATTACCATTAAATTATAGTATTTCAGAAGAGTTTAAAGATCCAAAATACGATCCTCAGTACCAAGACGTTCTTTTTGAAGATGCTGCAGCTATAAACCCGAATAGTAAAAATTCAAGAGATTATACAAAACGTAGAAGTATAAGTTTAATTAATGTTAGAAAAGATTATAATCCAGAATCTACAAAAAAACCTAACTTTTATAATGTAGAAAATATATCTGTTTCCTATGCTTTTAATGAAACCTATCATAAAGATTATAATGTTCAAAAATATGTAGATCAAAATGTACGAGCTTCAGCAAATTATAATTTTAGTTTTGAGCCTAAAAGTTTTGAACCTTTTAAAAAGTGGGAATCATTAAATAGCAAGTATTTAAAATTAATAAAAGACTTTAATTTAAACTTTTTGCCTTCAAGTATTTCTGTAAATTCAAATATTATTCGTAGTTATAATGAGCAATTGTCTAGAAGTTTAATTGAAGGTTTACCAGAATTACCAACGTTAAAACAGCGTCGTTTTATGTTTGACTGGGATTATAATATTGGTTATAATTTAACAAACTCTTTACAATTTAATTTTAGCGCAGCAAATCATTATATATATGACGATTTTGAAGCTTCAGATGATATTCAACTAATGGATAACTTCTTTAATCTTGGAAGGCCCGACCACTATCATCAAACATTAAGTGCTACATACAATATTCCAATTAATAAACTTCCATATTTAGATTTTATAAAAGCAGATTATGCATATACAGCCGATTTTGACTGGCAAGCAGCATCACAATCATATATTGATAAAGTTGGAAATGTAATTCAAAATGCCAATACACATACATTTGGTACTGATATAGATTTTAATAAGTTTTATAAAACAATTGGGTTAGAAAAACTGTTTACTAAAAAGAGTGCAAGTACTAATAAAACTGGTGCAAAAATGCCAAGTGCTCCAAGAAATATAAGTGCCAAAAAGAAAAAAACAGTTGGAGGTAAAATAGGGCAAACATTTTATAATATGTTAACTTCAGTAAAAAAGGCGCGTGTTAATTATTCAGAAAATAATGGGACATATTTACCAGGATATTTGCCAGAAGTAGGCTTTTTAGGGCAAGATAATTTTAGTGGAAGCCCCGCGCCTACATTTGGATTTGTTTTTGGTAGTCAAATAGATATTAGACAAAAAGCAGTTGAAAATGGTTGGTTGCTTTCTCGTAGTGCAGATGACCCATATTATAATAGAACATATAGCAGAACACATTTTAACAAATTAGATGGTACAATTACTGTTGAACCTATTAATAATTTAGATATAGAATTTAGAGGAAATAAAACGTATACCAAAAATACGTCTCAACAATTAGATGTTGTAGATAATTCACTTATTACAGATTCTCCAATTACAGAGTTTGGAAATTTTAGCATAAGTTATAATATGTTAAAAACTTCATTTAAAAATAGCAATGTAAATTTTGAAGAGTTTAAAGCTAATAGAGTAATTATTGCGCAACGTTTAGCTTTTGACACAGGGCAGCCAATAAGTGGTTTTGGAGAAACAAGTCAGCAAGTAACGCTTCCTGCTTTTATTGCTGCTTATTCTGGACAGGATGCTTCAAAAGTAAGTTTAAAAGCATTTAAAAGTGTTCCAATTCCGGGTTGGAAATTGAATTATAAAGGATTTATGAAAATGAAATGGTTTAAAAAGCGTTTTAGAAGTTTTTCAATTTCACACAGTTATAATTCTTTATATTCAATTACAAGTTTCAGTAATAATTTAGAATACAATGCAGAAACACCTTATGTAGAATCAGATATTGCAGGAAATTATTTTAATAAAATACTTTTTACAAATGTTAATTTATTGGAAGAATTCTCTCCATTAATTAAAGTTGATGTAAAAATGAAAAATTCATTTTCATTTAGTGGTAGAGTAAATAAAGATAGAGGCTTAACATTAAATTTTAATAACAATACTATTACCCAAATTAAAGGAACGGAATATGTTATTGGACTTGGGTACAGAATTAAAGATTTAGCCATGAAATTTAGGTTTGGTGGAGAATTAACAAGATTAAAAGGAGATTTAAATTTAAGAGCAGATTTATCACTAAGAGATAATATAACAGTAATTAGAGCAATAGATCAAGATAATGATCAGGTTACTGGAGGTCAACGTTTATTATCTTTAAAGTTTTTTGCAGATTATGCAGTAAACAAAAGTTTAACAGCATCTTTTTACTTTGATCAAAGTTCATCACAGTACGCAATTTCAACTACTTTCCCAAGGCAATCAGTTAGTTCAGGGTTAAGTATTAGATACGTTTTAGGAAATTAAATAATAAATATAAATAAAGAATAATAATGAATATACCAGCAGAATTAAAATACACAAAAGATCATGAATGGATTAAAATAGATGGTGGCACAGCAACTATTGGAGTTACTCATTTTGCACAAAGTGAATTAGGAGACATTGTTTACGTTGATGTAGATACGGTAGATGAAACTATTGAAAAAGATGAAGTGTTTGGATCAGTAGAAGCTGTAAAAACAGTTTCAGATTTATTAATGCCTTTATCAGGTGAAGTAACCGATTTTAATGAAGGTTTAGAAGACGAGCCAGAAAAAGTAAATTCAGATCCTTATGGAGAAGGTTGGATGATTAAAATTTCTATCTCTGATGCTACTCAAATAGATGCTTTATTATCAGCAGCAGAATATAAAGAACTAATTGGAGCGTAAACTTTATTTTCTCATAGCAATTTTTTTCACTGTTGTAATAACAGGAGGTAGTTTATTTAAGTTAAATAATACTATTGAATTACCTTCAGTAAATTTTATAGATAAAATTTTACATCTTTCGGCTTACTTTGTAGTAACACTAAGTTGGCTGTTTGCATTTTACAAAAGCTTAAAATTTAGCAGTAGAGAAAGTTTAATTATAACGGCTATATTTATTTATGGCATAATTATTGAAGTTTTACAAGGAACTTTAACTTCATACAGGCAAGCAGATTTATTAGATATTTTTGCAAATTTAACGGGAATTGTTATCGCCTGGGTTCTTTTTAGTAGAATTTTCTCTAAAAATGGAATGAAATAAAAAAATATACTTGTATACTATATTAAAATTATTAAATTAGCACACTATAAAATATTTTACATATGCAAATCAAAAAGAACCCAAAAGCAAATCTAGAAAATTACAGTAAGTTATTTATGCAACTAGGTTTAGTTTTAGCACTACTAGTAGTATACTTAGCCATTGAAAAAAAGACATATGATCGAGTTATTGGTGAACTTGCTGCCTCAACTTTGAATATGGAAGATGAAGAAGAACAAATTGAACTTGAAATAGTAAAACCACCAGAGGTTAAAACACCACCACCACCAGCTCCAGATGTAATTGAAGTTGTAAAAGATGAGGAAGAAGTGGAAGAAACTGTAATTGAATCTACTGAAACAGATGAAGATGAGGCTGTTGAGGTTGAAGAAATTATTGAGGTAGAAGAAGAAGAAGATGTTATGGAAGATGTTCCTTTTGCTATTATTGAAGATGTTCCAGTATATCCAGGATGTAAAGGAAATAAAGCAAAATTAAGAGCTTGTTTACAAGAAAAAATAACAAAACATGTGAATAGAAAATTTAATTCAGATTTAGCATCTGACTTAGGTTTATCTCCAGGTGTAAAACGGATTTTTGTAATGTTTAAAATTGATAAAACTGGAAACATTACAGGTGTAATGGCACGTGCACCTCATAAAAGATTACAAGAAGAAGCTATAAGAGTTGTTAAGTTATTACCTAAAATGATTCCAGGAAAGCAACGTGGACGTCCAGTAGGTGTGAAATATAGTTTACCAATTGCATTTAAAGTAGAATAAAAAACAAATATATATAATTCAAAAAAGCTCAACCGTTTGGTTGAGCTTTTTTTGTAAA
>Ga0307988_1001775_pt1 | contig 11540 bp, 9 predicted proteins | sample EllFjometagen183_FD_203166 | JGI IMG/M metagenome (GOLD analysis project Ga0307988, IMG submission 203166) | Marine microbial communities from Ellis Fjord, Antarctic Ocean - #183 | ecosystem: Environmental > Aquatic > Marine > Unclassified | place: Southern Ocean | collected 2014-10-08 | reverse complement strand
ATCATTACTTCTGCTAAAATGAATAATAAAGCCAGAAAAATAAACAATTTCCACAGTTGCTTTCCATTTTGAATTTCATCAAAAATATCGATAAAATTACTTTCAATATCATCTATAATTGTTGCATTAATAAATTGAAGTAAATCAATTTTTTCTTTTAATTCGCTGCCCGAAAAATAACTTAAGTCCGATTCTTTTCGATTGTAATTAAAAGCCATAGCCGAAAGAACTGTTTGGTCATTATTAATCAAATAATGTCCTGCCTCCAAAATTTGATTGGCAAATTCAATACGCGTACCTCTTCCAGTAATACTTTTTGCCGGAATAAATTTTTCACCATTTTTCAAATTTTCGATTTCAATAGATATATTCGGGTTAATTATATCGTTTTTAGGAAGGTCGAAAAAAGTGTTTTGCCCAAGTACAAATGAAATTTCCTGTTTGGTGAAACTGTTTAAAACTATATTGTAAAGTGTTGGTACAAATAAAACATCTCGCGCAAATGTTTCATTTTCTGCACACAGTGGAAAGCTAAATATCCAGATTTTTCCAATTTTGTGCTGAAGCATCGAAAGTGCTTTGTCGTTATTCTGAAACCAAAGAAGATTTTGCTCTGTTGTTCGAATATTTTCTTCGAATTTTAGGTGTTTCGCAATTTCAGGAAGAATGGGATTTTGCTCTTTTTTCTTAAATACGTCTTCATAAAATTTATTTTCGAAATCGATACCTGATATTTTTTGAATAATGGTGTCTTTCCCAATAACACGATTGGCATTAAATTGGGCTAAAAACGAGTTATTGATACTTGGATTGTTTAGGTTTCCCGGGAACAAAACTATCGAAGTTCCGTTTTCAACGGCGCTGTTGAGTTCATTTAGAAATCCGCTTGAAAAATTTTCAAGATTTAATAAAAAAATGGTATTGTATTCTTTTAATCTGCTGATTTGAAGACTTTGAACATTCATCTCATCCAGTTGAATGTAATTGTCATTTTCGAATAAAGCCGATAAATAATTTAATCCTTCTTTCGAATCAGAATTGTTATTAAATATTGCCAACGTTTTTAAGTTTGGTTCAACAAAATAACTAATAAACCATTGGTTGTCGTGTGTAAAAGGGTAGTCGGAAATTTCTACTTTCCCCAATTGCGAACCGCTCGAATTGTTATTGAATATTAAATTTGCAGTTATTTGGTTTTGAGCTTCAACCGAAAAATTTGTTATCGTTTTAATTGAATCGTTCAAATATAATTTCAATGGTAAATTTTGGTAATCCTGGTTGGAGCTGTTTTTAATTCGTACAAAAATTTCTTCTTCCTTATTTAGGCGGTGGGCAGGAACTTCCACCCAACACGAGTCGATGTATAAATTGGCAACCTGATTTGGAATAAGTCTAAAATAGTAGGTAAAGACAGTTTCATCGCTAAAGTTTTCCAGATCGCTTACACTGCGTTGAAAGTCGGAAACAAAATAGAGATTTTTGTCTGTTTCATTTTCAGTTTTTTGCGCTGAAAAGCGGTTGTAAATCAATGAAAATGGAATTACAACGGGCGAAGATTGAATCGCCGCTACCTGCTGTATAAACTGTTCTTTATTTAAATTGTGTTGATGTTTGGGTTCTAAATCGTTGGTAAATAATCTGTATTTAGTTCCGGCGGGGTAGGCAAGACAAATTTCAACAGCCTTGTTTCGAGCCACTTCAAGCAATTGTCCCTGTTCCGAGAGTGCATTCATACTAAACGAATTGTCGATGTAAACCGCAACTAACTGATTGGCTTGTTTTTGTACCTCACTATTTCCCGGAATAAATGGTTGTGCAAAAGCTATTACAAGAAATATAAGGGTTAGAATTCTGGCAATTAAAAGCAAAAGTTGTTTTAAACGCGATTTTTTTTTCGATTCCTTTTTGATATCTTTTAGAAACCTAACGTTGCTGAAAAATACCGTTTTGTATTGCCGAAAACTAAAAAGGTGAATTACAATAGGAATGGCAACCGTAAAAAGGGCAAATAAAAATGTTGGAAAAAGAAATTTCATATTTAAATTCTACGGTTGTAAATCATCTCTAAAAATTGCAATTTCTTTTTCGCCATTCGATTTAATATAAGCTCGAAACATACCACTGGTGTTAAATTCCATCGCAATATTCCCATTCGCATCAACAGCAATAACACCGCCGGTCCCATCAAGTTCAGAAAGTTTTTTAATTTCTTCTTTGCATGCATTTACAAGCGAAAGGTTTTTGTATTCCATTAAGGCAGAAATATCGCGCGCAAAACCTAAACGAATGTAATATTCGCCATGACCGGTACACGAAATAGCACATGTTTTATTGTTGGCGTAAGTACCCGCACCAATTATAGGAGCATCTCCAATACGGCCATATTTTTTGTTGGTCATTCCACCGGTCGATGTACCTGCGCTGAGGTTTCCGTGTGTGTCAAGTACTGCACAGCCAACTGTTCCAATGTTATCTTTACTCGTTCTGTCACGTTCCTTTTTTAGCAATCGTTGTAAAGATTCGTGTCTCGATTTAGTGTAGAAATATTCAGGTGGAACAATTTCTAATCCCTGTTTTTTTGCAAATTCCGATGCTCCTTTTCCGCTAAGAAAAACGTGGTCGGAATTATACATCACTTCTCGTGCAGCATTTATTGGGTTTTTAATATCCACTACGCCTGCCACAGCACCTGCATTTAAAGTACTACCTTCCATAATTGAAGCGTCCAACTCGTTTTTTCCATTGTTAGTAAAAACTGCACCTTTTCCGGCATTAAATAGTGGTGAATCTTCTAAAATATTAATAACCTCAACCACAACATCAGTTGCAGTTGCGCCTTCTTTTAGCCTTCTTTCGCCTTTTTCGAGAGCTTCATTTAATTTGGCTTTGTATTCCGATTGCCGGGCTTCACTTATTTTTGATTTCGACATAACGCCGGCACCACCATGAATAACCATGGCATATTTTTGCTGAGAAAAAACTGAAAAACTAAGTAGAAAGGCTGCGGCTATAAAAAGTATTTTTTTAAAGTTCATCTGATATTAATTTAAAAGATGCAAAAATGAAATAATAAAGTGAAGTTTGAAAGTATTAATTCATTGTTTTTAAAAACTGGTACAAAGTGCGTTCATAAAAAGAGGTCAATTAATTGACCTCTTTTTGTATTTTATATTTGACTAAAATCCATCGGAGTGAGAAAAACTTTTTTCACTTTGCTAACCGTATTTGCATAAATATCTTTTACTTTCATGGTGTTCCATTCGTCGCTACCACCAAACTTTGCCCAATTGGCATTACGTTCTTCCATATCTTTAAACCAAAGCATGTAGGCCAATGCCGGCATAAAACGACCAGCCAATAACTGACCAAAGAAAACCGGATGTAATCCAAGTTTTTCAAAAAGCGGAAGTTCTTCATCGTTAAACATTTTTACTTTTCTATGACCGGCATCTTCATTGTAGCTTTCGTAAGTTCTCAGTTCAAAAAGACCTCTGTTTTTGGCAGGCATTTTTAATTGTGGAATTCCATCAAAAGCTTCAGCAAGAAATGTTTCGTAGCGTTCAAAAACGGGTTTGTCCGCTGGAATATCGGTGTAAGTTTTAGCAGCGTCCAAAAAAGTTTTGCTCGATTTCATTTCCTGGGTTACGGCATAATATTCAGCCGGACTTTTGTGAGCATGCAAAATATAAACCCTGGGCGGGTCTTCCTGGCTATATTCGTTAAAAGCACCTACTTGTGCACCCCTTGCATTTAATAGAGGAATTACTGCTTCTGTGTAAAACTGCTTTAACTGGTTTCTGCCGCCTCCACCTTTAAGTTGAAAAACTTTTAGTTCGTAGAAATCTTTTTCCGAACCAGGAATTGGATTTGCATTTAAATTCGTTACACTTAATGTTGCCCCGGCAGCTATGGCCGATTTTTTTAAGAACGATCTTCTTTCCATTTTTTTATTGATTTAGATTTACTGTGTCTTTTAATATTGTGAGCCCCGGATACAATGAAATATTTTTATGATCACCCGTGTAAATTTCCAGCATCTCGTCGTCATCCTTGTCCGGTGTGTTGCTAAAATACAAATTATAATTGGCATTTACCGGAACCAAAATTTTGCTATTTGCTGTTGGAGGAATTCTGATGTCCATAAAATCACAGTAATCGTCTTTATCCCAAAACACATCGGTAAGCAGATTTAAATAAATTGTATCTTTTGTTGGGTTAATTAAATTTATTTTTTTGAATTCTTGTTCCGATGGATACCAGCCCATATCTACTTCTAATACTGATGCGGAAAAAACGGAAGCAACTCCCATTCCAAAAACAGAGATTACATTTCCCGATCTATTTTTTTGAAGCTCCTTCTGTCTTTCGTAACTTAATTTATCGTGAATATATTTAGGACTGCTACAAGAAATGAAAAAAAAACAAGCTGTTAAAATTGCAAAAGTAGTTTGTTTAATCATGTTTAATGTTTAGTGCTACTTAGCAATTATTGTGCCTCTGTTTTAAAATTTTCTTAATTTTTTCATTGAATAGAAATTGATTGTGATACTTTTTCCGACTGGGTTTGAAGTACCAAATAATATTGTCCGTTAACTAGTCCATTTCTCGAAAATTGTAGTGAATGACTTCCCGCAGGTAACTTTGCGTTTAATAGTGTTTTTATCTTTTGTCCTGCAATCGAATAAAGTATAAGCGTGGTTTGCCCTCCATTTGTGTAATATTGAATTGTTGCATTTTGAGATACAGGATTTGGGAAAACAGGCATAATTTTTAATTCATTAGAATTGTTAAATATTTTGTCGACCGAAACGTGTGATTTTAGAATCGGAAGTATTTCGAAATCGTCTAAAAGAATATTTGTAATTTCCGCTGTACTTAAATTAAACCATTGATTAAGAATTGAGGCATAAACACTTCTAAAATCAATCTTCATTGGTACATTGGTTTTCTTTTCAACTTCCTCTGGAATTTCGGGGTTATCTCCAAAAACAAGCGGATTGACCAGACTCCCTGATAATATCATCGGATAAGCTTCTCCGTGGTCAGTTCCAGAACTACTATTCGAAGCTATTCTACGTCCAAATTCGCTATAAACTAATGACAAAACATCGTCTTCTTTGTTGTGTATTTTTAATTCGTTTTGGAATGCGAAAATAGATTCAGAAACATATTTCATTAGTATGGCATGTTTTCCTGTTTCAGTTTCGCCGGCAATTACTTGATTGGCATGTGTGTCGAATCCTCCAAGGTTTACAACATATAATGGGGTTGTTAATCCGCCTGCAATTAGCTGGGCAACTATTTTAAGCTTATCTGCTAAACTATTGTCTGTCCAATGCTCCGAAAGTAATTGAGCCGTGTTTGCGGTTTCTGAAACTACTTCAAGGTATTTTTCTGTACTTTTCATCACGCGAGTAACAAAATCCAATTCATTACCGTAAGGAGTGTCCGGAAATTCACCTTCTTCAGACTGCGATTCATAATTTGATGTTAAATTTTTAAGAACGACACTCGAATTGTTTAAAAGCCCCTGACAAGTTGGAGAACTACTGCTTCCAACTGAAATGGCCAAAGGATGTGGGTTTTCATAACTCGGATAATTTTCCGGGTAATTGGGGTGAATCGTGTCTATGTATCTGCCAAACCAACCCGAATTAACAATAGTTTTCGAATCGGATGCAGAAAGTACAATTTCTTTAGAGCGAAAATGTGATAAATTGGGCGTGGGATAACCAATGTTTTGTATGAACATCATTTTTTCTTCCTCAAACAGACTTTTTATCTCTGTCATTGATGGATGTAATCCTTGTAAATCAGTAAGAGGTAGAATTTTATTTTCCGGTAATACAATTTCCGGACGAACCTTTTTTAGGTTGTCATACATATTCAAAGGAACTAAGGTGTTTAAACCATCGTTGCCTCCATCAAGCTGAATTAGAACTAAAATTCTGCCATTTGTTTGCTCCAGACTAAAACCACTATTTGAGCCCAAAACATTAATTGCATATCCATTTAATAAAATAGGAGGTGTAACCAACGACGCTGCATTTTTTATAAACTTTCTTCTGTGCATTTTAACTAAGTTAATTGGTATTCAGCCATGGAACACATTTTGGTTAGTAAGTCTTTCAATTGCTTTTCAATTGCACTTTTTTGATTCTCATCTTCAGGATTGTTGATATAGTTATTCCATTCTACTGTCCATTCAAAATCCGGAAGTCCGGGAATTAGAATTTCTTTTAGTTCATTTATTTTATTTTCTGATAAAGCTACCGGGAATAACAACGTTGCCAATGTTTGAACAAGGTTATTAATATCGGAAGGAGTGATTGCCAAATAGGCAACTTTAAATGAATCGATATAAATTTTGTCGTAACCGGAAAGTGGTCGAATACCCCAGGAAATTAGCTGTTTTACATAATTGGCCCGATTTGGAATTGTTGCAGTATTAATCCATATTTCGTTGAATGCGGGCGACAGATACCACGCGGGCCACCCTGCCACGTCTGGCGGGTTACCTAAATCCAAATCCATATTCTTTGTTAAGTATCGAATGACATTGAAAAAACCATATTGACCCATAACATCACTTTCGTTGGGTATATTCATTTCAAGTTGCCGAGCCATTCCAATTGTAAATTCCAATGGATTTTTAATTATGCATCCATGAATATTAACATCAAAAAAATGTTCGCTTGATAAAAGTTTTTTTAATAGTGGTTTAAGTTCAAAGTTATTGGCTATAAAAAAGTCAGCCAGTGGTTCAATAATGCTTTCTTCAATTTTATTGTCAATGCGGTAATAAACAAACCATCGATATAATTTTCGAACTAAATGAAGTGATGTTTCCTTTTGTAAGAAAATCATATTTATAAGTATTTTATATTCTTCTTCCTCCAGATTGTCGATTGAAAACTGTTCGTAAATAGAGGAAAATATTTTTTGAGTTTTATCGTGCCTTGCAGATGTAAAGTAAGGCATATCTGTTTCTTTATCGGTTCTCCAACCTGTTAAAACTTTCGCTGCTTCACGAATATCATGTTCGGTATAATTGGTATAGTTTCCTTCTTCTAACAGCGGCCCTTTACCAATTGTAAAAAGTTCAAAAAGTTCTCTGGCATAATTTTCATTGGCAGCACCTTCTTTGTTTTCATCTCCATCTAAATATTTTAACATGCCAACATTAATGGTCATCTCTTCGGCCAAAGTTTTAAAATTCCCCAGTGCTTTATTAAAAAGTAACAGATTGTAACGGTAGTTGTAATTTGTATTTCTAACAATATCATCTTCAATTACAAAATGGTTGTGCCAGAATAAAGTCATTTTCTCTTTCAAAGAAATATCTTGATTTATTAATCTGCCCAACCACCAATTGTTATAACTGTACATTCTTTCGCCACGGTATATCCAATTGTATTTTGTATTCACCCATGTTGTTCCAATTGGAATTTCTTCATCGCTGTTTTTAACTCCGATAGGTGGTGAAAGTTCTTGCAACGGTTCCTGTAAAAGATAATCCATCGCCTGATCTATTGTTTTGTTTTGCATGAATTCAATTTCGCTTAGTCGCGCTCCAAACATGCAACGATTTAACAGATGTTTTGCGTTGTCAAAACCTAGCTCTCCGGAAATTGGCAAAAGACTTAGAACCGCAGATTTTAACTTTACTTTTGAATTTTCCATACAGTAAATAATTTGGAGAAATCATCTTCATTACTTATTACTATCATGTTCAAAAAAAGGTTTGTAAATTACCATGTAATATAGTTAAAATTCCATAAAAGAAAGAAGATTGATATTGCAATGGAAAATTAGTTATTTTGGATTCAAAAAATTTAGCTTTGTTGAATACCTAAAAAAGTAAACTTGCGTTTATTTAAAAAACATTATTATGAAGAAGATATTAATTCCATTTTTATTATTGATTTTAACAATCTCTATTTATGCACAGCCCACTTTAGATATTGGTTTGAAGGCTGGTATTAACAGTTCGAAAATTGATTTTGATGTAAGTAATTATACAAGCGAATCTATTGTAAAAGCTCATTTTGGTGCTTTTGGTAGAGTGGGTTGGGGACGCGTGTTTGTTCAACCCGAAGCATATTTTAGTATTAAAGGAGGCGATCTAAGTTCGAATATGTATGAAACATTTACATCTTTTGATTATAATACCGTAGATGTTCCCTTACTGTTGGGAGTAAAAATTATTAAAGGGGGTATGGTCGATGTTCATGCCATGGCTGGACCGGTTTTTAGCGTTTTAACTTCGAAAAAAATTGAAGGCAGCGACTTACTTTCAAAAGAATATTACGAAGATATTTATTTCGGAATTCAATATGGTTTGGGTATCGATGTTTGGTTTTTAACCTTAGATGCACGAATGGAACACGGTGGTAGTAATTTATATTCGTACCCAAGTTTCGATGGCAAAAACAGCACTTTTATGCTGACACTTGGTTTTAAAATAATTTAGCTGAACGATTAAATATTTTCGTTTTCAACCTTATTCTTTTTGAACCAGTTTTTAGGATTTAGCTGGTTCTTATATTTAGTAAAAAGCTCTTTCCCAACTAACAGTCCTCCCGACCAGAAAACAACTTCCATTAAAATTAGGCTAGTTGTTGATGCAATTACTTTTGTTTTTGTAGGCAAATCAAACATCGGAATAATAAATGTTGCAGCGAAAAATACACCTGAGAATATCATCAAAAATATTCCCAATTTTATTTGCCAGTTTTTTGATTTTTTCATTAATAATAAAGTTTAAAAAGCAATAACACCAGAATTTCATTTTTGTTTTCTCTTGTCAACTCCAATTGGTTCGGATGAAAGTTCTGGATTAAAAGGATTATAGAAATAGATACCATGTTTCTCGAAATAGTTGAGCATCGATTTTAATCTCTTTTTAAAATCGTTGAGGTTTTTATTTTCACTATCTGTCCAGGCTGCTTCTGCCATAGCAGAAAGTCGTGGGTGAGTCATAAAATCGAGCCTTTTATTGTTTTGAATTCGCTCTGTCCAGATATTCCCCTGTAACCCTTTTACGTTATTTTCATTCTGACTGAAACCGGCTAAAGTATCAGGAGGAAAAGCATAAGTCAATTCCATTGTACTAAATTCGCCTCCCCATTTTCGCCCCCATTTATGTGATTCATCCTGAACAAAATCGAAATAAAGTGGAATTCGAGGGCACAAAACAACCTCATAATTATTCGAAAGTGCAGCTTCCAGTTTTTCCGGCATATTGTGTCTCCACCACATTACAAGCGAATTATCGTTCGACAATTTGTGGTCAACAATTTCGTCCCAGCCAATTACGGTTTTATCCAGTATTTTTATCGAATCAGCCATTCGATGGATAAAGTAGGATTCAACTTCCTTCAAATCCTTTAAATTCTCGTTTTTCATTAATGTTAAAACATGCTTGTCAGTATTCCATGCTTCATTTCCAAAATGAACTTCGTCGCCACCCAAGTGAATATATTCTGATGGAAACATTGCGCTTACTTCCCTTAAGATATTGGTTAAATAAGTGTATGTTTCATCGTTGCCTGGATTAAATGTAAATTCGGGATGCGATTTTGATCCTCCACCGGAAAACTCTGGATAAGCTCGATTGGCAGCTTTTGCATGACCCGGCATGTCGATTTCCGGAATAACTTCAATAAAACGGTCTGAAGCATATTTTACGATTTCTCTGATTTCTTCTTGCGTGTAATATTGAGCCGGAGCATTTGCATCCAAATCATTTCCTAAACCACCAACTTTTGCCAGTTTTGGGTAATTTTTAATTTCTATTCGCCAGCCGGGATCATCGGTTAAATGCCAATGAAATATATTAAGTTTATGAAACGCCATTAAATCGAGTAGTTGTTTTATTTTCTCAACTCCAAAAAAATGACGCGACTCATCTAACATTATTCCACGCCAGCTAAAACGGGGAGAATCTTCGATGACCATAATTGGCAAGTGAAACTTTTCATTTTCAACTTTGCCGAAAAGAAAAAGCTGTTTCAAAGTTTGTAATCCGTAATAAGCTCCTTTTACTGAACCGGCAGAAATTTCTATCCCTTTTTTTGAAATTTGTAGTGAATAGGATTCATTGTTATTTGTTGGTTCAGTTAGTTCTATTTTAATATTTGCCGTTTTAGAAATAGCCGGCCGAATAGAAACTAAGTCTTTTGTTTCTGATTTGAACTGATTTACAGCTAATTCCAGAGTTTCATTGTTTATTGAAAAAGTAAGTTCAGTACCTAATTTTAAAGTTCCCTTCTCAATATTAATCTGATTTGGTTGAGGAATTATATTTACTTCTTGCGGCTCTTTATTCGATGAACAAGCAAAGAGAATAACAAAAATTAATGGCTTGAAAAATTTCATGATAGAATTAAGTATTAAACTGGATAAAACTATTTACTGACTACAATTAAACTTTTACATGACCTGTTTAACAAAGCCCGATATATTATGTTGGGCTTTGTTAAACAGTATAGATTATAAATTATTATTACTTATTTTCTTGCAAATGGTTATTTTCTTTAGAGAAAACCCAATTTTATAGACCCAAAATTGAGTTAGCCGATTCTTCTTGACGCCCAATTAATGGCATTCTTAATGTGTTCGATAATTAATTTATCTTGGAATGCCTCATGAGTATGACCAAATACGGTATAGAAAGAACGAATTCCATCTTTGTCATTCCACCAAATTAATGGATGATCATCCATTTTCCATTTGTCGTCTTTTGCTTTTACTGTACTCTCATCTAATCGTGCAAGTACGTTTGACTTATCACGTGGATTTTCTTTAAACGAGTACCATTCGTCAACCGTTGTATAGGTTTTCATTCCCTCGAAAGGCTTCATTGCCGGGTGGTCGAATTTTTCAAAAATAACAGTTGCTTTTTGTGCTGGTGGATGTGTTAAAAAATAACCACCTACCAAATCTCCATAAAACGACCATTCGTATTCAAAATCGGCTGCAGCATGAATTCCAACAAAGCCTTTTCCACTTTTCATAAACTTTTCAAATGCTGCTTGTCCCTTGTCACAAATGGCATCGCCGGTAGGATTAAGAAAAACAGCCACATCAAATTTTGATAGAAATTCATCGCGAAGTAACGATGCATCTTCTGTTGCAGTAATTACCCAGTTTTGTGCTTTACTTTGGTCCGATAGCATTTTTATTCCCGAAGAAATAGATGCGTGACGAAAACCCGAAGTTTTGCTAAATACCAAAATGTTAATCGGTGTTTCAAATTCTTGCTTTTTTTGCGCGTTCCCTGTTATGTTTATCATTAAAAACGAAAGGAGTAAAATAAGAATGTTTTTCATAATTGTTTAATTTGGTTTTATATAATACAAGAGTAATAAAAAGATAAGAGCCTGAAAAATGAATTGGCTAAATTTTTATGCTGTTTTCAAGAATCGTATAACTGTTTGGCCCTTCGTTAAAAAGTAAATCTAAAATACTTAAGTTTGAAATAAACTCAAATTTCTCGGAAAAAACCTGAGTATATTCCATTGGTTGAAAAAGAATAT
>Ga0307988_1001774_pt1 | contig 11547 bp, 8 predicted proteins | sample EllFjometagen183_FD_203166 | JGI IMG/M metagenome (GOLD analysis project Ga0307988, IMG submission 203166) | Marine microbial communities from Ellis Fjord, Antarctic Ocean - #183 | ecosystem: Environmental > Aquatic > Marine > Unclassified | place: Southern Ocean | collected 2014-10-08 | reverse complement strand
GTTCGATAAGAAAATAAAGGGGGGATTGATTATTGTTGATACCCCCCAAGACAACTGCACATATGTTATATAAGGCTTTTTCAGCCTTGAAATTTTTATTCAAATATATAAGCCATGGGCACCATGCCCGGCCATTTCCACGCATTATTTTTTTTAATAAAAAATTGAAGCAAATCAGGAGTGGATTTCTGGCTCTGATCAGGCCCAAAAATTCCCCAAAAAAACAACGGATGTATAGACATAGTCTACACCATTTCAGAATGGGCATCTGTCAATTTTATCTCCAATAAAATATACAGGCGCCTTGATTCATTTGGTCATGCGGCTTCCTATATATTTGAATTTCAACTCTGGGATTCAAAAAACAGTCTTACTATATATAGTACCATGGTAAATTTTAAAAAACCCGAACTGGTAGATGAAACACTCGATAATCTGCCAGATTTGACTCCTGACCGATTATAAGTGCTTGCTCATTTTTTTATGCTGCCATGCTAAAAAGGTCAAAATTGGCTTGACACCAGACTGGCTTTAGTATTAACCAATTTTATGTTTTAAATTATGATTAACCCAACCTAATAAAATTGTAAATAAAAGGAATCCCACCTTAGATGAATGGAAGAATGCAGACGATAGATCAGTCGGAACTGATCAAGATTCATGAAGCCACTTTGAAAGTTTTGGGGGAAACCGGTATCCGATTCCAGGATGAGGAAGCCGTTGAAATTTTTAAAAATCACGGGGTTAAAACTGATAAGAATGTGGTGTTTATCGACTCAAAGACACTTGAAAAAGCGCTTGAATCCGCCCCTTCTGAATTCACTCTTGAAGGACGAGAACCATCCAAAAGTGTTACGATTGGCGGGGATCATATGGCGCTGGCTCCTGGATACGGGAGCTGTCATATCCTGACGGCTTCAGGTGAAATGAGAAATTCTACCTGTGAGGATTATGATAATTTTTGCAAACTGGTTCATACTTCGAAAATACTTAATATGAATGGATGTTTGATGGTTGATCCCCGTGACATAGATCCTCTGAAATCCCATCGTTACATGATCCGCTCCAATATTCTCTTGTGTGACAAACCCTTTTTTGGCAGTTCGGCTTCCCGTGAGGCCGCCCAGGATTCCCTACACATGGCGGGAATAGTATGGGGCGGCATGGATGAGCTAAAGAATAAGGCTGTCATGATTGCTATCATCAACTCCCTTTCCCCCCTCCAGTATTCATCTGAGATGGCAGGCGCCATTATTGAATATGCTAAAAACGGGCAAGCAAACATGCTGGGGGGAATGGTCATGGCAGGGGCCACAGGGCCTGTACAGCTACCAGGCACTCTCGTACTCCAGAACGCAGAGTTTCTATCCGGAGTTGTCCTGGCACAACTTACACGGGCTGGTGCTCCTTGTGTGTACGGTGGAACCAGCACGATAACGGATATGAGAACTGGCCTGCCTTCGGTGGGAGCTCCTGAACAGATGATCCTCCAGAATGCGCAGGTCCAGGTAGCAAATTACTACAATCTTCCTTGTAGGGGAAGCGGCGGGTTTTCCGACGGATTTATCCCCGATGGCCAAGCCGCAATGGAGTCTGCCATGGCCCTGATGAACACCTTAAGAAGCGGAAGCCATTTCATTATCCAGTCTGCTGGAATTTTAAGTGCATACCTTGCAATGTCCTATGAAAAATTTATAATGGATGAAGAAATCCTGGCAAAACTTTTGAGGATGTTCAGACCTCTGGAGTTTTCTGATGAACAGATAAACTTGGAAACTATCCATTCTGTAGGCATTGGCAAAGAATACTTAACTCACCCTACAACATTTCAACATTTTAAAAAAGAGTATTACATATCCAACCTGACTCGGCGTCAAAGCTACGAAACCTGGGTTAATGATGGTAAACAAGCCATCCATGAGGTAGCGAGCCAAAGGGTAGCTGAGCGGATTGAAGCCTATATAAAGCCTGATATTTCACCTGATATTGAATCAGATTTGAATCGATATGTCGCCCTCTAAAATTATAGGGGTATAAAATATCGACTGGAACTGAAACCAAGCAAATATTTGTTATGTTACCGAATGAATTGATTGATAAATTGACCTTTTATGTTTGGGATAAAAAAGACAAAAACCATTCCGTTGTACGATTGGTTACTTCCTGGGCTACGAATGAAAAAGAGGTTGATGCATTTATAAAATAGTTATAAGAAAGAATGGAAAAATAGTTGCTTTTTCAATTATTATCTGGATACAGAGAGGCTTGTATCTTTTTAGATCTGAAATTTTTTAGTGAAAATATTCGAACTGATTTATAAAAAAGGATTTCTCCTATGCCTGGGATTGAAGCGTTAGTTGCTTTTGCGGTTGCATTGTTTTTTTTAGAACTTACTCCTGGTCCCGACATGATGCTTGTTATTGGTCGGGGAATCGGACAGGGTCGAAAAACAGCTCTCCTAACCGTTGTTGGATCTGTTTTTGTGTCTGGTACAGTGCAGGTGACATTGCTCGTTTTGGGCGTCGCATCCTTATTACAGACACATCCCTTGGCCTTGGAAGTTTTACGCTGGGCAGGGGCTGTCTATCTTTTTTGGTATGGTCTGCGCCTGATCAGTTCATTCCAGGAAATCAAAAACAGTGATATTGTGGCACCAGCAACCTCAAGTTGGACAGCAGTTCGAGATGGTACAATTAACAATTTAACCAATCCGAAATCATTCCTTTTTATGTTTGCTTTTTTACCTCAATTTGTTGACCCAAGTGTCGGACCGGTTTGGGTGCAACTACTCATACTTGGAAGCCTACAAAAACTTGCTGGAATATTTTCGCTGGGGTCCGTTGCTATAGCTTCAGGAGTGGTAGGTAAATGGCTCCAGCGATGGCCACGTATGTTGGCATGGCAGCAGCGTTTTACAGGATTGATAATGATTGGTTTGGCAGTGCGCCTCGTATTGAGTGGGAGTGCTACGGCATCTCCGACCACAGCATAAACTAATCCAAAATAGATTGTTTCAAGAAAATTGTTTGTAATTTTTGAACATCCTTCCAGAGTAATTTTTATAATATATAGATCATATTTTAGCAGATTCTAAAAAAAAATTTCCCGGTGACTGAACAAAAATAATCTCTATCTCCAATTACCATTAATAGGGAATTGGTTTATTTAATTTTGATTTTTTCCATATATTTGATTTTCAACTATGAGGCTTGGGATTTGTCGATACTATATGTGGTATTCGGAGAAATTTTAATAAAAGCGAGTCTACACGTTATAGTGTTCAATACATTTTCCTAAAAGTAATTTAATGGTCTTTTATTTTTCTATGGGGGGCATTGTACTGATTTTTACCTTGAATATTTTTTGTTGACAATTAAAATTTATCGGGTTATGCCAATAACCTAACAAGCCAACATTCAAAGAGAGGAATCTTTCAATGAACATCCGGAGAATGGAAACAGATATTCTGATTATTGGGGGTGGAAGTGCGGGTTGTATGTCTGCCATACGGGCAAAAGAGCTTTCTTCTGAGACAAAAGTATGCATTTGGGAAAAAGGAGATTTCAAGTACAGCGGCTCTATTGCCAGAGGTATGGACGCCCTCAATATTGTTTGTATACCGAATCTGACAGATCCTGATTTATACCTTGAAGCAGTTCAAGCTGGATGTAAAGGAGTTGTTGATGCCAAGCCAAGCTATGTAATGGCAGAACGTTCTTACCAATTGCTAAAAAAACTTGAAAAATGGGGTGTAAAATTTATTCTTGATAAAAATGGCAATTATAGAACCCTTCAATATCATGTAAAAGGTCGCTTTCAAACAGCCATGGACGAGCCCGACCTTAAATTGATTTTGGCAAAAAAAGTTCTTGAGCAAGATGTGACCATTATCAACAGGGTTATGGGGATTGGATTATTAAAGGATGGCGATCAAATTTCAGGTGCCATAGGTATGAATACCCGTACAGGTGAACTTATTGTCAGTCGTGCTAAGTCAGTCATACTCTGTGCAGGTGGTCAGGCAAGGTTTAACTTGCCCAATAGTGGTTACCTTTATGGTACGTTTGATTATCCTGGAAATTCAGGAGACGGGTTTATCATGGGGCTTGATGCAGGCGTTAAACTTACAGGAATGGAATACTGCTCACGAGTCAATTTGATTAAAGATGCCAGCATGCCACTGCTTGCCATTACTGTAACCCGTGGTGGAAGGGTTATGGATTGCTTTGAGAATGTCATTATGGAAGGTGCTGTCAACCGTGTTGATGAAATGAACAAAGCTGTTGAGGAAGGACGCGGACCTTTACGTATAAGTCTCAAACACCTGCCGGAAGAAACGATTGAAGAAATTGAACATATCCTTTTCAGTTGCGAACGACCTGTACAGGAGCGGTTTTTTAAAAACAGGCATATTGATTTTAGGACACATGATATTGAACTCTGGCCAACTGAAGTTCAGCTTTGCGGCGGACATGGGATGTCAGGAATCAGGGTAGATGAAAATGCCTGGACCGGAGTTCCGGGATTGTATGCTGCGGGTGATGTTGCCTGCGTTCCAAAACAACATTTAAGTGGAGCCTTTGTGTTCGGAGAGATCGCTGCGGAGAGTGTTGTTGAATTTTTGAAAGAGGCACAGGACGTTTGTGTCGATGAAAATGAAATTCTTTCCATTTCTAAACAAAGAGACTCCAGGGCTGAGATTTTGGATAAAAATATAGATATACGAGAATTTGAGTATAAAGTTCGACGAATAATTGGTGATTATCTTCCGTCTCCAAAAAATGAATACAAATTGCTTCGGTGGCTGGATTGGTCTAAAGTTTTCAAAAAAGAACTTGAAAATGAAGTCAAAGTTGAAGATGGGCATGATCTTGCCAGGCTTTATGAAGTTGAGCATATTATTCGTTGTGCTGATTGCTCGGCTGTTGCAGCGCTTGCCAGAAAGGAAAGCAGATGGGGAGATGCACATTATCGTTCAGACTACCCAAAAACTGATGATGATAACTGGTTAAAGCACGTTCTTGTTCATAATGGCGAACAGTATGAAAATTTGGACACCACTACTGCCAGGATTTTAAATATGGATGACAAGGAGGTGGTTCATGAGAATTGATGACAGCAGTATTCGGGTTAATCGTCATACTTGTATTGCATGCGGTATTTGCGTTGATCGTTGCATTATGGATAATCTGCGTCTTTCAGTGGCACCTTGCCGGCAGGTTTGCCCTGTTGGCATGAACTGCCAGGGTTATATAAGGCTCATAGCCATGGATAAGGAAGTGCAGGCACTGGATCAGTTATTGTCATTTGGACCATTTTTAGGCGTTATAGCAGCAACATGCAATGCTCCATGCGAAAATGTCTGTGTAAGAAAAAAAAGAGATGGAGCTGTACATATTTTCGAGTTAGAACGGTATATGGCAAAAAAATATTCAGATAAATTGAATACTGTTGAAATTCCACAGGTTTTATCAGGCAAAAGTGTCGTTATCGTCGGCACTGGTATATCAGGACTGGCTTGTGGGTTTAGAGCAATACAATCCGGCCATTCAGTAACGTTGTATTCAAGATCGTTTGATGAAAACGAGAAAACAGATGTAATTAAAGATATTATCACAGCTCTTGAAAATGCAGGGGCTGCTTTTTTAAAGCATACTGATTTAAAAGACGATCTTGCTGATTTGAAAAAATATGATGCTGTCATCCTGTCTCAATTAAAAGATAAGCTATTGATTGCATCTGATTATTTTGAAATTACATCTGATACTGAAATTGATTCACCCTCACATCTATTGCGGGACAATATCTTTTGTTCTGACACCGGTTCTTCAAAAAAAGGGTCAGTTTACGAAATCGCTGAATCATTTGAAACAATTGAGTCTGTTAACCGATTTTTTAATAATGAGCCATTTGATTGGGGAAGAGGTTTCTACACGCAGGATGGAGCTGTAAAAGCCTATAAAACAGACCCCCGTGTTGGGAGCGAAGAACAAAGGATAGCTATAGAAGATCTACCAGATGGGTTTGACAAGGAAACAGCTAAAAAACAGGCTTCCCGATGTTTTGGGTGCGGCAGGGCATTTGAGAAAAACCAGACGTGCTGGTACTGCTTGCCCTGTGAACTTGAATGCCCACAGGGTGCCCTTGATGTGGCAATACCTTATTTAGTAAAATAGCAGGAGAAAAAGGCAATGACACAATATCAGATTTCAGGTTCAACAATTGCATTATTGGGGCTGATCATTTTTTTTGTAACACCATATCAGGTCGGATCGGTTCAGAGCGGAGTTTTCCCAAGAATCATTTCAGGTTGTCTGGTTGTATTCGGTATCCTTGTGATCCTTACATCCGGGAAGAAGGAAAACCAAGATGATGTAAGCATGCTTGATCCAATATTGTTATGGTATTTAATGTTTGTTTTCGTCGCCGTCGTTTTGATTCAGGTGATAGGCTTTTATCCGACAATGTTATTATCATTACCTTCGTTTTTATTATTGTTTGGTGAAAGAAATTTTAAAAAAATTACATTATTCACAATTATCACTACAGGAATGATTTATTTAATCATTGACGTGATTTTAGGGAGTAAGCTGCCATGACAGAACTGCTAAACAATGCAATATTGGGAATGAATTTACTTCTTGAGTGGGAGATTTTGTTTGCAGCAGCAGGTGGTGTAATGGCAGGCTTGATGATGGGTGCAATCCCGGGGATGTCTGATATTATTGCAATATGCCTGATGGTGCCGTTTACCTTTTATTTAAATCCTATTGCAGGAATAGCTATGTTAGTGGGGTTATCCAAAGGTGCCAACTTTGGAGGTGCTATTCCGGCGATTTTATTTAATATTCCAGGAACACCCCAGGCTGTTATAACTGCCTTTGACGGGTATCCGCTTTCAAAAAAGGGTAAAGCTGGAAAGGCGCTTAAGGTGGCTTTATATTCATCCTGTATAGCTGATGGTGTAAGTGACTGTATTTTATTCTTTTTTGCCGCTCCTGTGGCAATGGCAGCGATCATGATCGGTCCTGCTGAACATGCAACAGTAGTAATATTTGCCTTGACTTTGATTTCTATTACCTCCGAGACAGGCCCTGTTATCGGCCTGGCAAGCATGCTGTTTGGCCTGCTTTTGAGTTGTATCGGTGCTGATCCTTTGACCGGCGCTCCAAGATTGGCATTTGGATCAAATGAATTGAGTGCAGGGATGGATATCGTTCCAATGGCTCTTGGATTTTTTGTCGTTTCTGAAATTATCTGGCAGATATGCAAGGATCGGAAAAAAGAATCTGATGCAAAGATATCGCAGACCACGGAGAATCAAGAAAGTCTTTTCTCTGAAAAGGAATCCATTGAAAATCATTCTCTGTCTATGGACGAATTTAAGCAGTGTGTACCAGCCATCGCACGGGGGACATTTATAGGATCTGCTATTGGCGCATTACCCGGTATTGGAACAACGGTTGGTTCATATCTTTCATATGTCGCAACCAAAAAAGCATCAAAGCATCCTGAACGGTTTGGTAAAGGTGCCATAGAGGGTATTGCTGCATCTGAAGCGGGGAATAATGCCTGTAACGGGCCGAATCTTATCCCGTTGATTACTCTGGGGATTCCCGGCAATCTTGCTGCTGCTCTCATTTTAGGTGCATTTACAATGCAGGGTCTTACTCCGGGTCCAATGTTCATGGAACAGCAGGCCCCTTTGTTGTATGCTCTTTTTATCGTATTGTTCTTCAGTAATTTTTTTACCCTTATTTTTGGTGCGATTTATACAAAATATATACGAAAGATGGTATCACTGCCAAAGAACTATATCTATTCCGCAGTCCTCATCTTTGCCCTGGTGGGTACATATATTATCCACAACAATACGTTTGAGCTTTATTATACACTTGGCTTCAGTATTATCGGTCTTTTGTGTAGAAAGGGTAAAATCCCAATGATTCCCCTGCTGATTGCTTATATTCTGGGCTCGTCCCTTGAATTAAAAATCAGGCAGACATTAGATTTACATGCCAATGACATAAGTGTGTTTCTGACAAAACCAATTTCATGCGTGTTTTTATCATTGTCGGTGCTTGTAATCGTATATTCAGTATATAAGAAAATACGAGCAAACAGGGCTGACACTAACTAATTTTTAACGCTTAACAGAGGAGAGTGATGATGAAAAAATTGTTTATAGTTCTGTTTTTAGTTTTTGGGCTCAGCTCAATCGGGCAAGCCTATCCGGATCGTCCAATTAACATGATAGTGCCTTACAATGCAGGCGGATCACTTGACAGCATGACGCGTATTGTTGTTGAGTTTATGAAAAAAGAGCTTGGCAAACCGATTATTATAAATAACCGCCCGGGAGCTTCAGGAACCATAGGTGCAGATGCATTCCTTAAAACAAAGGCAGACGGATATAACGTTCTTGTTTTCCCTACAAGTACTTTTATTACGCCTGTTTTTCAGGGCAGAGAGGCTATTGACAGCAGCAAATTCGCACCGATAGGAGGATTCATAAAGAGTGAAAGAATTTTATTTGGACGTGCAGATGCACCCTATAAAACTTTTGATGAGTTGATTGCATATGCGCGAAAGAATCCAGGCAAATTAAAGTTTGGCAGTGGCGGATCAACAGACACTGCCTATGTTTTTAAATATATATTACAAAAAGAAAATCTTGATATAAATGTAACCCTGTTTAATGGCGGTGCTCCTGCGGCTGCTGCAATAATGGGAAAACATGTCGATCTCATTGAAGGTGGCAATGGCAGCCCGGGAGATGTGGCAGCAATGGCAGGCAAATTAATTCCTTTAACCATTCTTAGCAATGGCAGGTTGGCCAAATATCCAGATTTAAAGACACCACTTGATCTGGGATATGGATATGCCTCTTCTGTGATGTTTGGTTTTTTCTTGCATTCAAATGCTCCGGATGAAGCAAAGCAGGCCTTATCTAAAGCGTTGCAATCGGCTCTTGAAAACAAAGGACTGCAAGATAAATTTGCAAGCCGGGGAGTTACACCCAAATTTTATTCTGGTGCTGATCTTCAAGATGCAGTTGATGCTGGGAAAAAAGTGGCCAAGCTTTATGAAATTGTGGGCAAATAGAAACAGGCAGGAGAATCCAATTTTCTGCTGCGTTGCTTAGGACTTGATTTAAATTAACAAAGTCTGTAATAAAATACAAAATTGTTTAAGCAACATTTAGATATGATAAAGCATCATGTGTTATGAATTTTACATATGATGCTTTGTTCATTATGGATGATTTACAAACTACATTAACTGGATTATTATAGGAATCTAATACTGGAAAATTTTACAGAACAGAGGGTTTAATGAAGGAGAAATATAGCTTTTCACAAGTAGATAGAAGCAGTTATAAACCAATTTATATCCAGGTTTCAGAAATGATTATTGCTTATGCAAAACATCTTGAATTAAAACCAGGAGAGGCACTACCCTCAGAAAATAATCTTTTGTCAATGTTGGATGTAAGTAGAAACACTGTTCGCCAGGCAGTTGACCGACTGGTAAAGATGAATTTTGCGATAAAGATTCAAGGCCAGGGGACATTCATCAAAGAGAAAAAGGATCATTCAATAAATTTGGATCTTACCCAGGGTTTTGAAGGCACATTAAATAAATTAGGAATTGAAGTAGAAAACAGACTGATTGAAGAACGAATTCTCAGAAATAATGTTGACTGGATAGAGGGATTAACTTCAGTTAACAGCGAAGAGAATATTTTAATACGTAGAATTAAAATATCATCCGGGAGAATACTTGCCCTTGAAGACCGAATTTTACCGGTTCATGTAGTTGAAAGGTATACTAAAGAAGAACTGGAAAATGAAAATATTAATCCAAATCTTTTAGAGAAATATCCTGATACTTATGCAAAACATATGAAGTATTATTTTGTCTCTTTACCATTAACCCTGGAAGAATCTGATTTGCTAAAAATTAAAAATAAAACTTCATTTATGCAAAGAATTGGTGAATACTATAATTCTGAAGGGGAATGTTTTATGATAGGTCGACACATTTTTATTTCAAAAAATATAAATGTGAGTTACGAGTATGAAAGGAGATCTGATCATTGGAGGCTGACCTAATTCGTTAAACTAAGAGCCTGTAAATAATCCTGTCTAACTGCTATTTTTACTATACATGAAATACCTTCAACTTCAATGGAAAATTTGTTCATTGCAAGTTTCCATTTTTGAAGCGGAATGATCCATCGTCTTGAAGCAGACATAATTGCCAAATAAATAATTTTACGGCTTTTGATCGCCTTTCTGATAACACTGTTCAAGGATTTAATCAAATTGGTTGTTGACCTGTACCAGTACCCAAAGATAACGGCTTGTATTCATAGCCTGGGTTTTAGAAAAGTTCTGGGCAACCCCACATATTGTATGTGACGTTTTTTCAATTTTGAAATTCCAATTCAATTTTATAAGCCCAGGATATCATCCCCGGGCTATCTGTCAGATTAAAGTATTTAATATACAAAAATCATTTTGGAAGATTTTAAAAAATTCTTTCCCGGAGTATTGACCAAATTCAAGTTGGTCTCCAATTATGTAGCGAGTTTTTTTTGTTGCGTGATTTTTTTTAAAGAATGATGTTGCCACTCCCATTCTTTTTTGGTAGCTGTTGAATGTTATCTGACAATCGGAGGTATACAGAAAAAAACGGGTGAACTTAGTGTTAATCTTTGATCACAAAAGGAACGGAGGACGCTACCATGGATACGATTAAAGAAATGCTAAAGTGCAAATACCCGATAATTCAGGGTGCAATGGGTGTGATCTGTAATCCGGAGTTGGTGGCCGCTGTCTCTGAGGCCGGAGGATTCGGATTGCTGGCAACTGCTTTTTCCCAGGATAGTGAAATAATACGGAACCAGATTCGTGAAACAAAGAAACTCACAGGTAAACCATTTGGCTTAAACTTGTTTACGATGAATCTTCTGGTTCAAGAGTTCGTGGATATTTTAGCAGATGAAGGGATAGGAATCGTTACCATTTCAGGCGGTTCTCCCAAAAAAATAATTCCATATGTTCACGACCGGGGAATCAAAGCGATCGTCGTGGTGCCGACTGTGGATCTTGCGCGTAAAGCAGAATCATCCGGGGCTGATGCTGTCATCGCAGAAGGATCTGAATCCGGCGGCATGCAGGGATATAACGGCACTTCAACCATGGTTCTGGTTCCCGCAGTAAGCGATGCCGTAAACATTCCCGTTATTGCTGCAGGTGGTATCGGGGACTCGCGAGGTTACAGAGCCGCAATGGCTTTAGGTGCACAGGGCGTACAAATCGGTACCCGGTTTATTACGGCAACGGAGTGTATCTCCCATATCAATTACAAGAAAACCATAACCGAATCAAGAGACACTGGAACAAGGCTTGTGGATGTGGGCAGATTCAGGATACGAGCATTGCACACGCCATTGGTTGAAAAAATATTAACCGGCCAGATGGACACAGATGTACATTTCAATATCCAGGCAGTAGAAAAATCGTGGATTAGAGGGGATAT
>Ga0307988_1001773_pt1 | contig 11548 bp, 7 predicted proteins | sample EllFjometagen183_FD_203166 | JGI IMG/M metagenome (GOLD analysis project Ga0307988, IMG submission 203166) | Marine microbial communities from Ellis Fjord, Antarctic Ocean - #183 | ecosystem: Environmental > Aquatic > Marine > Unclassified | place: Southern Ocean | collected 2014-10-08 | reverse complement strand
AAAAGGTCCTGTTGTTCTTGTAATAATGGATGGTGTAGGTTTTGGAAAATATAAAACAGGTGATGCTGTCGCAGAGGCGCATACCAGAGCCCTGGATGATTTTATGAAAACATCTTCATGGACAAAACTGAAAGCTCATGGTATTGCTGTGGGGCTTCCTGCTGATGATGATATGGGCAACAGTGAAGTTGGGCATAATGCAATTGGCTGCGGCCGGGTGTTTGCTCAGGGTGCGAAACTGGTTAATAAATCAATTGAAAGCGGAGCGGTTTTTAGTGGTGCTGTTTGGAATAAATTAATTAAAAATGTAAAAGAAACAGATGGGACTCTCCATTTTATAGGACTTACCTCTGACGGCAATGTCCATTCAAACCTTGCACATCTACGCGCAATGATAGTCAACGCAAAAAGCAGCGGAATAGCCAAAGTTCGGGTTCATACTCTTTTGGACGGTAGGGATGTTGGAGAATTGTCAGCATTCGAATATATTGATCCTCTTGAAGATTTTTTAAAAGAACAGAGTGATACTAATTTTGATGCAAAAATTGCATCCGGCGGCGGACGTATGGTTATAACAATGGATCGCTATAACGCTAACTGGGATATGGTCAAAAAAGGATGGGAAACACATGTTCTCGGTGAAGGCCGTCAATTTCCAGCTGCTCATGAAGCTATTCAGACCCTCAGAGATGAGACTGAAGCAATAGATCAGGATTTACCACCTTTTGTAATAGCAGAAAACGGGACTCCGGTAGGGTCTATTGAAGATGGCGACAGTGTTGTTCTTTTTAATTTTCGGGGAGACAGAGCCCAGGAAATTACAAGAGCTTTTGAAGATGAAGAGCTGCAGGAGTTTGACAGAAAACGTGTACCGAATGTTGAGTATGCGGGAATGATGGAATATGATGGTGATTTGCATATCCCCAGACAATATCTTGTAGATCCTCCTACAATTGACCGTACCATGGCAGAATTTTTATGCGGCAGTGAAGCAAAGCAGTTTTCAATAAGTGAAACACAGAAATTTGGACATATAACCTATTTTTTCAATGGAAACAAGTCAGGTAAATTCAACGACTCTCTTGAAAAGTATGTGGAAATAACTTCGGATATTCTTCCTTTTGAGCAGAGACCCTGGATGAAGTGTGCTGAAATAACCGACAGAGTGTTACAGGAAATAGCATCAGGAGAGTATGATTTTATTAAACTTAATTATCCGAATGGAGATATGGTTGGGCATACGGGAAATTATCAGGCAGTACTTTGTTCTCTGGAAGCGATGGATCTGCAGCTTAGCCGGCTAAAAAAGGCAATAGAGAAGGCTGGTGGTGTTATGATTATCAGTGCTGACCATGGAAACTCTGATGATATGTTTGAGCATGATAAAAAGGGTGAAGTTAAAAGTAAAGCTGATGGATCTCCGCAATCAAAAACTGCACACTCATTAAATCCTGTTCCTTGCATAATATATGATCCGCAATACAAAGGAGAATACGCCAAAACATTACATGAAGGGTTAGGAATTAGCTCTCTTGCTGCAACGTGTATTGAGTTCCTAGGGTATATTCCTCCGGAAGATTATGATAAGAGCGTTCTGGACTTTTCCTAAAATAGTCTTAAAGTAATGTATAGACCGCAGCAAATGAAAGGTATCATACCCCAGGGCAAGCCCTGCCCATACCCGCTTTGGCGGTTCTGGGCCGCCAAAAACTGCGAAGCAGTTTCAGGGACAGGGGTATGTTTCCTTGCGATCTCTGCTGAACGGTAAACCCGTTCAGCTTGGGAGTTTGCAACGCAAACTCCTGAAACAACCTTTGGTTGTTCACTCGCATCGGTAATGGAACCATCATGATGGTTCCGCTCCTCTCGCTCGTTTGAGAATCAGTGCTGCGGCTTTTTATGGTATTATCCACTGCAGCAGCTGCATATAAGAAAATGCAAAACCCATCATAAGTACAGCAGGAAAAATTATTGATCTGAGTGCTTTTATAAAACCGCTTTCATAATAGTCACAGGTGACAATTAAACACACATGAAGCGGGGATAACATAGTTCCCATGAAACCACAGGTATATGCAAACATTACAGTAGAGAGCAGAAGCCCTAGTGACGGATTATTTCCCAGGGTTGCAACAACAACTGGTATTGAAGCCCCGGCAAACCCAACAGAGATTCCCATTGTCATGCCGGAAATAAAAGGAAGAAGAATTATCAAGGGTAGAGCGGGTATTCCGAAAGACTGCATTTCATCTGTCATCATTTGAACAACAGTAATCCCATTCAAATCTGTTTCTATGAAAGCTCCATAAATTCTTACCATAACAATAAGTATGGCCATATTTAGCATATGCTTGGAAAGGAGAAGTTTTTTCCAAGATTTTCCACTTAACGGGCGTATAATCTGAACGGTTACAATAGATATGGTAAGGCTTATAACCATGGGAAGGTACTGATTCCCATTACCAATTGACGGTATAAAAAACTGAATAATGAAAAAAATAATTACAACAGTAATAATAGGCAAAAAGGGAATTATGGAAAAATGACGATTTGAATTACGCTTAATTTTATCTTCTTTGGTCTCTTTTGGAATTTTCGAGAGAAATACAAATGATCCTGTAAGTATTGCGACAAAAGAAACAGGAAGTCCAACCAGAAAGGCCATCCACAGCTCTATCCCGGCAATATCGCAGGCAAGAATTATTCCTGGATATAACGGCCATGCATATTCCCAAACATGTCTGAACCAGTAATTTATGCGGGTTTTATTTTCCTGGTTTACTCCAGGTAAATTATCAAAATTATCCAGTAAAGGTGCTGAGAACAAGGCGCCACCCGGCATTGGAAGTAATCCTATTACAGCCGGAAGAATCGCCAGGGATGCTTTTGAAGAAAATGTACCACGAATACTGGTAACCAACTCTTCTACAAGACCATTCTTTTTCATTTGTCCGGACAGGGTCAGAACAAGACATACAAGAATAATGAGAGTCAGGTTGGATAACGTAACAACTCTATCAGCAGCAACTGTCAAAAACTGCAAGGGGCTTAACCCAATCCAAAAGGCAAAAACCAGAGATCCACCCAACAGCGAAACCGGAAGGTTCTTCATAAGTTTGTTTAGTAAGATAATTACTGCCAGAGAAGTGAGCAGTTTAACAATAATAGGTACAATCATGGAGGGAAGTGTATATAATTTTTATTATAAGGGCAATAAACAGCAAGCAATACTTATACATCAGAAAAAGCTTCGATTTCTTCTTAGATGTATGAAAACAACTCTTTTGACTTGATAATTCAAACCTCCTCATTTACCATAATGGTATGATCAATGAAAATAAGCGCCATGCCTTGACGGTAAAAAATGAATTCAAAAAAGAAATTGCACGCAAGGGGATCCATCTCATGATTGCGTTTTTGCCATTTATTGCATCATATTCTTATGTTGCCGCTTATACACTTCTTCTTACTGGAGCTTTTATATACACACTGTCAGAATTGATGCGGATTAGGTCGAATAGGGAGAAAAAGTTTTTTCTCTATAAAATAATCAGGAGAATCTCCCTTTTTGTATCAAGACCCGGTGAAGCTACACATTTTATCTTTGCACCATTAATTTTAGCAACAGGGGCGGGCTTAACGCTGTTTCTTTTTCCGGAGAACGCTATGAAAGCTGGAATTTTTGCACTGGCTTTTGGTGATACCGCTGCTTCACTTGCCGGAAAATTTTTATTTCGAAAGAACCGTAAAAATTACGGTGTAAAAACAGTAACCGGAACAGTGGCATGTTTTATTACTTCAGCAATTTGTGTAATGTTTGTCGTAAACGATTGGACAATTTCATTAGCAGCAGGTACGGCAGCTGCTTTGTGTGAAATGACAACACTAAAAGATTTCGATAATATTCTTGTTCCGCTGGGTACGGCAACAGTTGTCTTTATGATGAGTTGACTTAGTGAAAATGGTATATTAGTTCCAGAGCCTTATTCTATATATGCGGTTTGCAAACAGTATCAGTCCGGTAAGATAAAGTATAATCCCAATAATCATTACAGGAATTGAAAAAAACGAGTATACAGATTCAAGGCCTACCAGTAACAGCAGCAGGCTTAGGGTAAGAAGTATATACTGGATATTGTTATTTCGTTTGGCCGCCGTCAGGTAATTAATTACTGCAGAAACTTCTAGAACCCGGATAAACAAAGAGAGCATCCCATGGTAAGAAAACACGGGAGGTGCAACTGGAACTATACCGTTGTAATTCAAAGGGAGAATAAGAGCTATTGTGAAGGATATAAAAAAACTAACTGATAAAATGATGTTTTGTTTGAGAAACGGAATTCCATTTGAGAATAATCCACCAAGAAAGAACAGGGAGATACTGAACAGATAGAAAAAGTAGTAACTTCTTATTATTGTTGTTGGCGGTACTATCATGTAATATCCAGGAATAATAAGGGAAATTGGAAAACGAAGACTTAAAAATGCAAAGGAGAGCACTGAAATTATTAGGTACAATATTTCCGGTGATGTAGTTTTCCTGAAGAAGATAAATAAAAATAAACCATAAAAAAACGATAGACCGCAAAAAATAGTATATATTATATGTATTCTAGAATTAATGATCGGGTTTGTTTGATAATCTTTTACAAAAATGGATTGTATAATAGATTCCTGAAATTCGGTATTCCAGGTTATAAGCCAGATCAGCAAAAGACCGGAGAGAACGAGGAGAACAATAATAGTTGTCCGTATAATTAGGTTCATATTGGGTTTATCATACTGTTTTTTTACTAAATGATAAAGTCTGGATTTTTTTTTTATGATACAGTAATGTTGATGCAGGAGTTTTGTGTGATTAAAATAGTATTTTTGTTCCTTTTTGTCTTAGGTATTCAGGCAGCGGTATTTGCCGGAGATAGAGCAGAATTCATTAATCTGGGATTTTCTGATGATTCCAGTGTCTTCTTGTTTGGGCAATACGGGAAAAACGAATCAGGAACCCTTCTTTATGCTGATATTGTATATCATGATTTAGTATCCGGAGAGAATTCGAGTGAACTAAGCCTGAGTAAAACATATCCAGATTCTCAAAGATCAGGCAACAACGGGTTAAGCGCATTATTAATGAATTTAAAAGAGTACAATTCAATTTACAGTGTTGATATTGATTATAATAAAACAGGAACTACACTGTATTTTCAATTACCGGGGCAAACTACAGGTGATACAATATCATTCAGTGATTATCTGGTTGGAATAATATACTCAGTCTCTTCTGTAATGAGGCCGCAGATTCGGGAACCCGGGACAAATACTTCATTGTCAATAACACTGTTTCAAACTTTACGGGATGGAACCCAGAAAAGATTTGAAGCGGGTTCATTTATTAAACCAATAGAGAATGTGTATGATTTTCAACTTAAACAAATAGTAGTCTCCCCACAGAGGGATTATGTGGTTATGGTCTTTCAGACAACTGAATTTGATAAAGATAATAACACCACAAATATAAGATATTATATTGATAGTGTGAAAATTAAATAATCTTATACAAAGTTTCTTGCCTTACAAGTAGTCTTTTGCCTTAACCGGAGAATGAGCCTGAAGAATTCTGCCTACGGTACCTGCTCCAAAACCTGCACTGATTGTATCGACAAGGGCTGATGCTCCTAATAAAAATGGCATCATAGGTAGTATGATAGGTAGTGTTGAGGTAAAATCATTACCCATTAACGAACCTGTCATTGCTACAATAAAGAGGATTTCAGTTCCCGGTGGGGTTGTTATACTAATAAGTGAAAAGAGTGTAGTTAGTAAAATAGCCAAAAGCAAACTTAAAAATGGGATGGATGTTCCATTTATGGTTGAATAGAGAGAACAAACAGTAACAACACCGATCATGGCACTTCCGCTTCTTCCCATAATTGCTAATAAAGGGATTGATGTGGAGCTGACCCTCTTTGCTACGCCAAGATTATTTCTGGTGTGAAGAAGGAGTGGAACCTGGGCAGTAATGGTGCTGCCTGAAAACCATGCAAGAATAGCCGGTGGTATTAGGGCAAAGAGCCATAAATAGGGTTTTCGGGTTTTCCCAAGAATCAGTAATAGTAATGGTAATACAAGAAAAATGGCAAGTAGCGTTACTAAAGCGACTAGTATGACCAGTTTTATAGAATCACTGATAATATTTGAAGAAAAAGTTTCAGCAAACCAGACTGCAGAAATAAAAACCACACCCAGTATTAATAGTTCTGTTAAAATTCTGGCTAATTTATAAAACGCCTCTGAGAAAGAGTTCATTACTGCAAATGCCGGTCGAATAAAATCTTCATCCGGTTTTAATGCGATTCCAAGCAGTAGTGCAAAGACAACAACCGGGAGGAGTAGGGATATATTCCCTGTAAATGAGGCAAGGACATTCGAGTTGATAACATTGGTAATAAATTCTGAGAAAGGAGTTAATTCCAAAGCTCCGATGGCTTCTGTTCCGGTAACACCTGAGAAATCAGCAGGGAAAATTTTCCAGGCAACAAGACCTGCTGTTACTGTCAAAGCAAGAGAAGTAATTACTCCCCAGCCAAGAGAATAGGCAACAGCTTTTAAAGCCTGTTTTTGTCTGCGTAAATTTGCAATACCAGATGTAAAGGAGATAAATACAAAAGGAATAAGAATGTAGCGTCCAAGATTTTCAAAGACCGCTGCTCCTGTATTTATTATACTTTTTGCTATACCCGATTCCGGGAAAATTAAAACCAGGGCAAGCCCTGCAACTGTTGCGACTATATACTTAAACCAATCTTTCATACACAAAGAGTATCGTAAGAGCTGGTCAAAGTCAATAATATTACTGTGTGAGGAAGGTTCCTGGACTGCACATTCTTTAAAAATTTAGGTATAGTGAGGCAATTTTAGAATTTTAATAAGAAACTTTGTTTTGTTCGAAAGTATTCCAGAGAATAAGTGAGACAAGTTTTACGCAGATGCGAGGGGACCGGAATTATGAAGATTGCTTTTGGCCAGATTAATACAACAATCGCTGACTTTAAAGGAAACAAGAAAAAGATTATTGAACAGACTGAAAAGGCTGAAAAATCCGGAGCAGATCTTATTGTTTTCCCCGAAATGGCGGTTTGTGGATATCCTCCCCTTGATTTAATGACTTACCCTGCTTTTATAGATGCCAATCAAAAAACACTAGCAGATCTGAAAAACGAATTGCCGAATAATATAGCTGTTGCTGTCGGTTATGTTGAGAGAAATTATTCAGGTACAGGAAAAGCTTATTATAATAGTATTAGTGTTATATATAATGGTGGAGTGCTTCACACTCAGCATAAAACTCTACTCCCAACATATGATGTGTTTGATGAAGACCGCTATTTTGAGCCGGCGGCCGAGAGATTGCTTTTTATTTTTAAAGGTAAAAAGATTGGTTTTGCAATTTGTGAAGATATTTGGGCAGAAAATATTGGTGATTCGAAACTTACTTATCATATAGACCCTGTTAAGGATCTTTGCACCGCCGGAGCCGAAATTCTTATTGCACCCTCTGCGTCCCCCTTCTATAGCGGAAAAATAGCAGTTAGACGACAGCTTGTTGAGAGTATAAGCAAAACATACGGCTGTATTACTATCTATGTAAATGCTGTTGGAGCTAATGATCTTTTAATCTTTGACGGTAATTCTATTGCCGCTTCAGAAAAAGGTGAAATCATTATGCACTGCAATTCATTTGAGGAAGATTTGCAAATTCTTGATACCAATTCAACTCATGTAATACCGGAAAGCAATCTTCAGGAGATTAATAATAAAAATGAAAACCTTGAAAAAGCATTAATTCTTGGAGTACGGGATTATATGCAGAAAAATGGGTTTAAAAAAGTCAATCTTGGTCTTTCCGGCGGGATAGATTCAGCTCTTGTTGCGGTTATTGCAGCAAAGGCAATGGGATCGGAAAATGTTCACTCATATGGGATGCCAAGTAGATATTCATCTGATCACAGTCTTTCCGACGCACAATTGCTCGCAGAGAATCTGGGTATTGGTTTTGAGGTGCTTCCTATTGAACAGATGTTTACTGCTTCATTAGAAACCTTGAAAGATAGTTTAGCCGGAACGCAGCCTGATACAACAGAAGAAAATATCCAGGCAAGAATACGCGGACTGCTGCTTATGGCATGGTCAAATAAGAAAGGATCACTTCTGCTCACAACGGGGAATAAATCTGAAATTGCTACGGGATATTGCACTCTTTATGGTGATATGTGCGGCAGTCTTGCCGTAATTGGAGATCTTTTTAAGACCGAAGTATTTACTTTATGCCGATATATAAACGAAAAAGCAGAATATGATCTTATCCCTGAAAATATTATCACAAAACCGCCTTCTGCGGAACTTCGTCCTGATCAAAAAGATGAGGACAGCCTTCCACCTTATGAAGTTCTTGATGGAATACTTGATGCGCATATTATGCAGTGTAAATCGTTTGATGAAATTGTTGCTCTTGGTTTTGATGAGGATCTAGTTCGGAGAATTATCAGATTGACTGAGATGTGTGAGTATAAAAGAAGGCAGTCTGCAATAGTGCTGAAGGTATCAGAAAAAGCCTTTGGTAATGGACGTCGGATCCCAATTTCCCGGGCTATTTATGAGATTGAAAATTAAAGTAAAGTAATAGGGGGAGCAGATATGAGTGCTATGCTCACTATAGAGGAACATCAGGTACGAATCACCGTCCTTAAGAAGCTGTTTCACAAGGATTTTGTCGAAAATTATGCTGCTTCTCCGGAAAGTTGGACGGAATGTAAACACTTTGAGGTAGGACAGGAGTTTATCATCTCAAGTAAGGCTCCATGGAAAATGCCGGAGGGGTTCTGCGGATGGGCGTGGGCAGATATCCAGAAACTGGTATACGGCATGGCAAGAGGGGGCCAGGATGTATTTGTCACGTGCTGCACCGATGGCTACCGTCCAGTGATATTCAAGCTTGAGAAGGTGTTGAATACGTCAGAGTGAAGAGTTTATCAGGAGAGATCCCATACCGGATTCCAGAGACTTCGCAACCTGCGCGTTGTGCGAGTCTCGAAGCAAACGAAACCAGTCTTCCTTGTGGACTAATCCCGTATTAGCCCTGATATACGATATGCTGCACCGGATTCTTTTTTGAACCAGTCAATTATTGTATTATACAGTTTCTGATCTCTATCAAATAAATGATTTGGCTGTAAAAGAACCTCACTAAACAGAAGCCAAAGTAACGATTCCTGAAAAGATTCTTTATGATACCACTCAACACCCTCATGCCAGTTCGCTTTAATGAATGCCCGATAAGGGTGAATTGTCAGGAACCAGGCCAGCTGATCCCGTTTATTACGTCCGGCCGCTATCATCTCATCATACCAACCGCTGTTTTCTATAAGCATATCTACTGCGGAAGAAACTCTTAGAATCTCTTTGGATACAATTCCGCACTCATACAAACGATCATGCAGAAGCTCATGCAGTAAGAGTTCTGAAGAGAGATACAGATTTTCATGCGAAACATCTCTGGTCTGCAGAGGGAGACAGAGCAGCCAGCCTGCAACTATTGCAGAAATTTCAGGCATAATAGATAACGAGTTGCTAATATATCTACTTAAAGCTGAATCAAGGTGACTAATTGATTCAGCAAGAGAAAGAAGTAAATCAACAGTTTTCTCAGCAAATTCCGGATCCGGCTTGTATACGCTGTTATAGAGAGATGAATTTTCAGGAAAGTGGGTATCAATCCAGGATTTACCAACCTGTTGAGTTGTTTGCAGCAGGATACTCTTTAGCAACTCCGCAGCATCCTTTGATCCTGCTAAAACTGATGTTATAAGAGAAATGGTATGCTCTGATACAAGAGGTTCGGCTGCAGTATGAAAGGCGTGAAGGCGGATACGTTTTGCTTCCAACTCAATATCCTGAACACCTTTTCCATCAAGATGTTCGCAAAGGCGGCAATATGTTCCATCTGTATCGTATAATTCATATATATCGATAAAGATTTGTGTCTCATAGCCTTCAAGAATCAATTGTAATCCCTGTTCGTGAATTTCTGCTGATGAGCGGATATAAGAGAGACCATTGTGAAATCCTTTGAGTACACAATAATAATCAGAATCATTCGTTAATAGTAGTGATTCAGCAAGTGTTGTTGTTATAATTCGACGTTCGTCTTCGGTGAAACGTTTCAAAAATGGGGCAGAGTCAAGAATTCTCCCTCCTGCAGATTGGTAGGAGTTGTTGTAGAGAACTAGTGCACGTTCTTTCTGAGAGCTATTTGTATAGGCAAAAATGCTTTCATTTACACCCTGCTCTCCTTGTACGTCGTAAAGGGCAAAGTTATCAGAGCCGGAAAAAAGATAGCGTTTTTTTATTAGTGGAAAAATCCTTTTATAGTGTGAATCCATTAGTGACTGATTTGGACTCTCGTTCCAGTAAGACCGGCTGAATTCCATTCCGTATTTTTCTCTATACCCCTCTATTTGCCCATGTCCGATCATGGGTAATCCCGGCATAGTTACAAGAAGTGTACATATTCCAAAATATTTATCTCCGTCCCCGAACTGTTCAATTGCCGTATCCTTATCGGGGTTGTTCATAAAATTTACAAAACGTTTCAGTACTTCCGGGTCGAATGCTATGGTGTTTTTAATGGTATCCCGGTATTTACGATTTTCTTCCAATTTCAGCATATTCATAAAAGCACTGTTATATACTCTGTGCATACCCAAAGTTCGTACAAAGTAACCTTCCATCATCCAAAAAGCTTCAGCAAGAAGGAGGGTATTGGGAACCTCGACAGCAATCCGATCTACTACTTCTCGCCAAAATTCTACAGGTATTGCCTGATCAAAATCAGACTGCTCCATACCAAAGACCGATCTCCCGGGGATATCTCCGCCTGTTCCGGGTTTTGGATACCACAGTCTCTGAATATGTTTTTTTGCCAGGGTCATTGCTGCATCAAATCTGATAATAGGAAAATTTTTTGCTACATTGATTATTGTCTGGATAATTACTTCCCGGGTTTCGGGATTCAGGTAATTTAACTGTGCGGTATCATTCCACGGCATGGATGTTCCATCATTACCATGATATATGTAGACAGAGTTACCTGTTTTTTTATCTGTTCGTTTAAAGGATACGGCAGCATCTGTTTGATCATAATAGTGATCTTCCAGATAAATCCCGACATCCGGAGACTGGGACAAATCCTGACTATTATAGGTATAGGCTGGGAATGGAGGGGTATCTGTCTGAAGGAAAAGGTCTGGTCTGGATAGTACCCAATCAGAATCAATTCCCGTATGGTTTGGAACCATATCACTTGCCAAACGGATCCCCCGACTTTCACAGCGGTCCCTAAGGTTATTCAGAGAGTTTTCTCCTCCCAGCATGGATGCAATTTCATAGTTGTTTAATGAGTATGCTGAAGCCTCGGCTTCCGGATTTCCTGTTGATTGCTTGATTTTTTTTGAAGCAGAACTTCGCTCCCATAGTCCTATTAGCCAAAGAGCTG
>Ga0307988_1001772_pt1 | contig 11556 bp, 11 predicted proteins | sample EllFjometagen183_FD_203166 | JGI IMG/M metagenome (GOLD analysis project Ga0307988, IMG submission 203166) | Marine microbial communities from Ellis Fjord, Antarctic Ocean - #183 | ecosystem: Environmental > Aquatic > Marine > Unclassified | place: Southern Ocean | collected 2014-10-08 | reverse complement strand
TGGTCGGCCCCTATTTTATACCGACCTATTAAGGGGGGTAAAGATTATTATGATGCACCCTCCCCCCTCCTCATTTTACTGTGTTTCCTTGCTTGCTTTGTAAGTGCTTAAGCAGCTCTTGGACGGCCCCTTTTGGTAGTTGGTCTATCAGTTGGTGTAATTGAATTCTCTCGGGGTCTTGGGGTTCCTTTGACTGTATTACCTGTTGCGTTGATTGATGAATCCGCATAAAATCAGGCATCTGCTGGAGTTTTTCCATTTTTATTTTATTATCAGCATGTCTTTGGTATAACTCGGTCATTTCTTCAGACATGTGACCAACTATATCCTTTACAATTAGTAAAGGGATATCGGATATCCCAGCATAATAGCAGAAAGTATGTCTAAGGCTATGAACATCTTTAATACTAGCCGAGCGGCTACGTCCAGAGATTTCCTTTGTAGTCTTAATGCCGATTGACTCAAGAAAACTCTTAAAGCGCCAAGATATGCCGCTGGGATTTTTCTGGTACATTTCAGCATGCTCTGGAAGGACATATTCGCTATCGCCCGATTTTTCTTTTTGCTCAATCAGAAAATTTCTAAAATCATCCAGAATAGGGATCTCTACCGTCCTGCGGGTTTTGGACATTTTTCTGGTCAGTAAACTTTTGTTTAGGTCTACCTCGTCCCACTTAAGTGTACAGATATCACCTTCTCTTAGTGCCGTGTATATACCTATAGCAAAAATCGGCTTTATAAAATCATCCGCTTTTTCTGTAATCAACTTCAACTCTTCCTCTGTAAAAGCCTCTCTGCTTTCGCTTTCATCATTAAGTCTCGGAATGTCTTCAAAGGGATTTTTTATAATACCGGAATCATTGCCAAGTTTATCAAATATTTCACGCATTGTCATATGAAAAACATTGCATGTGCGGTTCGATAATTTTTCTTTCCCTTGATAGGATATTGTTTTGCCTCCTGACTTAAAAGCAACCTGTTTATTGAATCGACCATTTTCACGCAAACTCTGAATGTATTCTTCGGCATGCTTATCTAACACGTCAGACATTTTTTTTGCATCGGGGTATGAATGAGCCATAAATTCGACAAAATCCCGCCAATAAGATCCCTTCTGGCTTTCCTGCTTTTTGGATAAACGGCTTTTACGTGGCTTTTTCAAAAAAAGCTCAAAAGCATCTGAAAGGAGTATGTCTTGACTTCCAGTAATCTCTTTCCTGAAGTTATCGACTAAAGCTTTGATCGTTTTCTGCTGGGATAACTGATTGACCTTATTCTTTATTTTTTTCTCAAACTCCAGAGCATCTTTCTTTTGGGTACAATCATTGCAAGCTCCTCGATATATCTTACCATCATACATGAAGCGGTAATGGTAAAAATTGGTTTCTCCTTTTGTTGTATCTCTCTTAAAAACTGACATGTGGTCCTCCATATAATTGAATAAATGCAACAACATGACAATATATGCAGTAATAGGCAACAATGCAATCTAAATTTTAACCATTTTTTAACCATTTTTGCAATTTTAAGTGCTTTTTGTACTTATCAACCTCTGCCTCCGGAGCAGAAGGTCATGAGTTCGAATCTCGTCGGGCGTACCATTCTTTTTGAGGCTATAAATGCAGAAAGTTGAATATTTAATAATATGCTTTTTGTAATTTTTTTGTAATTTTTGAAGCTTTCTGGTGTTTTTAATTATGTTATTTTTGTAATTTCGTAAATTACAATAAATGATTTGACCATGCGTGCTGTTTGGTGTATATTTAGGAGTCGTGACATAAACATGATCGCTTTTATGGAAGTTACCAGCTTCCGGCGTAGGTCTCTGATTTTTTGGAGGCCAGCGGATAGCTGGTACCATGTGGTGATGGCTGGTGAACGGTTTATGTCCTTCCGTTGGTCTTCTTATTCTGATGTCGTGAGAAGATTGTTGTTGCATTCTCCTCATGGCATTACTTTTTTAATTTACTTTGTGTTCTTTTCTCTAACCATTTCTAGAAGTTCAATTTTTCTTTTATTATAATTTCTCTCTAATGCTCCTCTTTTCTTATATTGGTGTGGAGATCTACTAATTATTATGTCCTCTCCAGATTCTTTAACAAGTTCTTCTATATACTTTTCTGCGTCATCGCCTGCAGCCGGGCCAATTATAATTTCTTTAATTAAATGTGGTATCTTTTGTCCATCACAATCAGAGTTAGAACCAAAATGATATTCGGTGTATGATTTTGATTGATTGTCAATCCAAGTTTTTTTGCTATTGTCATGATTATGATCAATTATATATCTCCATTCATTTTCATCTGAATAACTTGATGATTTAATGAAAGGCAAAATTTTCCATAAAAATATAGCTGTCGAAAAATGATCACAGTTTTTCTCTAGAAATTCATCAATACAAGCTTTTATAATGTCCTTTATTCTGTCGTCCTCATACATAACTCTACTTAAATCAAACGGAAAATGTACTGTTGATAATTTTATACTAACTCCAGCTCCATCATTTCCATACCAACGCCAAAATGAAAGGTCGTCTCCTTGCTCAATCATTGAAAACAAAAAAGAATTTGTCAATTGAAAAATGGATTGCAATGAAGATAAGCTTTTTGCTGTATCGTGTGTTGTATCTTTTTGTTTTATTATATCTAATATTGTTTCTTGAATTAGTTTTTTTCCATGCAAAATCTCAATAGGATCATTCATGCCAGAGTAATGAAACAACCATAAAGCTTTATTCTTTAAAATACCAGTTAACGCCTCAATACTTGTGTAATGCCATAAATATTCTGGACAATTATAATTTAAACAGTTGATTAAAGTCGATAATAAAATGATATCATTGGAGTTATTTGATACTTTTGCTATTAATTCTTTCTCTTTTTCTAGTTCTGGAAAAAACTTTTTAATAAACTCTTCTGGTGTCATAATTTCCCCTTATTTTGTTTTATATACAATAAGGGGAAATTATGAAAATGCAAAATTACTTTATGTCGTAGTTCCATGTTAGGCATTCGGTTTTTGTTTTGCCGGCGTTGTTTTTGCCGTTGACTGCAAGGTTTTTGTGTATATCCTTGAAGTTTGCGTTGGTGATCTTCCGGAGTTTGTCGAGTTCTTCAGACGGATAGCTGCTTAAAAGCCATTTGCCTTTTAATGTTGGCAATACCTTTAATAAATCCCAGAAGATATCCTTTCCTTTATTGTAATGGCCACAATCGCTGTTGGCATATGGCGGATCCAGATAAAAGAAAGTTTCTGGTGAATCATAACGCTTGATCACGTCCAAAGCGTTCCGACAGAATATTTCCGTTTTTTCTAGGCGTTCCGCATATTCAGCAGTAAACTGTTTTATTCTATTGGCCGTGGTGCCTCCAAAACATCTTGATTTTCCAAAAGCAAAACCGCCCATAATCATATGAGAAAAACTTAAAGCAGCTTGAGCCCAGAAAGCCCAGGCTCTTGTTACTTTGTCATATTTTTCTGGATTCTTCAGAATCTCTTTTGAATCGATCTGTTCTCTTTCGGCATGCAGCGTTCCGGAGATCATTTTTTGAAGTGCTGGAAAGTTTGTTTTCAGAACTCTGTAGAAATTGATTACCATGTCAAGGTTATCATTGATAACTTCGACATCCGATACTTTTTTTCCGAAGAACACTGCGCCTCCGCCGAAAAACGGTTCGACATAGATGCGGTGTTCTCCGGGAACTAACGGCAGGATATGCTTGAGCATATTCGTTTTCCCACCGTAGTAGATTATTGGTGATTTCACCAATTACCTCCCGGGTTAGTTGTTTATGTTTTTGCGAATGCATCGAGCTTTAGTTTTAAAGCTTCGATTGCTGTTTTTTGAGTTGTGATTGCGGCGGCTTCGGCAACTGTGCCGTCTGGCAAATGTGTATGATTAGCAATTGTGCCCAGGGCGGATATGATTGCGGCCATATGACCGCTATCAAGAACTAAAGCATTATCGATACTGTTTCCAATCCATATTTTTGGAGCTTTTGTTATAATTTCGACGGCTCCGGTACTGGAGATATTTTGAGCTTGATCAGAAATGGATCCAGAACTTTTGCGCTGCCAGTTTCCGGACTGATCTACTTCTTGAAAATTTTCTGAATCCTGTTGCCAGCGCATAGTCTTTTCATCGATATTCGGTAAAGTTGAAAAATGTGGGAGAGCAGCTATTACCACTGGTTTGCTAAGACTGCCGCCGATGAACGAGACTAGAACCATTGTTTCAGCTTGTGGCAGTGCAGCATATCCGCGCTGAGCCCCTGCCCCGGGCATTGCAACCGGCACGTCCTGCAGTTCTGGCATGCTTTTATCATATTCGAACTTTGGAGTCAGTAATTTTATATTTACCGCGTAGTATGGCCGTTGTGGAGTACATACGGCATTGTCTATGCTTGGAGGATCTGGAACTTTCGTTACGATGCCAGGAATCGGAAAAAGCCGATTGCTTTCAAGCTCCGGATAATATTTTCTAATTATTTTTAAAATTGCGTCTTTCATAGCTTGGTACTTTCCAATTAATTCTCATTGTGTCGTTGCTTGGTACTATGCGATCGATGCGCTGTTTTCTGCCCTCTCCTATCTGGATCATCATTCCTGGACGTATTTGTGGCAAAATCGGCAGACTGCAGCCTTTTATAGACAATTCTTTAACAGCGGACGGATCCAGCGTCAAACAAATATCTTCACTGTATTGTTCATCAAAGCGGATAGATCCATCAGGAAGCGAATTCCAGCTTAAGTTAAATTCATCTGTCAGGAAGTCTAAAAGCTCATAACCACTGGAAGTATTGACAAGATGACTTAGTTTTGCTTTCATCCAGGGCTTGTCTTCTTTTGAAGAACAAATTTTAAAAGAGTTTTTTCTTCAATTGCTTTAATAATTTTTTCAACACTTACATTGCGCATCATTATCTCTGACAACTTTGTTTAACTTTCTTCGTTTTGGAAGACGTTTCAAAACTTTATCTCGATATTCTCTCAAGTGTTTCTTGGTGATTTGTTGTATTGTCGTGTCTTTGCCAAAGTATTCGAGAAACAACTCAATATGTGCATTGACATCGGTTTGGGTATTAGCTTTCCAATATCCAGAAGATACCTTTTCATCATAGAACGCTTTAATAAGTTCTCCAATTTGATCTTCTTTTTTTATTTCAAACTTTTCAACAGGGAGGAGAGTGTTTTGCTGTGCGTTACTTACTATAGTAGTATCATATTCTCCTGCAAGTTTAGGAATAAACATGTTCTCAAGATAATCAATCATTCCTGTTAAGAAATTTCTGCCAAGTTTCACTCGGTCTAATTCATCCCACGAGGTATCTTTTGCATTTTTTATCCAAGAGAAAAAATCACCAGCAGGTTCAAAAGTATTAGATTTTAAACTCTGTCTCATATCTGTAAGCGTAGATTGGTATGTCTCAATTAAGTTATTCGGACTATTTTCATTCCAATCATGTTGTGGAAGAGCTGCTACGGAAAGCATTTGTTCATGCTCGTTTGCTATCTTATTCAGAAATTCACTGACCAGTTTGTCAATTTGAGTTTCTGTAAGCATGTTTGTTTCCCCTTGAGAAAAAATTAAAGATAAAAATTGTAAAAGTAAATCTACCCTTTTTATGGCAATTTGCAAGTTATCTGTATGTAGAGATTTCCGCATAAAGCTTTTTGGATAAAAAACTTTCATGTATTGAGGGACTCGAATTGAGAAATAAAATTTATTTCCTCGCTTTGAAATGTGATTAGTTTTCACTTTGCCTTGCCTCCTTTATAGCAAGGTTACAAAGCACTCTCTGTACATAATAGCATGTACACCTTATAACCCGATGGTCAATTTTGTATCACAGGTGTATCACACCTGCATCGAAAAATACAAGTTTTGACAGGCATAAAAGCGGTGAGTTTGACCTCAAAAGTGGTGTAAGTGAAAAATGGTACCCGAGAGAGGATTCGAACCTCCGACCCACAGTTTAGGAAACTGTTGCTCTATCCCCTGAGCTACCCGGGCATGTTTAAATTTTTAGAAATTGTGGCAGACTAATCCGTCACGAAGTTTTGGCTCAAACCATGTTGATTTAGGCGGCATGATTTCGTCAGCATCAGCGATGTCCATTAGCTGCTTCATGGTTGTTTCGAACATTGAGAAGGCAACAGCGTGAGTGCCTCTGTCAACTAATTTCTCAAGCTCTTTAGTTCCACGGATACCACCGATGAAGTCGATACCTGTACTGGTGCGAGGATCATCAATATTGAGCATTGGAGCCAGAATATTATCCTGTAGCATACTAACATCAAGACATTCAATAACACCAAGCGTGGCGATATCAAATTTAGGCTGAACCAAATACCATTTACTTTCCAGATACATGCAGAATTCACCTGTTTTTTCTGGACTTGGATTATCTGTTTCTGTAAGAGTGAATTTTTCAGATATTTTTTCTTTTAATTCTTCCGCCGTCAGACCGTAGAGGCTTTTAATCGCGCGGTTATATGGCAAAACTTTCAATTGTGAAGCCGGGAATGTTACAGACAGGAAATAGTTGTAATCTTCATTGCCAGTATGATTCGGGTTTTTAGGAGCGCATTCCGCTTGAGTACGTGCGGCGGCGGCACTGCGATGATGTCCGTCAGCGATGTATAAATATGGAATTTTTTCAAACATAGCTGAGAGTTTTTTGCTGTTTTCAGCATCAACACGCCATAATGTGTGTTGAATTCCATCAGCGGCAGTCAAATCAAAAGTCGGAACTCCTGAACTCAACTCTGCAACTAAAGCATCAACTTCATCAGAATCTTTGTAGGTCAGGAATGTTGGACCAGTATGTGAACGTAAAGTCATTACGTGGCGTGTACGGTCATCTTCTTTGTCCTGACGTGTCTTTTCATGCTTCTTAATGATGTTATTGCAGTAATCATCAGCAGAGGCGGCTCCGAGAATACCTGTCTGGACGTGATCGCCCATAATCAAACGGTAAATATAAAGATGTTCTTCTTCATCAAGAGTCAGAGGAGCTATTTCACAAAGTTTTTTGAAATTTTCAGCAGCTTTGGCGTAAACACTGTCATCATGCAGGTCAATGCCGGAGTCCATATCGATTTCAGGGCGTGAAACGTGTAAAAATGATAATGGGTTACCTTCAGCAAGCGCAGAGGCTTCTTCTGAATTTACAACATCATAAGGAACTGCCGCTACTTCTTTTGCTTTTTCCGGTGTCGGCACTAAGCCATGAAAGGGCATGATTTTAGCCATGTTTATCTATCTCCGTTTTTAAGATTGTGAAATATGTGAAAAGGATAATTTAATAGCATTTACGAGAAGTTCAAAGCAATAAGAAAGAAATGTGATTTATTTTAGAAAATACACGGATAAAGGAGGCAAATAACTCTATCTTGTGTCTTTGGCTATCTCTTTGTTTTGGAATACTACTACAGCCCATATTGTGCATAATGCGATGTAGAGAATTACATATATTCCAGACCACATGAGATATGACGCAGGGATTTCTTTATGGGTTGCCAAAGCGTCGGCTAACCAGAAGAACTGCCAGTTTGGCAGGATTGCATAGAATATTCTGCAAACAACGTTGAGAACCGGAGAACCAGTATCACCTAAGAACAAATAGCTAGAAATTAGTCCGAGGAAGAAAATCACTGAGCATACAGTCAAGTTAGCAACCAGATCCAAACGAGTCGCAAAGACGACTGTTATTGCCGCCATTGTTGATACAGAGAAGAATACCAGTACTAAAGCGTAGAAATAGCTTTGCAGTAAAATTTCAGGGTGCTCTTTAAAGACTAAACAGGCAATACCGTAAATCGGTAATAATATCCAAATGGCGAGAGTTGTATACGACGCAAAGGAACGAGTATACATAAAGTTCATGACCATCCCAAAAATACAGCTGGCAATGAGTATGCCGAAGTAAATATAATATGCCCCCATGTCCATACGGAACTGGTCTTTGGCGATGTACAAGGCAATTATTGATCCAACATTACATAAGAAAACAAATACTACAACAGTAGAAACAATACCGGCGATTTTAGCGAGAATAAAAGTATGTCTATACACCGGTTTGGATAAGAGAAGCAATACGGTTCCGTTACGCATTTCGCGAGTTACGGTGTGACTTGAACTCATTATCGCCACAAAGAGACCAAATAATAAAACGGTTGCCATGGAACTGTCGACAACAAGTTTGATTTGGTCGCCAAATACAAACAATGTCATTGACGGAAAATGTCCAATCAATACTAATGCCGTAATTAGCAGAATAAAGAAGATAGGCTCTCTGATTGATTCAGTAAATGTATTTCTAGCAATATGGAAGAAGTTTAGCATATGTTTATTTATCTTTAATCAATGTTGGAGTTTTTTTCGGCATAAGAACTTCTGGCTCTTTAATTACTACAGCTTTAAGCTCAACAGCTTTTTCTGAGTCTTCTTTTATTGCTTTTGCATCTTTCTCATCAATGATCTTAGCAGATGTTTTATCAGCAACTATGTCTTCAACGTCCATATCTTTAACATCAATATCTTTGACTGGCTCATCTAAAATTGCTTTTGTTCTTTTAGGTTTATACAAACCACTGTTAAGCTCTTGTCCGAGTTTTTTATAATCATAAGAAACGTTTCTGGCATCCATCAGGATTGAAACGCGGTCGGCAATTTTCTGCCAGTTATTACCTTGAATAGTTATTAGTGGAATATCTTTAGCAATCATCTTGCGGTATTTATCACTAACGTATTGTGTATCGCCCAGAATAACGATTTGTTTTGGGTTCAAAAATTTAATAAAACGCTCCAGATTCTCTTCGTTTATTTCAAGCGCTTCGTCAGATCTTGCACGTGGAGGATTGAAGAATATACCTTTGCCGTTTATTGCTGGCAGGAGCAGGTAAGGCTGTTTTGTTTCTTCTTGAAGAAGTTGCGCGATTACCAGAGGATGTTTGTAGTTACTGGTGATGATCAAAGTAATAACATCTCTCTTAGGTCCGCGATAAGGAGTTATATCTTCCCAAAAATCCGCAAAGCTGGAACTTAAAGTAGTGAAGATGAATGCGCCGACAAGTGCCCTCTTAAGAATGCTGTTCATGATGTCCTCTCTTAATTATATGAAAGTTTTAATATTTTATTTTGCTACAACTAAGTATAAAATAGACTGCTTTTCGGCTTAGTGCAAACAAAAAAACAAGTAAGAAAGGATTTTTTTTGATTATTGCTTGCGAAAAGTGCAAAATGGATTCAAATTAAAGACTTATCAAAAGCCATAATTAAGGTACATAATATTGAAAAATCTTTTAGAATGCAAAAATAAAGAAAATATACCGCATGGAGCGATCTTCATGAGCGGTAATGGCTCAAATGCCGAAAAGGTTCTCGATTTCCAGAAAAAGACATCTGCAAAATGGCTGCCGGCAGTAATAATCACTGACGATCCCGAGGGAAGCCGCACCGCGGTAATCGCGGAAAACTACGATTTACCGCTTGTTGAATTGAGTATTCGGGAATTTTACCGTCAGCACGGCGAAAGCAAAATATCTTTAGCCAGTGAAAACGGTCGCCGCATCCGCAAGCTCTGGACTGATACCTTGCGCAAAAAAATCGCGGCTTATAATATAGATTTCGGTATTTTGGCAGGATTCATGCCTCTGTCGAATATTACCGGCGATTTCCCCTGCCTCAATGTTCATCCCGGAGATTTGACCGTGGAATGCAATGGTCAACGCCTCTTTGTCGGATTACATGCAATCCCCACAGAACTGGCAATAATCAATAATTTCAAAACAATTCGTAGCAGTGTGATTATAGCTCAGCCATACACTGGGAAAGGCGGAGAAATGGATACTGGTCCGATTTTAGGAATTTCCCCTGAATTAGAACTTGACCTAAATGCTTTTACCCAAGAGCAATTAACAGACATATACAATAAACGCCCCGCTAAAAAACCAATCGGCGGCTGGAAAGATGCTCTAAGCAAAATAGCTTCCGCAAACCAGGAACGCTTAAAAGAAAAAGGCGACTGGATAGTCCTCCCTCAAGTAGTCAACGATTTTGCCGCAGGAAAATTTGCCATTGAAAAAGGCAATCTATACTACAAAAAAGAAACAACTTGGGAAAAAGTTAAAACAATTGAATATAAATAATTACGAATCCGTCTTATTTTTTCCAGAATGTTGGGAGCAATACTACTAGAACGGTGTAGACTTCGAGACGTCCGAGGAGCATTGCTAGAGAAAGTATCATTTTTGCTGAAGGCGCCATCCATGCGTAAGTACATGTAGGCCCTACACTACTGAGACCCGGACCGATATTTCCTAATGAAGCAATCGCCGCTGAAGACGCGGTTTCGTAATTAACTCCAGGATATAGCGATAAAATCAATGTGAATATAACGAACAATGACACAAAGAGAAAAAAGAAAGTCAAGACTTTATGCAGAGTTTCTGATCCAAGCCTCGTGTTATTGAGATGAACGTTTGATATTTCGCGCGGAAAAAGACAACGCCTTACCTGTGATACTCCATATTTGAGCAAGAGCAGGAAACGGGATACTTTCATACCACCGCCAGTTGAACCTCCGCAACCACCGATAAACATTAGAACCACCAGTAAGAGGCAGGCATAAGCAGGCCAAATCGCAAAATTAGCGGTACAGAATCCGGTCGTAGTCAAAACCGACACCACCTGGAAAGCCGAGTAACGAATCGACTCAAACAGAGTCGGAGCTATTTCCAGTCCTGACGTGCTGACAATCGGTTCTTTCGCGACCATCAAAACAGCCGTAATAGTAGCAGTCGCAATCAAGGCAATACATAAATACCATCTAAATTCTTCGTCTTTAAAGTGAAATAATGGTTTACCGCGCAAAGCACGATAATGCAGTACAAAGTTACCGCCAGCAAGGAACATAAAAAAGATTATAACCCAGTCAATATAGACACTGTTATAAAAGCCTATACTTGATTGTTGAGTGGAAAACCCACCAGTTGCCATTGTTCCACAAGTATGACACCATGCATCAAAGAGCGGCATTTCACACCACAGGAGCAAGGTCTCAACCACTGTCAAAAGTAAATATACGCCCCAGAGAATTTTAGCTGAATTAGCAATCCTCGGAGTTAATTGGTCAGAAGTCGGCCCCGGTACTTCGGCGTTGTATAATTCCTGTCCACCAGAACCAAGGAAAGGAACGATTGCCAATGATAGTACGACAATTCCCATACCACCAAGCCAATGAGTTAAACTGCGCCAGTAAAGCAGACCTTTAGGCAGGTCGGCGATACCTTTTTTCAAGGTTTCTCCAGTGCTCAACAACAAAGTATTGTCAAGAACGCTGGCTCCAGTAGTAGTAAAGCCTGACATTGTTTCAAAAAATGCGTCGTACCAGAATAAATCACTGACAATAATAAAAGGTAAAGCTCCGAAGATAGCGGCGGCAGTCCAGCCGAAAGTAACTATCCCGAATCCCTCACGTTTGCCGAGAGTATATTTTTTTGTTCTGCTGAGCATGAACATAATCGCTCCGATCACAATCGGAATACATGCGG
>Ga0307988_1001771_pt1 | contig 11557 bp, 10 predicted proteins | sample EllFjometagen183_FD_203166 | JGI IMG/M metagenome (GOLD analysis project Ga0307988, IMG submission 203166) | Marine microbial communities from Ellis Fjord, Antarctic Ocean - #183 | ecosystem: Environmental > Aquatic > Marine > Unclassified | place: Southern Ocean | collected 2014-10-08 | reverse complement strand
TTTAAAGAAAAAATCCATTCTTGTTCTAACGTTCATGGGCAAACTGGGCTATCTTGTATCCCGATTATCTCCTTTGTTGTACGAATACATAATGACCCATAAATTTAGAAAAGAATTATAAGAAATTTACGGCCTTTTTTTCAGACCAGTAAAGGTCATGATTATTAAAAGAGACAAATCCCACATGCCCTCCTGATTTTGGCATACCAAGCGTTATAAACTTGTTGGCCCTGGCCTCTTTGACGGGGTAACAGGTTTGGGCTAAAAAAGGGTCATTCATTGCATTTATGATGAGTGTCGGGATCCTGATATCCGGAATAAAGGGTTTACTGGAACATTTTTCGTAATAATCATAGGCATTTTTAAATCCATGGATTGGAGCTGTATACCTGTCATCAAAGGCTTTAAAATCTTTGATTTTTTCATATCCTTTATCATCAATGAGTCCTGGCATAGTGTTCATTTTTGCCTTGATTTTTTGATGCAGCATGACCAGAAACCGTTTCATATAAATTTTATTGGAAGGTTTTGCCAGGATTTTAGCACTTGCCTTTAAATCACAGGGCACGGAAAATACGACGGCTTTTGAGATAATGGGGTCTGGTTTCTCTCTTCCAAGGTACAAGAGGCTCAGATTTCCGCCAAGGCTGAATCCGATAAGCGCAATTTCTTTATAGGGGTGTTTTTGTTTGGCATGATTGATTACCCAGGATAGATCATCTGTAATCCCGTTATGATAAGATTTAAGCAGGCGGTTGGGTTCACCACTGCAGGATCTGTAATTCCATGCCAAGGCATCCCAGCCATTATTGTTGATCGCTTTTACCATGCCTTTGACATAGATCCTCTGGCTATTACCTTCAAGCCCATGGGATATAATGGCAAGCCTGTCGCTGTTATTGCTTGACCAGTCCAGGTCAAGAAAATCATTGTCAAAGGTTTCGATTCTTTCTCTTTTGAAGTACACTGAATTGATTTTTCTGAAAAGTACAGGAAATAAGGTCTGGATGTGTCCGTTTCCAAAAAGAAAGGGAGGGGCATAATTATTTTCAGGCATGGGAATCTTCCTTGTTTGTACTGTTTAATTGTCCATAAATTTGATATATCATTTTTTAGGGGATGTAAAATTTAAAATTTAAATAGTGTTTGAACGAAAACTTGAGCCTTCATCAGTAATCGGGAAAACTGGCAGTATTCGGGCGAGCACTAAATAAGGATACAGCAAAAACTATGAAAGTTGGAATTATAGGCCTGCCCCAGACAGGCAAAAAGACATTATTTCAGATTTTATCAGGAAATGAAATCAAAGAGGCTTCAAAAGCATTTAAACCTGTGCCTGGAAGCGCGGATATCCTTGATTCGAGATTCAATAAATTGGTTGATCTGTATGAACCAAAAAAAAATGTCAGGGCAAGAATTGACCTTGTCTTGCTTCCTAAAATGGAGTCGGAAACCATTTCAAAGGGAGAAATTTTCAGAGATATCGCAGATATGGATGCCATTTGTCATGTGGTCCGTGCCTTTGAAGATGATGCCATTTACCACACTGAAGGATCTGTTGATTCCAAAAGAGATTTTGAAATGGTTAATTCAGAATTGATCATGCATGACCAGATATTTATTGAAAAACGAATCGAACGTCTTGTGGCCATGGTCAAAAAAATAAAGGATGAAGACCAGCAAAAAGAACTTGTCCTGATGAATAAGCTCAAAGACATTCTTGAAACAGAAAAACCTTTAAGGTTGATTGAGTTGATGGAAGATGAGGAAAAAATGATCAGAAGTTATCCTTTTATTACAAGGAAAAAAATGGTCATTGCCGTTAATGTATCTGAAGAGGATCTTGAAAATGAAGCACTCCTCTCTTCTTTTCAACAAAGCTGTGAATCCCTGGATATAGAAGTTATGCTGGTGTCTGCAAAGGTTGAGGCTGAAATTGCCCTGCTGGATACCCAGGAAGAAAAAGATGAATTTTTAGAAGGCCTTGGCATAAAACAGACTGCCCTTGAAAATCTGACCAGGCTTTGTTTGAAATCGTTGAACCTGATTTCTTTTTTTACTGTTGGAAAGGATGAAGTGAGGCAGTGGCTGGTCCGAAAGGGTGCAAAAGCGCCTAAAGCAGCCGGTGTGATTCATTCTGACCTTGAAAGGGGTTTTATCCGGGCAGAAGTATTTAAATATAATGACCTCATGGAACTGGGCAGTGAAGCCGAACTTAAGAAAGGCGGCAGGATTTATGTGGAAGGCAAGGACTATGTTGTAAAAGACGGAGATATTTTAAATATCCGATTTTCTGTATAAGTAATTGGGGTAAGGCTTTCCTTATTGTCGTTATTGAGCCAGTCTATATTTTACCAGGAGCCCAAAGGGCGGATTACGGATTTTATACCCAGTTCTTCCTCTAAAGAAAGCCTGGATTTTCGGGCAGCTGTTTTATTTGGAAAATTACCAGATCTTACCATATACCATATCCTTTCTTTGGTATCTTGCAGGACCAGTATCCTTGCATCCAAACCGTATTGAAGCAGTTCTGTTTTTGTTTTACGAGCATTATCAGGGTTGAGATAAGCGCCGGCCTGGATGGCATACCTTTTATTTGAGCTATTTTTTATTCGAGCAGTTTTCTTTTGCGGTTTTGGATTTTTTTTATTTTTTTGTGGCTCGAGATTTTTTATTTTATTAATCTTTTGCTTAAGTTGAGCTAATTTTTTTGTTGCATAGGTTTGCCTGATCGCTGCTTCATAGGTTTCAACGGCTTTAGTATTTTCTCCTATCTTGGCAAGCAGATCGGCCTTGTAGCAGATTGCAAGGTAAAAATCAGGTTTGAGGGTTAGTGTTTGCGAAAGATCATGAAGGGCTTCCTTGTTTCTATCGAGTTCAGCAAGGCACAAAGCCCTGTTAAAATATGCCACATGGTTTTCAGGAGCCATTTGAATTTCTATATCATAGTTTTCAATAGCTTTTTGGTACTCTTTTTTGTAAAACCAGGCCACGCCAAGGTTGCTGTGAAGCCCATTAAGTTCAGGAAATAATTCTTTTGCTTTTTCAAAATCTTCAATAGCAAGATCAAATTTTTCCTGTTTCATGCGGGATACTCCCCGATTTTTGTAGGCATCTGCATTGTCAGGAGCAAGTGCTATCAGTTTTGAAAATTCATCAACCGCCTGTTGGTATTTGCCTTGTTTGAATGCGAGCACACCATTATCGAAGAGTTTTTTTTCAGTTTCTGCAAAAGTTATTGCATAAAAAGATATGGACAATAAAATGAGTAATATAACTTTTTTCAAAAGACGGCTTCCTTTTTATTTGTTTTTAGGTAAGTATATATATATATAAGACTATGCTAAACTCAATAAAAAAATATTTAAAAAGGGCAAAGGAAGAAATCTCAAAAGAATATTCCATAAATTTAGAGGGAAATGAATCTTTTGCACCTGAGAATGAAAAACAATCTGGGTCCTGGACAGGTGTTGATCTTGATGGAACATTAGCCTATTATGACAGGAAATCTCCATTCGATCAAATTGGAGACCCAATCCCCGACATGCTGACTCTGGTTAAAGAATTGATCAATAATGGCATAAGGGTGAAAATATTCACTGCCAGGGCTCAGGACCCTGAACAAAAACCGATTATTCGGGAATGGTTAAAAGCCAACGGCCTGCCTGAACTTGAAATAACTAATATTAAAGATTATAATATGCAATGGCTTCTTGATGACCGGTGCATTCAGGTAGAGAGAAATACAGGCCGTCTGATTTTTAAAGATTAATCTTAATTAAAGGACAAAACAAATATGAAGTATATTTACTACATTATTGTGATAATGATTATTTTTTCAGGATTGGCAGTCTATGGATTAAAGGATACCCATGTTGTAATCTCGAAACCGTTTTTATCAATAAATGACAGGATTATTTCTGAAGATGAATTTAAAAATATGCTGGTCAGGAAACCATCATATATGAATCAGGAACAATTTATTGAGTCGGTTATTGAGAAACAGCTTCTTATTCAGGAAGCGATTAAGGTGGATATTAACAAGGAAGAAAGTTTTCGGCTGTCTGTTGAAAATTTCTATGAGCAGTCTTTGATAAAAATTCTTCTGGACCGGGAACTGGATTCTTTGAAAGTCGATGTTACCAATGATGAGATTACAAAATATAAGGCTTTTGTTCAAAACAAGCTTTTTTTAACAAAAATGAGTTATCCAAGCATGAAAGATGAGCAAAACAAAACCAATGAAATTATTGAAAAATTTGAAACTGATTTTATAGATTTGTCCGATGACCTGAAATTTATGGTTTTGAATTTGAACATTGGTGAGTCTTCAAAATCAAAAGTAACAGATTTTGGAGTTTTTGTTTACAGGCTTGATGACATCCAAAAGGACAAAGCCCCGGATAAAATTCAAGAATTTGATATGAAACAAGTTTTTCTTTATATCCAGGACAAAAAAAAAGAGCAGCTCCTGGCTGAATGGTCCGACAAAATAAGAGAAACAGCAGAAATTTGGAGGAAAAATGAATAGCCAGGCAGGATATAAAAGACGAAATTATTTCATAAATAAAGAATTTCAAGGGCGTATTATTTTTAATTATTTTCTTCTTGCCGCAATTGGAAGTATTCTGTTCATGGTGGTATTCAGCTTTTTTTCTTCCAACACTCTTTCTATTTCTTATGATGATTACCGTCTTCAACTCGGGGTAACACCAACCATCTTGTTTAAAAAAATTCTCAGCACTCAATGGTTATCCATTGTTTTTGGAGGTGGGCTTGTTGTCATAATAACTTTATTTTTAACCCACAGGATAGCCGGTCCTTTTTTCAAGTTAGAAAAAAGTCTTGATGAGATGATAAAGGGAGATGTTTCAAAAGAAATCTGGTTGCGGAAAAAGGATGAAGGTAAAAATCTGACAGAAAAAATAAATAAATTTAATTTAATTCTTTCTGAAAAATTATCTTTAATTGAAGCTGCTAACTCAAATGTCGAAATTTCTGTTCATCAATTGAAAAAAAACATGAAAGATGCTGATATGGATATCACCAATGTTGAACCGCTCTTAAATCAAATACTGGACAGTCAAAAGAGTGTTTATACCACGATAAACGAATATACTTTTCCTCGGAAAAATGTATAGGGAATAATTTGTGATGCTTCGTTTTTATCCCATATTTACAATGATTTTTATGGGAATATTTTGTTCTTTACCTTTGGATTGTACTGCCTTTGAAATTGAATCAAGGTATACAACCATTACCTATTCTAACAATCGTGACTTAAGAAAATTTAATAAGAAATTATATTTGGGGCGGCTCCAATCACAAATAAGGGGAAGCGGCAATACTATAGAAAGTGAAGTGGTCGCAAAGATAGATTTTATTGTTGAAAAAGTAAGGGCTGTTCTGGATATGTTTCCGCCAAAACTTAAGTTTTCCATCGTGATTCATTCAAATGAAAGAGAAGTACAACAGGATTTTCGCAAACTCTACAAAATAGATGTTGGGTATATCGCATTTTATTCACCCTCTGCAAACAAGGTGTTTTACTCGGCAAATAATGCAGTATTAAGAGTTGTAGCGCATGAAATAGGTCATGTGGTCGCAGAAAATTATTTTACAGTTTCGCCACCCCAGCGAATCCATGAGGTTCTTGCACAATTTGCTGAAGCCCATGTTACGGATTGATTATTTTAATCATTTTTAATGCTTTTTTATTACCCGGATCGATTAAAAGAGCATGTTCGTATTTTTCAAGGGCTTTATACAAAATATCCAGGCTATAATATAAATCCCCAAAAACTATTTTGACCCTGGCATCCATTGGCAGGGTTTTTTCTGCTCTTTCCATTGTTTGCATAGCATTTTTCAGGTCATTGTGTTTTATAAAGAATTGATACACTTTAAAAAAATGGGACAGTGTAATATTCATTTGATTATGTTTGTATTGGAAAGATTCGACTTTTCGATTTTCAATTAAATCAAGTGAACCAATATATCGGTCAATGGCCGCCTGTATGTTTCCTGTATCAAATAAAAACTGGGCAAATGCAATGGATGGCCCGGGTTTGTCCGGGATTGCCTGTTCAATTTTTTCTGAGTCAATTCCCGAGACAATCATAGCGGTCAGGGCACGATCAATAAAATTTTCATCCAGAGCCAAAGCCTTTTTCATGAACCCGAGCCCCTTTTCAATTTCTTTTTTTGCAAATAACCAGACAGCATAATTGAAGGTATATTCCGGGTTGCTTTGATCATAAATCATGCTTTTTTTAAAGGCGATTTCAGCTCTTTGGGAGTCATCCTGACGGGCAAGAAAAGTGGCAAACCGATTTAAATGTCTTGAATTTAAAGGATCAAGATTAAGTGATGCGATAAAATGATCTTCTGCTTTTTTTATTTCATCCTGAAACCAGGCAGTGTTGGCTTTTGTAAATTGATAGTCTGCGTGAAGCGGGTCAAGTCGTGAAGCTATGATGGCAATTTTTTCAATTTTTTGGATAACTTCCACTGGAGTGGCCGCACTCATCGTTGAATCTTTGATATTTGAATAATAGAAGATACCAGATAAATTTGAAAGATTAAATAAAAGGGCAAAAATAGTGGCCATACAAAGGGCGAAAACAACACCAATTTTTTTAGTAATAGAGTCGACAGGCAGAAGTCTTGTTGCTTGGCTTTGTTCTCTTATGCCGGTATTGGCTGCTGAAACAGCAATACCGGCAACAAAAAAGAACCATAGCCCGTTTGCGCCAATGTGCATGTTGAAATCGGTAAAACTGTGAATAAGAATGGAAACCAGTGCTGTAATGCTTCCCATATAAAGGTAAATAGAAAAGGCATCTCGTCTTCGTGAAAATATTTTATAGGTTTTAAAGAAAAAGGTTATAAGAAAAGAAGCTGCAAGTAAAAATGCGATTACGCCGCCTTCTGCCAGAAGTTCGAGGTAATCATTGTGCGCATGGGTCAAAAACAATTCACTTACAACAGAGCGATACAACGGATAAATGTTAGAATAAGTGCCAATACCGGAACCGGTAATTATATAATGACTGATGATATCCTTAGTGTCTTTCCAGAAGTCAAGCCTGGATTCGTAGATTACACCCTGGGAATTCTTCAGACTGGCAAAACGCTCAATTATCTGGTCCCATCCGAACCAGCCAATGGAGATTGCGGTTAACATGATGACGACGATAATTAATATGGTATTTCCTTTGCTTATTTTCCTTTTCAGCAGGAAGACTGTAAACAGGATCAAGGAAAGGCAGGTGCTGATCATGGCACCTCTGGAAAGGCTGACAAATATAGAAATAATGACCAATAAGGCGGATGTCCCGAGCAGTATATGAATATTGGCCTTTTCCTGACTTAAAATTTCCAAAATTCCTTTTAGCAATGTACTTTTTCCAATTCTGGGCCTGTAAAAGAAAAAAAGACCCAGAATGATGGGGAAAATCATTTCCATCAATCCGGCATAATGATTGTGATTCACATAGGGTCCTGTGACAAGTGCATTGTTTGGAACATGTCTGAACCACAGGGCCATGTCGTCGGTCAGATAAAACTGCAGTATGGAAGAAAAGGCAAGAAGTCCACCAAAAATCGTAATAACAAAGACAGTGGTCTGGAGAGTTTCTTTTTTTGTTAGCAATTGGATGGTTAATATATAAAACATCACATAGGTGGAATATCTAAAAAATTCAGACAATGTCTCTTTTGGGCAAACAGTTAAACGCATCCACGCATCTGTATTGGTGATCAAATTATTTGTTTGATGAATTTTGAACATATTTGGCGATAAAAATTCAATCACAAAAGGGGGAAGTGGAATCAATTGAAAAAGAATATAGCAAAGGAAAATTAACAGGGGTGTAATGCCGGGGACCTGGTACAATTCATTCTTATTTTTCAGGACAGAGATAAAAAAAAAGAGCAGGGCCAGGGCTGTTATGATCTCCATAATGGCGTAGGACCAAGGTTCAGTCGTTCCAAATGCCAAAGGAGTGAAAATGAATAAAAAGAAAAATAATGTTTTGGAGAGTTTTAAAGGCATATCAATTATGATTCTGAAGCGTAATAATAATCACCATAATTATAATAGTAACCACTTTTTTTCGCGCTGAACCGATTCAGCACCAAGCCCAATATGGGGGCATCAGCATCTTTTAATTTTTTTATACCATTTCCCAGTATTTCGTAGGTGGTTTTTCCGGCCCAGCTAACAATGATAAACCCATCAACTTGCTGGCTGATAATAACAGGGTCTGTCACACTTGCCATGGGTGGGGTATCAATAATAATCCTGTCATAAATTTCTGATGCATCGGAAATCAGGGTGGTTAATCTTTTTGAGCCTAACAGCTCTGAAGGGTTAGGAGGGATAGGGCCTGAGGTAATTATATCAAGATTTTTTATGGGCGTACTCAATTCAAGCCCATTTCCTTCTGAAACGCCTGCCAGAAAGGAACTTAACCCGGCTGTATTATCAAGGTTAAAGTTTTTGTGCTGCACCGGCCGCCTCATATCTGCATCGATCAACAATACTTTTTTGCCGGCAAGGGCAATGGTTATTGCCAGACAGGCGCTGATAGAAGACTTCCCTTCTCCTGGTGTGATACTGCTGATAAGAATTGTTTTAAGCGGATTATCAGCAGAGGATAGCATTATGGAAGTCCTCAGTCCCTTAAAACTTTCTGCGATCAAAGAGGATGAATCGTTAAGCACATTTTCAATAATGGTCTGGTTTTTGTCTTTCAGAAAATCAATGGTGCTGATAACGGGAATATCAAATTTTTCCTCAACATCTTCAGGTGTTTTTACTGTATTATCAATATATTCCAGAAAGAAGGCAAGGCCTAAACCCCCAAACAGTCCTAGGATGATGCCCAGCAGGATATTTCGCTCTTTTTTGGGTTTGGAAGGATATTTCGGCAACTGTGCTTTTTCAATTATCCAGACATTGACTGCCTGGCTTTTTTCGGTTATGCCACTTTCTTTCATCTTTTTAATGAGTGCATCGTAGAGATACCGGTTTGTATCTACTTTTCTCTGGAGGATGCCCAGTTGAATGGATTTTTCACCAAACCTGGCTGCTTCAAACCGGGTCTGGCCCAGTAGATCCTCTAAGTCTTTTTCATTGGACAGGGCAAGTAAATATTCATTTTTGATTGTTTGAACAACTTTTTTCAAATCCCTATATTTTGCATTTTTAAGCGTCTTAAGCTCATTTTTCGCTGTACGCATCCTGGGATGTTTCGGTCCATATTTTTTTGATAGTTCTGATATTTTTTGATTAATGATTTGAATTTGTCGGTTTGTGGATTCAATTGTCGGGTTCTCTACAATTGCCTGAATTGTTTCAAGTTGTCCCTGTTTGACATTCTTAATTTGACTGTAAATTGCAAACAGTTCTTTCCTTTTCGTTTCAGAAATCGTCAGCTGCCTGGAAAGATCTGATAGTCGTTCAGGTAAAATAGTGTTTTTATCTTCTACCAGGACAATATCATGTTTTTTCTTGTATTCGTATAATTCTTTTTCTGATTCTTCAAGGTTGGTTCTTTGTATCTCTGCTTTTTTTTGCATCCAGCTGATACTGTAACCGGAAACCTGCATCTGCATGTCAACCAGTTCATCAATATATGCCTGGGCCAATGCATTTGCGACTTGTGCCGCAAGAACAGGACTGTCTGATATATAACCGATTTGAAGTATCCTTGAACTTTGAACAGGTGAAACAGAAATATTTTTTTTGATAATCTTTTCAAGAATTTGTGCTTTTGCAAGGGGGATATCAGATTTATCCGGGATCAATTTTTCGACTATATATGTATCGGTTGAATCAGCCACCAGTTTTCCAATCCCGACCATTTCCTTGAATGATATATACTGATTTTTTATCCATCCTGAAATAGAATCAAAATAAGATTTTTTTTCTACTTTTTTTGCAAAGAAAGTATCATATATTTTTTCTGGATTAAGGCTTTTGACTGCTTTTCCCACGACGGAAGTACTCATAATTAATTGATTATGGGTTTCAATAAATTCAGGATCATGGGGAGTATACCTATAACTGCTTGTCAATGCCCCGGTGGTATTCCTTTCTATCATGATCTTAGTGGCTGCAAAATATAAGGGGGTAGCTGTAAATGTGGCAATGACAACGATTAACAGTGTAAGAATAAAGAAGGTAAAAATAGACCCTTTCCGCTTATTGATAATTCGAAGATAGTCTCTTAAATGTATTTCTTTTTCATTCATCATTAGAAAAAACTTTCAGGTACCACGACGACATCATCTGGAAGTATGGGTTCGTCCATGTTAACATTCTCATAAATATTTTTATTGCCATTTACAATACGAATAATCCGAACTTTATTTTTAGCTGCTATTTTGGAAAATCCTCCTGCCATGGTGACGGCCTTTATAACTGTAAGATCTTTTTCATATTTATAAGAATCCGGTTTGTTAACTTCTCCGGAGACGTAATAGGTTTTTGCCTTTGAAATATAGATGCTGTCATTATCCTGTATGGCAATGTTTAAAGAGGTGTCCCCTTTTTTAATGAGACTTTCAAGATCTATAACGATTTGATCTTTATTGATGTCAGATTCAATTGTACGTTTTATTGTTGCTGTGCTGCCGGCATCTTCATTCAATCCGCCGGCTTTTGAAATAAATTCTAAAAATGTAACTTTGCCCCTGAGCTCATATTGCCCCGGATTTCTTACCTGGCCTAAAATAGTAGCCTTCTTGCTTTTATGTTCGGAAATGAATACATCCACCTGGGGATTAATAAGATAACCGTCCGCCAATAAACCTTCAATTTTTCCAGACACCTGGGAAACGGTAAGGTCTTTTATGGAGATCTCACCTAAAAGCGGAACTCGTATAGTGCTGTCCGAGCTGACCCTGACAGTGGTTGATAAATCTTCATTTTCATAGATTTTGATATCAAGAACATCTCCTTCCCCCACAGTGTATTCCTGTGCAAGGCAAACCAATGGCAGGAAAAACAAAAATAAAATTAATATGCTTTTTTTTAAATTAAGCGATATCATAATTTTTTATAAGGATAGAGTAGCTCTAAAGAAAATTTGATTTACGTCATAATCATAAAAGGTTACATTTGAGCTGTTTCGAGTATAATAGTATCCTAAATCAAAAAACATCCACTCTCTTGGCTCAAACCTTATGGCCGGTCCAAAACCATAAACATCATCATCCCTGTTAACCTCATTATAGTCATTCGTTTCATAAAATGCATTAAGGGTGCCGGACCATTTCTCGGTAAACTGCTGTGACAGGCCGATATTAATTCCGGTTGAAAGAAAACTTGAAGCACCTATTAAGTCGGATTCTTGGAATTTGCGGTACCCGAGTACCTCAAGAGTGCGTTTTGAAGTTAAATGATGTTGAGTTTGTAATTCAATAGTATAGGAATTTTCATTTTTGATTTATGATATCAAACTCTTATGGTGAATTTGATGAAATTGTGATTTATTACTGTCAATGAGACAGGCATTGGGCAAAAAATCAATCATTCCGGACAGAGATA
>Ga0307988_1001770_pt1 | contig 11560 bp, 9 predicted proteins | sample EllFjometagen183_FD_203166 | JGI IMG/M metagenome (GOLD analysis project Ga0307988, IMG submission 203166) | Marine microbial communities from Ellis Fjord, Antarctic Ocean - #183 | ecosystem: Environmental > Aquatic > Marine > Unclassified | place: Southern Ocean | collected 2014-10-08 | reverse complement strand
AGGAAATCAGCTTGCCAGTCTTCCATGGTTTCGGGAATACATCTGTGCTCAACCCAATTTTCTAGAAAAGGAAACATACCACGCCTCTGAGTATTCGGGAATACAGGCAGGGGGAGACAGTTCGGATTGGGGCCCATGTCTGAACAGTGCTCCATTTATCTATGGGTTTGGCAAAGAAAAAATGTCAAAAATGCTTTTTGCAGGCTTGTTGGCTCACAAAGGCGAAAATACCTTTTCGACATTTGAATATAATTATCAAGATCAGGATATCCGTTCGAACCATGATTCCGTCGTCGGCACCCAGGCGTTTTCACTTGCTTACTATGGGCAGGAACCCGTCCGCGAACATTGGACATCTCCTGAGATGATGTTTTTCTTTGAAGATAACAAGAACGCTGGCTTTCGCCGATATGTCAATCATCTCTACAATGAAAATATTGTGGGACCTTGTCAAATCCCTGACAGGTCATGGTTACGTCCTATCTTTTGTGGCTGGCATGAACAAGTTGCTATTGCTTTGGAAAAACAGCTAAACAATGGAACTCAACAAGACAAGGCTTTTCTGGAAGGATCAAAGGAATCCTTCAAAATATGTACTCAGGAAAGACATGAGCAATGGCTCAGCCTGCTGGAAAAATATGATATTCCAGTGGGAACATTGATTATAGATGCCACATGGCAAACAGCAAAGGGACTCAACGTAGTCGATACTGAAAAATTTCCTGATTTAAGGGGATTTATCGACCGTTGTCATGCCAAGGGAATTAAGGTGCTGTTGTGGCTCAATGCCTGGGACCGCGAAGGACTTCCAGATGAATTATGTCTTACAAATAATGGCAAGCCCTTAGCTCCCGATCCCACACTACCTGAGTACAGCGAGCTTTTGCGGGAACAAATCTACCGAATGACAGGAAGTGACAGTGATTGTTATAACTGTGACGGATTCAAACTTGATGCAACAGCGAATTTACCATTTGGATATGGGATAAAAACCCATGGAGACATTTATGGATTTGAGCTTCAAAGGGTATACGTGGAACTAATCTATAAAACGATGAAAAATGTCAACCCGCAGGCAATTTTGTCTCTGTTTATCGCTAATCCCTACTTTGCTGATATTTGCGACATGGTGAGAACTGGTGATCTTTATACCACCCAGGCCAGTTGTCGTTCCTCCAATCAATTGCGAGCTGAACTTTTTAATATCGCTATGCCCGGCAAGCCAGTTGATACCGACGGAACTTTTCGTTTTTCTTATGATGAAGAGCATAATGAACTAATAAAGGAGCAGTGTCATATTGGCATTCCTACACTGTATCAAATTGAGAAAATTATTCATTGCCGTGCATTTATGCCAACGTATTACACAAATCTCGAATTGAAAGACTATCAAAATATATCAAAAATTATGCATAATTATATGGATATCAACCAACTTTATTAAAAAAAATAATAATACATATTAATTTCAAAATATAACTAAAAAGGAAAATGAGCATGTCAATAACAAAACAACATTATCAGGCAGGAGTGTTCCCCGTAAGGGAATTTGGCGCTTTCGGCGATGGGAAAAACAAAGATACGGAAGCTATACAAAAAGCGATAGATGAATGTAGCGCTTCCGGTGGAGGACAGGTATTGGTCTCGAGCGGAGTTTACTTAACTGGCACAATCTACCTGCGCGATAATGTTGATTTACATCTGTCCCCGGGAGCTATATTGCTTGGTAGTCCTGACCAGGATGCTTATAACAAAGATGACAAATTTCCTGAATGCGAGCCTTTTCGAAAAGAACAGGTCAGCGGATCTCATCTTATTATCGGCTATGAAGTCAAAAATATTTCAATCAGCGGTTCCGGTACAATCGACGGCAACTCCTTCGAGTTTTTTGAAAATTTAGCTCCATATAAAAATGATGATTCCTATCGCGCACCGAAACAATTTTTCCCATTCAAGGACTGGCGTCCCGGACAAATGATCTGGCTTTGCCGATGCGATAATATTATAGCCAAAGATGTAAGCCTTCGCAATGCGACTTACTGGACATTCCTGATGCTGGGCTGTAAAAACGTGCATGTTCGCGGTTTAAGCATCACTAACCCTCCGCAAACCCCAAATGGAGATGGTATCGGTATTGACTGTTGCCAAAACGTAACAGTCAGCGATTGTACTATAATAACAGGGGACGACTGTATAACTTTACGCGCAAATATTAGTAATTTAGGAGAAGACAGACCCTGCCAAAATGTTGTGGTATCCAATTGTGTATTGAGTTCGCCTGCAAATTGTATTCGAGTAGGCGTTGGCGATGGACATATCCGTGATTGTATGTTCAATAATCTGGTAATTGCAGATTGCAGAGTCGGCATCAACATGATTTCACGTTTCCCCGGCCCGTGGTCTTGCGGAGCGCTAATGGAAAATATTACTTTCAGCAATATCAATATTGATGCAATTCTGGCGATTCAGGCTCTGCACGGAGCTGAAGCTTTGCCCGGACGTGGTCTCAAACATATAACCTTCAGTAATATTCGCGCAAAAGTAACGGCTGGGGCATATATTGGAGGTAACGCTCAGTGTGACGCTGAGGATATTAGCTTCAGAGATTGTGATTTTTATGTTCAGGACGAAAAAGTTTTTCCGGAATTCGTTGACCGGGTGCGCTTCCCTGAGCCGATAGAAGGTTGTACTGGTGAAGACGGTAGCCGGATACTTCCCGCGCCCTTGTACGCTAAATATATTGATGGATTACAGGCATCTAATGTAAGAGTCCATTGGGATGACAATCTTCAGCGTACTTGGTTGAAAGCTATTTGGTTTGAACAATGCAAAAATGTCGAAGGTCCGACAAAGGTGGAGAAATAATATGGAACCGCTTGCATGGTTTTTTGATTTTCACAGTACAAAAAATATACGCATCAATCATGACCCGGATATACCGGGAATGATAGAAGTATTCAAAAAGAACAAGGTCAAAGAAGTCTTTTCATTTACGAAATGTCATGTCGGCTTTGCCTATTATCCGACAAAATTCGGCACAGCTCATCCACAGATGAAAGGCGATGCTTTCGGTGATGTCTGTAAGGCATGCAAGGATGCCGGAATAGAATTTACAGCTTATTACAGTTTCGGAATTGACGGCGAAGCCGGAAGGAATAATAAAGAATGGTTGCAGGTGAAACCTGATGGTCATCACGTCTGGGATGACTGGTATGCTTATGTCTGTCCTTTCACTTCATATACCGAAGAACTCATGCTGCCGATGCTTGATGAAATAGTCACAAATTATCCGGTTGACGGTCTTTTCTTTGACACCATGGGAGCACTTTCCACTTGTTATTGTGACTGCTGCAAAAAAGCTTTTAAAGCAGAAACAGGTCTAGACATTCCGCGAGAAGATTGTGATCCTGGACAAAAGGAATACGCTCATTTTAAATATGAGCGAGGTATAAAACTTCTCCAGCGTGTCGCAAATTTCCTGCAGAAAAGAAAGCCGGGCATTAAGGTCGGATTCAATCAGGTCGGCACTCTCCGTTATCCTGAAAAACTGCCCGAAGGAATCAACTATCTGACACTTGATTTTCATACTTTCGGTCCTCAATCAATGCAGGGATCTTTGTATTCAGCTTTTGCATCAACTACCAGTTACCCATCCGACATAATGAATACAACTTTTAATCAGGGCTGGGGAGATTGGACTCCACGAACAGCCGCGAGTCTTGAACAATTCGCCGCTTCAGTCTGGATAAGAGGATGTCGTCCGCATTTCGGCGACAGACTCCGACCTGAAAACAGACTTGATAAGATAACAGAAAGGTCTATTGGAATAATTGCTGATGTCCGGGACCGTCTCGAAAAAGAATATCCGGCGGATAACGAGGATGTGGCTCTTGCACCTGACATTCTGGTTTTCGCCTCAAAATATAAAGTTTACGGCGATGATTATGAGAGATTTGGCGAAGGCAATCTGACAGAACTTTGCATAGAAGGAATTCATCGTCTTCACCTTGACGTAGGAGCAAATTTTACAATCACTACAGATGATTACTTGGCTGAAAATATCAATAAAAGTAAATTACTAGTGATGCCGGAAGTAACAAAACTAGATATAAAAACAGAAAAAATAATTAAAGATTATGTAGAAAATGGCGGCAAAGTATTATTTGCAGGATCTATTCCAAAAGTAAAGGGCAAAGCTCTTGATTGGCTTGGTATCGAAAAAGAAAAAGAACCATGGCAGGATCATATTTATATGCCCGTCTGGAATAAAGAAGATAATGAAGGTATAGATACAGTCCTTGTGAGAGGTGATTTTCACAAACTGAAACTCACTGGAGCGGAAAAAATAACTTCCGCGATAAAACCTTATGACTGTATACACGGCTTGAAATTTGGCTGGGGAATTGGTCCTGCTTCACGTGAAGAAAGCGAATACCCGCTTATTACAAAGATGAAACTCGGCAAAGGCGAAGTCTGGTATTTAGAAGCAAATATTTTTTCGGATTACAACGAGAATGCCAACTGGACTCAAATTTCATGGTATCGGCGTCTGCTTGAACAAGTAATTCCTTCACCATCTTTACGAATCATAAGCGAAGCCGGAACGGTGGAAGGTGTTTTACACGAAAACAAAGAATCAAGCTGGATATTCATCATGAATCACGGAGGCGAACAATATTCAAATAATCCCGGAAATCAACAAAAATGGGCTCGTACATTTGAACCATTGCCAGCTTTCCCAATCAGGATTGAACTAGCTGCAAAGAACCAAAACCCCAAAAATGTAAGCTCTATGGGAAAAACAATAGAATATTCGTTAAAAAATGGCAAGGTAATAATCAAAATGAAAGCAGATGCAATCTGGAAAGCATTAAAAATCGACTGGTAAAAAGGAGTAAAGCATGGAGCAGCCAAATATTGTTTGATTGAACAGTTCGGGATAAATGTGTGTCCCAGTTACGGCAATAAAAACCGCATCGGACAGTTCAAAATTAGTTTGACGCGTGAAAAATAAAAATTTAACAAAAGGAAGTCAATAGTTTTGAAATTGGCTCGAAAAATATAAGGTGAAATTATGAGTAAGAAGGTTTTGGTTTTAGGTGCTACTGGTGAAATTGGTGGCAGAATCGCCCGTCTGGCAGTTGATGCCGGACATCAGGTGTGCGGTGTGAGCCGCGGCACAAACAGTCGAGCACAAGTTGATTTAACTGGTGTCAAAATGCTGGCTGGAGACAAGAATAATGAAACTTTTGTGCGTGATATTTTGGCAAAAATGGATATTGATATAGTGATCGATTCGGTTCCAAATATTAATAATGTAGAACTTTATTCTAAATACCTCAAACAGGTGGAAAATTTTTTCTTTTGCAGTTCGACTGGTACCTTTGTGCCTCTACAATATTTCCCAGCTGACGAAAAACACCCATGGCGTGAAGAAACTCCGGTTAATTTCCATAATCAAAGCATTCGGGACGCACGGATTCTGGAATTATGGGAAGAAGAAAAGTTTCCGGGTGCTATTTTTCGTCCAACCAACATAATCGGACCGGGCCGGGTCCCTCTTGAACTTTGGGGTGCACGCGATATTGAGTTTTTCCGCAAACTGAAAAACCATGAAGCAATTACTATCGCGCCTTGCGAACATATCATGATCCAATCCGGTTACAACTGGGATCTCGCCAGTGCTTTTGTTAAAGCCATTGATCAGCCTGATGTTGTCAGAGGTGAAATTTTTATAATTTCCTGTAAACACGCTATCACCTTGGGGCAATATTTACAGACCGTGATAGATTTCTTCGGCAGTAAATCAAAAATTAAACATTGCCCGGCGGAAAACTTAAAGGATATTTATCCTGAAGTAACGATGAAACGCCGCATGGATTTTCTACTTGAAGACTGTTGTTTGGATATCAGCAAAGCGGAAAAAACATTTGGCTACGCTCCGACTCGCACGACACAGGAAGGTTTGATTGAAGCTCTCCAATGGTGCTCGGAGGCTGGTTTATTATAACTACATGAATTTTATAAGATATTTTTTGGGTGATTATACACAGCAGTAGCTTTTAAATAATGTTAAAGAATGTTATCAGTCATGAGATATGGATGTTAGGCATGGCTCATATTTCCCCTTTGAAACTAAAATCTGAATATTGTTTATAGAAAAAAACTTATATTTATATATAAATCATAAATGGAGCATGGAAATGAGTTTAGTTAAAAATCCAGATAAAATACGTCTCGGCATGATTGGCATGACCGAAGGAAACGGACATCCTTATTCGTGGAGCGCTATCTTTAACGGCTACGACGAAGCTAAAATGACCGCCGAATGTCCTTTTGCTGGTATTCCAGTTTACCTTAATAAAGAACCCAAAGAGACTTTACAGATTACAGGCGCAACAGTCACTCATATTTACTGTGATGACCGGAAGGATGCGGAGCATGTTGCCGAATGTTCACTCATTGATAATGTTGTTAATACTCCCGAAGATATGATCGGGCATATTGATGCTGTAATTATCGGAACCGATATCGGCAGCCAGCATGTTGAGCGTGCCCGTCCTTTCGTAGAAGCTGGCATCCCGATCTTCATTGACAAACCGCTTTGTGACAACACAGCTGATTTAGCGACATTCCAAAAATGGATAAAAGTTGATAAGCATCCAATTTTATCATCAAGCACAATGCGTTATCAAAAAGAATTGTTGCCATATCGCATTTCCTCCCATGAACTCGGCGAACTGCGCCTGATAACTGCTCCAATGGCAAAAAAATGGGAAACCTACGGAATCCATGCTCTTGAAGCAATTTATCCAATTGTTGGTCCTGGTTTTATTTCCATACAAAACACCGGCACTAAAGACCGCAATATCGTTCACATGACACATAAAGACGGTATTGATATTGTTATCGGCTGCATTAATGGAATGGCTTACGGCGGTGAAGTTTGCCTAAACGGAACACTCGGCTCTGTTGCGGTAAAAGGTGCTGATACTTTTTATGCCTTCAAAGCCCAGCTTCAGGCATTTATCGATTATCTCCGCAGTGGAGAATTACCGTTTCCTTTTGCCGAAACTGAAGAATTAATGAAACTAGTAATTGGCGGCATAGAAAGCCGTAATAATAATAATAAAAAAATATTAATAAAGGATCTATAAAATGAATAAATCATTTAAAATGCGGTCAAGCAAAGTATTGAAAAAAATCAAAAACGGCGAAGTTGCCTTATGTACAAAAATGAATCTAGCTGATTCCAGAGCGTTCGAAATCGCGGCAATGAGCGGATTTGATTGCTTATGGACTGGTCAAGAGCACATTGGCAATGATTACAACGAGATTAATGCTCAAATTCTTGCGACTAAAGCTTATGACTGCGATATTTTGTGTAGAGTCCCAAAAGGATCTTACAGCGATTATATCAGGCCTCTTGAACTGGATGCGACAGGAATAATGATACCTCACGTTATGAGTTTTAAAGAGGCAAAAAGCATTGTTCAAACCACACGCTTTCACCCAATAGGCAAACGACCTGTTGATGGTGGTAATGCCGACGGCATGTATTGTCAGGTTCCTTTTGCTGATTATATAAAACAGGCCAATGAAGAACGTTTCACTGTACTTCAAATTGAAGATCACGAACCACTGAAAGAGCTTGATGCTATTGCTGAATTAGAAGGTTATAACATGCTGTTCTTTGGTCCAGGAGACTTTACCCAGTCAATCGGTGATCCCGGTAATTTTGCTAACCCATTAGTGAATGAGGCAAGAATTAAAATTGCCGAAACAGCCAATAAATACGGCAAAATAGCAGCTACCGTTGGAAGTGTGGACAACTATAAAGAATTAGTTGATATGGGATATAAATTTATCAGTATTGGAGCTGATGTTTGTTCATTAACGGCAGCATACAATGATATTACTCAAGCAGTCTCTGGAATAAATACCAAAGATAATAAAAGCATTTACGGACAATAAGGGATAAATTATGAATGTATTAGAAAGTTTTTCACTCAAAGGTAAAGTCGCTTTATTAACTGGCGGAGCTGGTTTATATGGACGTCAAATCGTTGCAACTCTTGCGGAAGCCGGAGCAAAAGTATATATCGCTTCCCGTGGTATTGAAGAACTCGAAAAAATCGCGGCGGAAGAACAAGCTCGCGGTTTTGATGTTACTGCTCTGCAACTTGATCTCGGAAGTAATGAGTCTATTGAAGCTCTTCACGCTAAAATCATGTCAGAAAATAACTCTTTCGATATTCTCGTCAACAATGCGGTAACCCGTTGTGCTTGTGTCGGCTGGGATAAGGATATGGAGTTTTATGATGAAAGCTTGCATGTCAACGCTTCCGCGCTGTTCAAATTAACTTATTTGTTTGCCGAAGAAATGAAAAAACAGCGAAGCGGCTCAATCATCAATATAGGTTCAATGATGGGTATGGTTGGGGTAGAAAATGCTAATTACGCCGGAACTGATATGGGAAAAAATCCGAGTCCGATATATTTCTACGAAAAAGGCGGAATGATTAATTTTTCACGCTGGGCGGCAAGTATTCTCGGAGAATATAACATTAGAGTAAATTGTTTATCTCCCGGTGGACTCCAGAATCCTGACCAGCCAAAAGAATTCGTTAAAAACTATAGTGCTAGAACTCAACTTGGACGCATGGCAAATGCAACTGACTTAAAGGGAATAATCGTTTTCTTAGGTTCTGATGCGTCAGCATACATCACTGGAACAAATATCCCCATCGACGGAGGATACACAGCTAAATAACACACATCAATAATTTTAATTTAAAAAGGCATAAAATGTCGTGTAAGCGTAATATCTGACGCATCTTTTATTTGATTGTGAATGATGATATTTTCATGATAAATTAATCGGGAGATATTTATCATGAACAGACGGTCACATAATGAATGGAAGGCTATCATCAAGGAATGGCAAAAAACAGAATTTCTTAAAACAGAATTTTGCAAGCTCAAAAACCTCTCAATAAAAAGTTTTTCCTATCATTTTTATAAACAGCAGAAGAGTAAGAGCAATGGAGAAAAAGCGTTGGAGAAAAAATCCTTTGCGAAGGTTGTCTGCAAAAAAGATGATGCTTCGATGGCAAAAGCTTCTGTACGCTCAGACAAAGCATTTTTATTGCATCTAAAATGTGGTGGATACATTGAAATCCCAAGCAATTTTGATAAGAACTCCTTGTTGCGTTTGCTTAAAATAGTGGTAAAATTATGATAAGTCTGCCGGGAGATCGAGCAATATTTTTGTATATGGACCCTACCGATATGCGCAAAAGTTTCCATGGCCTGTGCAAGCTGGTTTATCAGCATGACGGTCGTCCCGACGATGGCGGATATTATGTCTTTGTAAACCGTCCACAGACGCATGTGAAAATCATGTTTTGGGATGGCGACGGTATGGTGATATATTATAAACGTCTGACTCAGGGAACTTTTTCAATGCCCAAATTACAAGGTGATAAAGTGTGCCTTGATCGCCGCCAGTTGATGCTACTTATGGAAGGGGTTGTGCCCTTAAAAACAAAGCGGAGATTTTCTCGATAATATTTGCTTTTTGAGGTGAAATGTTGTAGATTTATGCTATATTTATATATGGTTAAATCAGTGATAAAATCTGTTGATTCTGAAGACGCCGCCTCTGGCAGAGAGGCGGCTTTACTGTTTGCCAATGAACAGTTGCAAAACAATGTTTCACAGCTTTCCGGTACGGTCACTCGTCAGGAGCGGATGATCAAAATGCTGCAAAAAGCTTTGTTCGGTCAAAAGTCTGAAAAGATTATTGATACCGATGAACGTCAAGGCGTTTTTGAAGATATCCTGCGTGAGGTTGATGAACTCAATCCAGAGCCTGAATCTGAAGAAAAAGTCGAAGAGCCACAAGCTAAGCTCCCGAAGAAAGCCCGTAGGAAACGGCGTTCTTTGCAGGAATTGATTCCTGAAAACCTGCCTCGTGAAAAGGTGGTTATTGATTTGCCCGAAGCTCAGAAACTGAGCTCGAATGGAACTGCGTTAAAACGTATCGGCGAAGACCGTGTGGAAAAACTTGCCTATAAGCCGGGTTACTGGTTTGTAAAGGAATTCATTTATCCGAAATACGCTGATTCATCCAATGCTCTTGAGGGAATAAAACGCGCCTTGGCTCCAGATTTTGCTGTGCCCGGCGGAATGCTTGACGAAAGCATGTACGCCTGGTTGATCTATAGCAAGTTTGGATTGCACCTGCCACATTACCGCCTTGAAGAAATGATGCGTTCAGCTGGAATTGAACTCAGCCGCCAAACGCTAAGTTCGGGCTGTATCAAAGCTGCCGAAGCTTTCCGTCCGCTGTATGAATTAATAAGGCAGGAAATCATCAAGCGCGGTATTATCTTTGCCGATGAAACTCCGGTCAAAATGCTCGATCCTGGCGCTGGCAAAACAAAAAAGACTTACATCTGGGTATATGCCGCCGGAGGCAAAGGTCCACCATATCGGATATTTGATTTTACGCTCAAACGAAATCATACATACCCAGTGAAAATGTTGAAAAATTTCAAAGGTTATTTGCACGCTGACGCGTTCGGTGGGTACAATGCCTTATTCAAGGATGGTTCAATCACAGAATGCGGATGTTGGATGCATGTACGCAGAAAATATTTTGAGGCTGAAGATGCCCCAAAAACACTGCGTAATAAAGTACTGCGTAAAATCCGCAACATCTACCGTTACGAACGCGCCATAAAGAAGTTCGACCGGGAAAAACAGGCTGATCGTATTATCGAAATCCGTAATAAAAAGATTCGCCCTATTATCGACGAACTGTTTTTTATAACGTCTACAGCTCTGACCAGTGGAGAAATCATGTCCGATTCATTTTATGCCAAAGCGATTACCTACATGCATAATCTCAAAGACGCACTGTATACATTTCTCGATGATCCATATTTACAGCCAGACAACGGCGAAAGCGAACGCGCCCTAAGGTCGTTTACGATTGGCAGAAAAAATTGGATGTTCATGGGTAGTTGCAAGGGTGGTGAGGCGGCCGGAATCTTGATGAGTTTAGTTCAAACCTGTCGCGTTATGAAAATTGATGTGTTTACATATTTGGACGATGTCCTGCGCCGCATCAACGGTCACCAGCATTCAAAACTCTACGAACTTCTCCCCGGCAACTGGAAAAAAGCCGAATCATATTACAGCAAATAAATCTTCAGTAAGAAAAATAAACCCCAAAATTAGCAAATAAAAGATGCGTCAGATATTACGCTTACGAGCTTTCAGCGTAAGCGTCATATCTGACGCATCTTTTATTTGATCATTATTGATGATATTTTTATGATAAATTAATCTGGAGATATTTATCATGAACAGACGGTCGCATAATGAATGGAAGGCTATCATCAAGGAATGGCAAAAAACAGAATTTCTTAAAACAGAATTTTGTAAGCTCAGAAACCTCTCAATAAAAAGTTTTTCCTATCATTTTTATAAACAGCAGAAGAGTAAGAGCAATGGAGAAAAAGCGTTGGAGAAAAAATCCTTTGCGAAGGTT
>Ga0307988_1001769_pt1 | contig 11560 bp, 10 predicted proteins | sample EllFjometagen183_FD_203166 | JGI IMG/M metagenome (GOLD analysis project Ga0307988, IMG submission 203166) | Marine microbial communities from Ellis Fjord, Antarctic Ocean - #183 | ecosystem: Environmental > Aquatic > Marine > Unclassified | place: Southern Ocean | collected 2014-10-08 | reverse complement strand
CAGAGATGAACTTGTTAGCCTGCTAAAGTCACTTGATCGAGAGGATCAAGCAGAAGGAAGAGGCTTTTATCTGACTGGCTGGAATGGTGATTCTAGTTACACCTTTGACCGGATTGGTAGAGGGATGAACTTGCACGTTCCAGCGGTATGTTTATCTTTACTTGGAGGAACACAGCCGGGCAAACTTGCGCAGTATGTTTATCATGCTATGAACGGCGGTGCAGGGGATGATGGATTGCTTCAGCGTTTTGGCTTGTTGGTTTGGCCTGATAGTAACGGAGCATGGCAAGACGTTGACCGATGGCCGGATGTGGAAGCAAAGAAACAAGCTTACGAAGTGTTCTATAAGCTTTCGGATCTCGACTTGGAAGCTATAGGAGCGCAGCAAGACACAGACCATAATGATGAGCCGGAAGGAATGCCTTATCTACGGTTTGAGCCTGAAGCTCTTAGTCTCTTTTTAGCATGGCGCACCGAACTAGAATATAGGTTAAGCAGTGATGATCTACATCCTGCACTTGAAAGTCATTTTGCTAAATATCGAAAACTTATCCCAGGACTTGCATTAATAATTCACTTGGCTGAAGGCAACACCGGTTCAGTATCAAAGCAAGCGACACTTCAAGCCTTAGCCTGGGGGGAGTATCTCGAATCACATGCACAAAGAGCCTATAGCAGCGCAACGCAACCAGAGGTCATGGCTGCAAAAGAAATCATTAAGCGCATACGCCGCCAGGATTTAAAACAAGAGTTTTCATCTCGTGATGTTTCACGTCCTAAGTGGTCACGCCTTAGTGACAGTAAGCAGGTTAAGTCTGCTATCGAACTATTGATGGATTACAATTGGCTATATGAAGAACTCCGTACTGACACCGGAGGCAGGCCAGCAACGATTTATCATGTTAATCAGGGGGCAGCATGAACAAGTATCTTGCCCGGCTAAAAACTGAAAAACATGAAGGTAAGGCACTGCCAAAACTGACAAAAGGGGGTTATGGCAGTTATGTCAGTGCCAAGGGTACGCATAATTCAGAAAAAATAGTCTCCATACAAAAGAATATTATTCGTATTGAACCTCTTCCGCAGTGGCAGCATAACTTCTGTATTGCTCATGCAATGTTTAATAACTGGAGGGGGTGTTGTCCGTTGTCACTTGATGATTGCTTGGTCAGCAAGATAATTGATAGCGATGGTCATATCGACAAGCTGAAAGGGCTAAATATTGGCCACGGTATTGCTACGGATGATGTTATTCAACAACTACTGAAGGCAGATGAACCAGAGAGTATTTTATTGAAAAATCCCTGCTGGTGGGTTTGCCTCGCGGAGAACTTATATTATGGAAGACATACAACAAACTGATGACAATGAATCTTCCCCAATTACCTGCAAGGAAAGAAACGGGAAGGTTGAAATTTCAGATACTTCAGGAGCAGATAAAAAAACTACGAAAGAATTTCTACTAAAAGTAACGGGATCAAAGGATTTTGCTATAGCCAAATTTCTACTGCTACAGAATAGCAATATTTTAAAAGACAATGGTCTAGATCAAGAAAAATCTGTCCAAACAAATATCGCTTTATTGAGGGAAATAGAACCACAGAATGTAACCCAGGGACTCCTTGCAACCCAGATGATAGCAACACATACCTTGGCTATGGAGATGTTGAGAAGGGCGGGACATGAGAAACAAACCTTTGCTGGGGTGGACGCCAATATCAGTCGTGCAAATAAACTCCTCAAGACTTTTACCGCCCAGGTAGAAGCGATGCAAAAACTTAAAGGGAAGAGCGGTAAGCAAAAAATGACGGTAGAGCATGTTCATGTCAATCAGGGTGGTCAAGCTATCATCGGAACAGTTGAAAATGGGGGGGAGGGATAAACTTGGAAAAGGACAATGAACCCCATGACAAGCGGCTAGGAAGGCTTAAAAATAGAAACCCTTCTGGTGATTTCTCTAAAGCTCCAAGATGTGGAGCAAAAACCAGAAAAGGAACTCCTTGCCAATGTCCTGCGATGGCAAATGGTCGTTGCCGTTTACATGGTGGACTATCTACTGGTCCAAGAACCCCTGAAGGACTATCCAAAAGCCAAAAAGCAAACTGGAAGCATGGAAATTACTCAGCAGAGAACCAGCAGTTGAGAAAAATGATCAACCAGCTTTACAGAGAAAGCAACGAGACATTGGACGAAATAAGTTGATAAAAAGCGGGGTCAGAAATGGCCCCGTTTCAAGTTCAGGCTTGATTTAACAAACACTACAAATTTGTCACATCTTACTACTTATGACAAGCGGCAGTGCTTATGAAATTGTCCACGTCAAAAGGATTCCCTGACATTTGACATAAACTGAAAAGCCCCTATCCAATGAACAGGGGCTTCTCTTTTCACAATTCATCGGTAAGTAGTAAGTTTTAGTCAATCTCACTGTCGCAGAGGTTCGACCCCCAAGCCTGAAGTTTCTGGTAGTTGGACGTTTGCCCCTTGGTAAGAGATCCCCCCAGCAACTGGATTTAAACTGCAGAACAACGGCGCATCGAGATCAAAATGTTTAACAATCGCGCGGCTGACAGCGAAATGAGCAGCCGCACTAACGCTGAGATGTGACTCCATCATGGAACCGACCATACAGGGAACCCCCGCGGTTTCGGCAATCGCGGCAATCTTTAAGGCATTATAACTCCCCCCACATTTCATCAACTTGATGTTCATACCATCGACAGCCTTCATGGTCACCAGTTCAAGGGCATCCTGAGGTGAAAACACACTTTCATCTGCGAAAACCGGAATTGAGAGATGATCCCGGACATAACGCAATCCTGAAAAATCACGTGCCGCAACTGGCTGCTCCATCAATTCGATATTTAGTTTTCTCGCTTCCAATTCCTTCCCAACAAGCACTGCCTCTTTGGCACTCCAGCCCTGATTCGCATCGATTCGGATCTTGATCTCCGGCCCAACGGCATCCTGCACCGCCTGTAACCGCAAGACATCCAATTCGGGATCTCCACCAACCTTGACTTTTAGAAACCGAAACCCTTTTTTAATATTTTCCTTACTCTCGGCAATCATTTTCTCAGGCGTATCTATGCTGACGGTCTTATCCGTTTCAATGACATGGGCCTTACCGCCGAGCAGGCGATAGAGCGGCACATCCCTCTCTTTGGCAAGCAAGTCGTATATTGCCATATCGACGGCTGCCTTGGCTGACGTATTTCCAACCAGGCAACTATTGAGTCGCTGAAAGACCAGTTCTGTATCTTCCAAGGTCATCCCGGCGAGATGGTCGCGGATATGCTCGACAGCACCGATGATCGAAGCCAGGGTCTCCCCCGTAATAGCGGCTGTCGGCGCTGCACCGCCGTAGCCTATTAAAGAAGAATCGGTCTTTACCTTGACCATAACATTCTCGATCTTGGTTACGGTACGTAATGCAGTTTTGAACGGAGTCACTAAAGGGATATTTACGGTTTCAATCTGTATATCGGATATTTTCATTTAGCTTCCTCAACTTTTATGAAAGGAAATTGAGCCTGACACAATGCTCTTGCAACAGTTTGCCGCTGGCTGTGAACGACGAGAATTAAGACAAATTATCGATCAGACGGTCAACACCGGTACGCACGGGATCAACAGTTGGCAGACCAAACTGCTGTTCCAACTTGGTCAGATAAGCCTCAGCATCAGCACTGTTCATATGGGTAGTGTTTATCGAAATACCAATGAACTTCGCTTCCTGATTGGTCAAACGGGCAGCGGCTAGGTTACGCTCCATGCAACTTCTCAGGTCCGGTACCGACTGGTGTGGTAAACCACGCATATGAGTGCGCGTTGGTTCATGACAAGGAATCAGAGCATCAGGCTGTGATCCATGGATTAAACCAAGAGTCACGCCAGCAAAGGCCGGGTGAAAGAGTGAACCTTGGCCTTCTACCATATCCCAGTGGTCGGAATCGTTAGCTGGACAGATCTGCTCGACCACACCGGAAATAAAATCTGACACAACAGCATCAACTGCAATACCCTTTCCGGAAATAAAAATTCCGGTTTGCCCCGTGGCCCGGAAGCTTGCTTTCATACCACGTGCCAACATCGCTTTTTCCATGGCGAGAGGAGTGTACATTTTCCCAACAGAACAATCGGTCCCCACTGCCAGGCAGCGTTTTCCCGGACGCATGGCGCCCGTTCCCGTTGAGAACTGACCTGATGGATGACGAACATCGAACAACTGCCGACCATGTTTCTCTGCTGCTGCAGCAAGTTGGGGAATAGCGCTAAGTTTGTCGTGCAGGCCGGACGCAACATCGTAACCAAGCTGTAAAGCTACCAAAATTGTATCTGTCCAGTGTCTTGGCAGTACACCACCAGGATTGGCAATACCAATCACCAATGTTTTGGCACCTTTCTCCAGTCCCTCAGCAAGAGTCAAATCTGGTAGGCGCACATCAGCCTTGCAGCCATGCATACGAAACTGGCCGATGCACCAATCTGGACGCCAATGAACAATACCATCGCAGGTTTTTGCTGCTAATTGATCCTGCACATCGCCAAGAAACATTAAGTAAGGTTGCTGCATCTGTTAACTCCTCGTCAAAATAAGGTGACATTTGACAATGACTGAATTGTTACAAATTTGAAAATCTAAACCCACCTAGCCAGAGACATCACCCTGTGAACATGCATTCATCATTAAGCGGGAAGGTCAGGTTATGTTCTCAGTTGGGTAAAAAAATTACTTTCATATTGTTCCTAAATTGATAGTAATGGATGTTGTTCTTGGCGATAAGATGTAATCTTATAAAAGCACTGTTCATAGATATAAACAATGATGTCATGCAGGGAGTCATTTCAATGTTTCAAATATCGTAAGTTTCAGGACGAATGTGTCTGGAATCTCTAGAAGGCATTTTCTTTTTCAAAACTTAGACATTTTGGAACAGGAAAGCCGCCAGGAACTACCATCCGACGGCTTTTTTCACAAATAGCTTAGATCCTGACAGACGGCTAAAAGCAGGATTGTAAAGTTGCTTGATCCTATACGGGAAGAACCTGCCTAATATCTGCTGCCGCATTTTGCAAACAAGGTAGGATGCGTTGGGTTAATTCATGCTCAGAGATTCTCGCGACATGGGTGCCAACATTGATCGATGCCACTATGTGATCATGTTTATTGTAGATGGGAACAGCTATTGATCTTAGCCCTAGTTCCAGTTCTTCGCTGACAATGGCATAACCCTGATTCCGAACTTTCAGCAGTTCATCCTTTAGAGCCTGTTTGTCAGCCACAGTGTGTTCAGTGAACTGCTGAAATTGCACTTTCCCCAAAATTGTATCCAATTCTTCAGCGCTTTTATCGGCAAGCAGTACTCGCCCCATAGACGTTACAACTGCAGGCAAACGAGTTCCAACGTTTAGTGAAATACTCATAATGTGTTTAGTCATTCGACGAGAGATATAGACCACCTCTGCACCATCTAGAACAGTGACTGAACAGGATTCACCGACCTGCTCACTGACTTGGTCGACAAAGAATTGGACGATATCTGTGATTGGCTGAGAAGTCAGATAGGAGTAGCCTAATTCAAGGATTTTAGGGGACAACCAGAAAAGCTTTCCGTCACTGTTGACATAACCTAATGTTTTTAGAGTAAAAAGAAACCTACGAGCAGTAGCACGGTTCAGTTCTGTTCTCGCGGCGACCTGAGAAAGACTCATCTTTCCGTGTTCCTTGTCAAAGGATTGGATAACTTTCAAGCCTCGGGCTAGAGAAGTGACAAAATCTTTCATATCTATGAGTGGTGACATGTAACCTCCATTAAACCAGATCAGACTTGGAAAACCATATCTTAAGCGAGAATTTTCCCTACCCTAGTTGAGTATTAGCATCCGCAACATTAATTGCTGATCCTGCTGAATTTCAACGGATTTTGCCATGCAAGAAATAAAGACACAAATAAGAACTTGTATTCATAACATGGTTTTGCTATTTTCGTTGTACTAAAAATGAACTTATGTTCGCAATGCGAACACATGCTGCCAGTGATTTAGTTTTTCGATGTTTATAATCTACTTCACTCTGCTTATTTCTGTTGAGCATAACAGGATGCGCCGGTAAAGATAGAAAGGTAGCGAGGATGATTGACAAGCGTATAGATTCACTTTCCGCCGCTGTAGCAGATATTTTCGATGGTGCAACAGTCATGATCGGTGGCTTTGGTGAAGCTGGCAGTCCGATTGAGTTAATTCATGCCCTGATTGACCAGGGAGCTACAAATTTGACCGTGGTGAACAACAACACAGGTAGTGGCCATGTTGGTCTGTCGGCCCTGATAGAAAATGGTCAGGTCTCTAAAATGATCTGCTCCTACCCACGTACAGTTGGTTCCAAGGTGTTCCCGAAACTCTATCGTAGTGGTCAAATTGAGCTCGAACTTGTCCCTCAGGGAACTTTGGCGGAGCGTATCCGTGCCGGTGGGGCAGGTATACCGGCTTTTTATACCGCCACCTCGGTTAACACACCCCTTGCTGTGGGGAAAGAGCAACGCAACTTCGCTGGTCGCGACCATGTCATGGAATACGGTCTGAAAGCGGACTTCGCCCTGATCAAATGCAAGTGTGCAGATCGCTATGGCAACTTGACCTACAACAAGACGGCCCGCAACTTTGCGCCGATCATGGCTATGGCGGCATCGACGACGGTCGTCCAGACCAGCACCCTAGTCGATGTAGGAGCTATCGATCCGGAGGTGGTCATCACCCCTGGAATCTTTATCGATCGTATAATCACCATCCCTGAGCCCGCTCAAGAATCAATGCTTGTTGCCGCGGGGAGAAGCTACCCATGTCGTTAACAAATAAACCATATCTCGGTTGGAATCGCAATGAGATGGCGGGGCGTGCTGCCTTAGATATCCCTGACGGTTCTTATGTCAATCTTGGCATTGGTATTCCTGAGATGGTGGCGCGGTATGTTCCCGAAGGGCGCGAGGTGATTTATCATACCGAAAATGGCTTGCTTGGCATGGGTCCCGCACCCGCTGTCGGGGAGGTCGATCCCGAACTTATCAATGCTGGCAAAAAAGCGGTGACGGTTATCCCCGGAGCTTCTTTCTTTCACCATGCCGACAGCTTCGCCATGATTCGCGGGCAGCATATCGATATATGTGTGTTGGGGGCGATGCAGGTTTCTGAACAGGGTGATCTGGCCAACTGGTCGACTGACGAACCCGATGCCATTCCGGCCGTAGGCGGAGCGATGGATCTGGTTGCCGGGGTCAAAATTATCTACGTAATCACCCAGCATTGCACCAAGACCGGCGAACCAAAACTGCTTAAATCCTGCAGTTATCCGTTGACCGGCAAGGCGGTAGTGAACCGAATTTATACCGATTTGGCCGTAATCGAGGTCACTCCTGACGGCTTTGAAGTTGTAGATCTAGCCCCCGGTGTCAGTTTCAATTATGTCCAGGAACGAACTGGGAGCAAGCTGCAGCTCGGCTTACAATTGACGGACGTTAAAAATAGGCACATACGCCTATAGTTACATTTTAGACGGAAGGAAGAATTAATGATTCGGCAAAGTGCGATGATCCAAGCAGAATACTCGCAGAGTTCAGATCTCTACCAGCGGGCCTGTAAAGTTATGCCCGGTGGCGTCAGTCGCAACACCATTTTGCGCTCCCCTTACCCTCCCTACGCAGAACGGGGTGAAGGTTGTTACGTAACCGATATTGAAGGAGTGAAACGGATCGATTTTTCCAATAACATGACGGCGTTAATCCATGGTCATGCCCATCCTATCATTGTCGAAGCTCTCACCGAACAGTTACAAAAGGGCACAGCTTTCGCCATGGCGTCCGAGGCAGAAGTAAACTACGCGGAACTTATGTGTAATCGCAACGATGGATTTGATAAGATCCGTTTTTGTAACTCCGGTACCGAAGCAGTAATGACTTGCCTGAAAGCAGCCCGTGCTTTTACCGGACGCCCAAAGATTGCCAAAGTTGAAGGAGCCTATCATGGCCTCTATGACTTCGCTGAAATCAGTCAGACCGCCGATCCTTCTAACTGGGGTGATGCCCAAGAGCCAAACAGCGTTCCGGTTGCACACGGCACCCCTGTTTCGGTTTTGAATGACGTAGTAATAATTCCCTTCAATGATCCCGAGCGAGCCATTGCGATCCTGGATAAGCATGCTGATGTGCTGGCTTGCGTTCTGGTTGACCTAATGCCACATCGGGTTGGGTTGCTGCCTGCCACTCCTGAGTTCATAAATGCTCTGAGTAAGTGGACTAACGACCATGATGCCCTGCTTGTTTGTGATGAAGTTATTACCTTCCGTTCCGACTATGGTGGTGCCCAAACACGGTACGATATGGCTCCAGATCTAACTGCCTTGGGAAAAATCATTGGTGGCGGCCTACCGGTTGGTGCTCTAGCCGGTCGCAAAGAGGTGATGGACGTCATGAATCCATTGGTTGGTGATCTCCTCTTTCCCCAGAGCGGTACCTTCTCGGCGAATCCAATGACCATGATTGCAGGCCATACGGCGATGAGAATGTTCGATAATGCCGCAGTTGAAAAAGTGAATCGCCTTGCTGAGCGGGCCCGCAAGCAGATCACCGAAGCAATCCAGATTGCCGGCATTTCGGCCTGCGTAACCGGTGTCGGCTCTATGTTTCGGGTTCATCTGAAATCTGATGTGTCGGGAGGTTACCGCTCAGCATATGTTGACCCCGATGAAGCTAAGCTTATCAAAGCGCTACTTGATTACCTTTTCGACAATCGTATCATGATGATCAACACTTGTTCAGCAGCCATTTCTACAGTAATGACTGAGCATGAAATCGATACTCTTTCAGAAGTAATGTTGAACGGTTTTCGTAAGCTAAAGATTTGACTATCAAGTAAAACCTTTGGCTAATCCAATGGAAAAATACGACCTATGAGTGAAGTTTTTATCTGTGATGCGATCCGGACACCGATTGGTCGTTATGGTGGTGCTCTCAGCACTTTACGTACCGACGATCTCGCTACTATTCCACTCAAAGCTCTGCTTGAACGAAATCCCGACGTCGACTGGCAAGCGGTGGATGACGTTATTCTTGGCTGTGCTAACCAGGCCGGTGAAGACAACCGTAATGTGGCGCGTATGGCATTACTGCTATCGGGATTACCGGAGACTGTCTCTGCAAGTACGATCAACCGACTATGTGGCTCTGGCATGAATGCAGTCGGTAGTGCAGCTCACGCCATTAAGGCTGGGGATGCTGAGCTGATAATTGCTGGTGGAGTCGAAAGCATGTCCCGTGCGCCCTTTGTGATGGGCAAGGCAACCTCTGCCTTTTCCCGGGCCACCGATTTTTTTGATACTACCATCGGTTGGCGTTTCATCAACCCGAAGATGAAAGCAATTTACGGTACTGATTCCATGCCTGAAACAGCTGAGAATCTGGCCCGTGAGTTTGTCATCAACCGCGAAGATCAGGATCGTTTTGCATTTTGGAGTCAGGTTAAAGCCGCTGAAGCCCAACAAGATGGGCGGCTGACAAACGAGATTGTCTCTGTACGGGTGCCCCAGCACAAAGGTGAGCCACTGAACATCAATAAGGATGAACATCCGCGAGCTACATCTTTGGACAAGCTGGCTCAATTGAGACCGATGTTTTCTGAAGGAACCGTCACCGCAGGTAATGCCTCTGGGATCAATGACGGTGCAGCGGCGTTACTGCTTGCTACCGAGCAAGCTGCCGCACGGCATGGGCTTACACCCAAGGCGCGTGTGTTGGGGATGGCCACTGCCGGGGTGCCCCCACGGATTATGGGGCTGGGTCCTGTCCCGGCAACCACCAAACTACTTGATCGCTTAGGACTAACCCTTAATGATTTTGATATCTTGGAGCTAAACGAGGCTTTTTCTGCTCAGGCTCTGGCTTGTACCCGAAAGCTCGGACTGGCCGATAATGACCCGCGAATTAATCCTCAGGGTGGGGCGATCGCCCTGGGACACCCTCTTGGAATGAGCGGCGCCCGCCTAGTAACAACAGCTGTCAACCAACTTCAGAGATCCGGTAGCAGGCTGGCGCTCTGTACTATGTGTATCGGGGTTGGCCAAGGGATTGCTCTAGTCATTGAGAGAGTATAGTTATTTCTCAGATGGGCTCAAATAATCTTATGAAATGTTCACATTGGGTGAACAGAAACTATTCTTTTTGAGGAGGAGTACAATGAAGAAAATGTTTATGTACCTGTTGGCTTGTGCGGTAACTGTCAGCTTCATTTCTGTTACACCAGCTGAAGCTGCAAAAGAACAGTTTGTCACTATTGGCACGGGAGGTGTTACTGGTGTTTACTATCCAACAGGTGGTGCAATCTGCCGTCTAGTCAACAAAAATAGAAAAACGCATGGCATTCGTTGTTCAGTTGAAAGTACAGGTGGCTCTATTTACAATCTAAATATGATTAGATCTAATGAGCTTGATTTGGGTACTGTTCAGTCAGACTGGCAATATCATGCCTATCATGGAAGCAGAAAGTTCGAGAAACAAGGTCCGAATAAAGAGCTTCGCGCTGTTTTTTCCGTACATGCCGAACCCGTAAATGTTGTTGCCCGTACCGATTCTGGCATTAAAAACTTTAGAGATCTTAAAGGTAAACGCGTTAATATCGGCAACTCTGGCTCAGGTACCCGTGCCACCATGGAAGTTATCATGGATGCTTTTGGGTGGACTATCTCTGATTTTAAGTTAGCGTCTGAGCTGAAATCTTCAGAACAATCAGCAGCACTGTGTGATAATAAGGTTGATGCAATTGTATTTCCCGTTGGAAATCCAAGTGGCACGATTAAAGAAGCAACAACTAGCTGTAATGCTATTCTTATTGATGTCACTGGTCCAGAAATTGATAAATTGGTCAACGATAATGATTTCTACCGCACCGCAACGATCCCAGGTGGCATGTATCGTGGTACTCCTAACGATGTTCATACCTTTGGTGTTGGTGCAACATTTGTAACCTCAACTAATGTACCAGAAGACGTTATCTACAATATTGTCAAAGCAGTTTTTGACAATATTGATGATTTCAAAAAATTACACCCTGCTTTTGCTGTTCTAAAGAAAGAAGAGATGATCAAGGATGGTCTTTCAGCTCCTCTACATAAAGGTGCAATCAAGTATTATAAGGAAGTTGGGTTAATGTAGGTCTGCATTGTAATTTGAATAAAAAAATGCACCAGAGAGCGGTTACTTTGGTGCATTTTTTTTTGACGCTGTCGTCTCAAGAGTAAGGAACCGGATCTTAATAGCACATACCCCCACTTTGGCTTCGCATATTTATCCACGGCTAAAGCCGTGGTGCTCTGTCTTCGACCACATAAAAAATTGGCAACTTAAACATGATAAAGAAGCTAGCGGGGATTAGTTAACCCTTTAGGTCAAATCTTAGCAGTTGTGACAGTTGTCGGCTTCATCCAGCAACTCCAGTCGATCCGTTTATCAAATGTCAGGTCAAATATGTTTTCATATGTCCTTAGGACTTTTGAATCAGGAAATGGAGCTAA
>Ga0307988_1001768_pt1 | contig 11562 bp, 10 predicted proteins | sample EllFjometagen183_FD_203166 | JGI IMG/M metagenome (GOLD analysis project Ga0307988, IMG submission 203166) | Marine microbial communities from Ellis Fjord, Antarctic Ocean - #183 | ecosystem: Environmental > Aquatic > Marine > Unclassified | place: Southern Ocean | collected 2014-10-08 | reverse complement strand
ATAAAGTAGATAAGTTTACAGGCGGATTAGACGAATAAAAATCTATGGAAAAATGTAAATATCGTCAGGAATATCATACAAAGAGCCCGCAAAAAAATACAAGGCTCTTTGCAGATAAAAATGTTAGAATAAAGACATTGGATGGTTATTCAATGACAAGCATCACTTGTTTGGTGGCCACTTTATCGTCTACATTGACACTGATTTCTTTGATTTTTCCGTCAGCAGTGGCAACAATGGGATTTTCCATTTTCATGGCTTCAAGGACTAAAAGTTCCTGGCCTTCAACCACTTCATCTCCCTGGCTGACTTGGATCTCAATAATGGTTCCGGGCATGGGGGCTAAAATTTTTGTGCTCATTAGATTCTCCTTTATTCAAAATATGGTTGACGCTTTGTCCTCAAAAAAACAAAGTTTTTTAAAGCAAGATAGTTTAGGTCTATACTTAAAGAAAAATTTAAAGTCAAGTCAGTATGGCAACTCAGTTTTACGTCAGTTTGTGGACCGACAGGACCTTCAGGAGATTGCTGATGGTATGAAAATCGGCTTTTCCCCAGGCCTGTGCCGGTAAAATTCAATAATTTTTACTACCAGGAGTAGAGAATGCGACAATACTTTGAGAAAATGACAGAATTTGGAAAAGAACTGAACAAGGGCAAAAGGCTCAGTTCCCAGGGAAACCTTGAACAAGTCCGGGAAGTGGAAGACGGCATTGATGTTGAGGTGGAAAAGGTAAAGAATGCTGGAATGCCCACTGAAAAAATCAATGCCAGGGGTGTGATGACCGTATGGCAGAGGTTGGAATACCTTGTTGATCCAGGGACCTGGCATCCTCTACATACTTTGTTTAATCCCGAGGACAATGAAGAAGGCACCACAAACGTCATTGACGGTCTGGGCAAGATATCCGGCAAATGGGCTGTGATCATCGGTTTTGACAACAAGGTCATGGCCGGGGCATGGCTGCCGGGTCAACCGGAAAATATTTTCAGGGCCACCGACCTTTCCAAACGTCTGAACATCCCCCTGGTCTGGCTGGTCAATTGCTCGGGTGTCAAATTGACGGAGCAGGAGAAGTTTTATGCCAATAGAAGGGGGTCAGGCACCACCTTTTATCGTCATGCAGAACTGGAACAGATGGGGATTCCCATCCTGGCTGGAATCTATGGCACCAATCCTGCCGGCGGCGGTTACCAGGGCATAAGTCCCACCATCCTCTTTGCCCATAAGAACTGCAATATAGCCGTGGGCGGCGGTGGAATCCTGAGCGGCATGTCCCCCAAGGGGCATTTTGATGTGGACGGGGCGGAACAATTGATTGACGCTGCCAAGCAGTACAAGGCAAAACCCCCGGGATCAGTGGAAGTACACTATGATTCAACTGGTTTCTTCCGCTATGTTTACGAAGAGGAAGAAGGGGTATTGGACGGTCTTAGGGATTATATGAAAGATATGCCTTCCTATAACCCGAAATTTTTCAGGGTGGCCGAGCCCAAAGAACCCCGTTTTCCGGCAGAGGATATCTCCCGCTTGATTCCCATAAACCAGAAACAGATTTATGATTTCAAGGAAGTCCTGGCACGACTGGTGGATGGCAGCGAGCACATGGAGTTTCGATCGGATTACGGGCCTGAAGTCTATACAGGTCTATGCAAAATGGACGGATACCTGGTAGGCTGTATCGGCAACAACCAGGGCTGGCTGGGGGCAGATTACCCGGAATATGCTGATTACGGCGGAATTGGCGGTAAACTTTACCGCCAGGGCCTGATCAAGATGAATGAATTTGTAACCCTCTGCGGCAGGGACAGGATCCCGGTAATCTGGTTCCAGGATACCTCGGGTATTGATGTGGGGGATATTGCGGAAAAGGCTGAACTCCTTGGACTTGGACAATCTTTGATCTATTCCATCCAGCAGACCGATGTTCCCATGACCCTGGTGACCCTGAGAAAAGGTACAGCAGCAGCCCATTATGTCATGGGTGGCCCCACTGCCAACCGCCACAACGCATTTACCCTGGGCATCGCCACCACGGAAATCTATGTGATGCATGGTGAGACTGCCGCAGCTGCAAGCTTTTCCCGACGTTTGGTCAAGGAAAAAGATGCCGGACGTCCTCTGGAGCCTATTATTGAAAAAATGAATACCCTGGCCCAGGAATACCATGATAACTCAAGGCCGGCATTTTGTGCAAAACAGGGATTTGTGGACGAAGTGGTCAAGATGGATCATGTAAGGGATTATCTTAAAGCCTTTGCAGGGTCTGCCTACCAGAACCCTAAATCCATATGTCCCCAGCACCATATGATTACTCCCAGAATTATCAAAGGGTAGGATAAAAATTATTAAAAACAGGAGGCAACATGGCAGGACCTGAATTTTTACATATAAAAAAAGATGACCAGGTGGCAAGAATCACCTTAAACCGTCCCAAGCACAATGTGCTGAACATCCCCATGATGAACGAATTGAACACGGAACTGGCAGCCATTGTAGAGGATGAGTCTTTAAAATGTGTGGTGATCACAGGGGAGGGAAGAAGTTTTTGTGCAGGGGTTGAGGTGGCTGACCATGCCCCTGATAATGTGGATGAAATGGTTGCTGTTTTTAATCGGATATTTGAATTGATCAATATGATCGACATACCTGTTATTGCAGCTGTTAACGGGGCCTGCTTAGGGGGGGGCATGGAAGTGGCCATTGCCTGCGATATTGTTATTGCATCCAAAAAAGCCATTTTTGGTCAGCCTGAAATCAAGCTTGGCTTTTTCCCGCCCTATGCCGCCATTCGATTGCCTGAACTTGTTGGCCCGGCAAAAGCCATTGAAATTGTGACCACGGGCAAAAACTATACAGCCAAAGAAGCCAGAAAACTTGGGTTTGTCAGCCAGGTGGCCTCAGAGGATGAATTCATTGATGTGGTGGAAAAAAATATCAAGGAAATCTGCATGGCAAGTCCCTTGATTCTCCGTCTCAATAAGCGGGCCGTAAAACGCCATATTGGTACCAGTTTTTTCCAGGGAGTTGATTTGGTCTCAAATTATTTCCTTAAAACCCTTATGAAAACCGAAGATACCCTTGAGGGTATTGCCAGTTTTGAGGAAAGAAGAAGACCGGTCTGGAAAAATAAATAAAGCTTTGATACCCCCTGAAAAGAGGGTCAGTGAACTGATCAAGATCACTCCGGAAAATTGCCGTGGCAAGGTTAATTCAGCTCCTTGCCATGGCGTTTTTTTCCATGACCGCCTGTAACCAAAGTGGTATATAAAGGAGCTATATTATGGATAATTTTTCAAGAAGAGAATTTATGTTTTTTTCAGCTTTACTTCCTCTATTGATTCCTTTACCAGCCCGGGCACTTGTCATTGAAAAAAAATATCAAAAAATTGTTTATCCCAATACATTATTGGTCCTCAAACAAGCTTTTAAATGCGAAATAATAGCCCACAAGCATTATATAAAGTATGTGGAAAAGGCCATGGCTGAAAAGTATCCCAATATCGCCTATATGTTTCACACTTTTTCAGTTTCAGAAAAAATTCATGCCGATAATTACCAGCGAATAATAAAAAATCTGGGCAGTGCAATGAATGATACCCGTATGGTAATTGATGTTCGTGATACAAAGACAAACTTGATAGCAGCAACAAAGAATGAGTTGGAAAAAATTGAAATAACTTATCCTGAATTTTTAGAGAAAATAGAAACTGAGGAATGTGAAGATGCAATCATCAATTGCATGTATTCATGGAAATCCCATCATCAGCATGAAGCAAAAATAAAGACAATACAAAAGTACTCTGGATCTTTTTTCGGATCAGTGGCCAAGAAAATAGAAGGTGTACCCCTTGATTTTCATGTTTGCGAGATATGTGGCTCAACCATTGATGAAGAACCGGATTCTCCCTGCGCTATCTGCAATAAGTCCCTGTCCCATTATAGAAAAATAAAAAGACCAGAATAGATAAAACCAAGTCTGAAAGATCAATAAGCTCGGAAAAGTAATCAGGAGGTTGATGAAAGGAAATGCTGATTAGCAGATTTCAGTTTGATTTATTTATTTTGTTTTTTAAGGAAAAGCAGATACACAAGGCAAAGGAAAATAAAACCCAGCAAAAAGGCGACTGGAAACCATATGAAACTTTTTGTAAAGACCAGATTTTCAATCATAGCTGGTCCGGGATCTGGATTTTGCAGGGAAAAATCTGTTTCCAGGGCCTGTTTCTGGGCCTTTAGTAAAAGGGCATATCCAATTCCCAGGATACCATAGGATAGGTTGTAGGAGAGGCCTTTAAAACTCAATACAGTGGCCCTCTGTTCAGAGGTGGCTTCTCTGTTCACGTAAAAGCTTACAAAAAATCCATTAAAATGCATGGCAGAGAAGGTTACAAGGGCGGGCAGCAGGCCAGCCCATGGCCAGAAAAAATTCATGGCTGTCAAGCCTGAAAGGGTTAGGATTGCCGTGATCCAAAGCCCCTGGGAAGGATTTTGGCTTTCTGTAATTTTCCTGGCAATTCTTGGAATCACAAGGCCCAGCATGGCCACAAGGGAGCCGACTATCCCGAAAACAGATTCAGGCAGGTGGATCATTCTATAATACTGGCTGGACAGGGTGATAACCATGCGGATGATTCCGTCAAAGAGCATTCCAAAGAGAATCACCCCCAGGACAAAAGGAGTTTTTAAAATCCAGGCCCCGGCCTGGAAGGTCAGGCCAAATGCCTTTTTGAGCCGGGCAAGCTGATCCAGAGATTGCTGGTTCTGGAGCGAGGTACTTGTTTTTTCGGGGTGTATCTCTTCCATTCCCAGGGTGGCTTCACAGGCAAAAAGCGCCAGGATAAAAGTTGCATATAAAGGAAATCTCATGGTGATCTCCTGGGTCAGGGAAATGGAAATTCCAAGAAATCGGCAGAATCCTTCCATTAGACGGGGATCATAGATGGCAGCCCCTGTGGTCATGGCAATGATAAATCCCACGGACTGGAACCGGGCCAGGACTTCCAGTACCCGTCCCCAGTCATCGGGATTGCCTTGGGCTTTCAGGGCATCGTAGGCCAGGGCCTCGTCAGCACCGCTGGCAGCAGCTTCAGCCAGGCCGCTTAAAATTCGGTTGATCAGAAATATGTAAAAAATTACAGACACATCAAATTCAGGCATAAAACTGATAATCCCCACTTCCACCACCATGGTCATGGTGGCAAATACAAGGAGACGTTTGCGCCCGATGATATCGGCAAGGGCTCCTGAAGGGACTTCTGCCGCGACAATGGTAGCTGCCCAGACCGCATTGAGAATTGAAAACTGGGCCACGGTCAAACCGAAATCAAGGAATAATATGGTAAAGATTGGATAGTAAAATCTTGAGTTAAACAAAACCTTAAAGGCAATATACCTTCGGATATTGGGAATGGAAAAGGGGGAGACCTGGCTGGCCTTTTCAGGAATCAGTTTTTTCCCCTCCAGCAACCAGGATTTTTAAAACATCTTCCTTGCCGATGATACCCACAAGTTTTTTGCCCTCCACCACGGGGATGGTGTGGAAATGTTTTTCAACCATGAGACCTGCAATTTCTGATACCAGGGTGTCGGGAGCAACAGAAGTTACATCTTTCACCATGGCCTGTTCCACCTTTGTGGCAGCCATTTTCTGGAACTGCTCGTCCAGTTTTTTTGAAGAGGACAGGGGAAAAAGGCCGTCAAGAATGGTAAAAATAGGGGGGATGGGGATATCTTTCTGCTGGAATATCAGGTCGCTCTGGCACAGGATACCCATGAGTTCCCCATTGGGGTCCACCACTGGGACTCCGTTGATATGATTATTGAGCAGGATCTCCACTGCCCTGGTAATTTCCGTATCCGGGGTGATGGAGATAATATTGGTTTCCATGATATCTCTGGCATTGATCATGATCTTCTCCTTATGCTTTTGGTTTCAGGCAGGTTGAACTTTTCTTTTTTAAATATACACCAATTCAGGGGTCAGGTAAAGCCATTGCATGCAGGTCTGGATATCTTCCATAAGGGTCTTTTTAAATATTTTCATCAACCCGTTCCGATCCAAGTTATTTTATCCGACCTGTACCTTGAAGAAGCCAAGGTGAACTGTTTTTGGGGTGGTGCCCGGCAAAATCCCAAAAATCAGCTCAAATGATTTATTGGATTTTATTTTAAAATAACCCGAGCATTTACGGGTTGTATCGGGCGATTATTCGGGTGGTGCATGGTGTGAGAAAATTTATCGATTTGCTCTTTAGATGCAGTATGGTAATACTTCATGACCAACCACAAGACACCTTCAGAACATGGTGGAGTTGTTAGAGAACCATTAAACCGGTAGTAGCTGCGGTCATGGGGTAACAGGAGATTGGCATCAACACTCTTTGGAAGGGTATATTTTTCACCAGAATTCCCAGGCATATGTGCCCACGCTTTCTCAAGTTCTCCATTTTTCTTGCCAGTTTTAAACATGACTGCAATTACAGCAAGATTGCCTTCATTGTCGGCATGCACAAAATGGGCTTCCATTGGATAGGAATTCCCTTCTATTGTATTTTCGCTAGGTGAATGAAAGTGAAATTGTTTTAGTTCAAATTCATGTCCATTAACTATAATAGTGCTGCCTGGCAAATAATTCACCTGAATTGTGTGGCCATTATTCAGGACTTCATTTCCCCCTGCTTGGTAGTTGATAGTAATGGGCGACAAATCACTTTCGATCATTTTGGTCAAATTTACCGGAGATTGGTTTTTCCCTTCTGAACAGGGCGAGTATTTTGGGTCCAGTTCCCCCCAGTTTGTTGGCCCTCCCTGGCCTGAATACCCCCATTTGATTTTCTCCCCAGCCACTGCAAATGAAGTCATACACAATCCAATAATGATTATAGCTAAACCAATTCTTCTTTTCATGAACATTATTCCTTTTAATGGGTTTGTTATATGCGTATGATCGCTTTGTTGGCCTATGTTACGCATCTTGTCATCCAGTGCATGCAATGTGTTTTTAATTTTCCTTAATTTAGATTTCAATCGAATAGAGTACATAACCACCGGATTTGCCTTTTAATCTGGCACCATTTATTCTCCGGGTCTCCACTTTCCCTATTATTTTTTCATTAGCCCATTGGGAGATCAGCAATTTTGTCCCCAAATCCTTATTGGCAGTTTCTATCCGGCTTGCCAAATTAACTGCGTCTCCGATAGCGGAAATTTTACGCATCATGCCTGTATCAAAATTACCTACAATGACTTTTCCAAAGTTTATTCCAGCCCTGATCCCAAAAGACCGATCATACATTTGATTGAGATATTCGTTAAACTCCGCCAAAGAGGCATTCATGGCTCGAACTGCATTAATAGCATCCAGTACAGGATTTTTGTTGTCTTTTATTGCGCCAAACAAGGCCAGAATGCCATCTCCAGCGACATCGCTGATCACACCTTTATGTCCCATAATAATTTCGTTCATGGTTTGATAATAACGATTCAGAACATGTACGAGGCAATAAGGAGGTAAAGCCTCAGCAAATTCGGTATAGTTTTCTATATCAGTAAAGAGAATCGCCAATTCTTTTTCATGTCCAAGTTTAGTGCCAGATGTGTCACCAATTTGTTTTAAGATGATTTCTATATCCAAATCATCAACAACCAGACGTCTTATGGCAATGTCTCCTTTTAACCTGGTCTGGCAGGCTAATCGAATATTCTGGGGGAATCCCAGTTGCCCGGATAACTTCTTTTCCTTCTCATTTCTGGGCAGGCAATTGGTCAATCCTTCCATGATATTGACTCTACAGGTTGAGCACCTGGCATTGCCGCCACAAACATGGGTGTGTTTGATTTTGGCTTTAAGCATGGATTCCAGTATGCTGCTGTCCGGAGACGTACAAATTTTCTTGTTATCTGTTTGAGAGAATATCTCAAATATTTCTTCACTTTCTTTTGCCTGCATATAAAGTTCACTTTTCGTTTTCTTTGATTTAAAATGCTTCTTTTAGTAAATCCATGGGCAATTTTCATGCCCATGGACATATCTATTCCTACAAAGTGCGCATGAAAGCAGCCAGATCATCCTTTTCCTGGGTGTTTAAATGAAGTTGCTGAATCAAATTAAAGTACTCCACTGTATCCTCAAGAGTAAAACAACGTCCATCGTGCATATAAGGAGGTGAGTCCTTGATGCCTCTCAAGGGAAAAGTTTTAATGGGGCCGTCGTGGGCCATCATCATACCGTTTGCCATTTCCTGCTTATAAAAACGTTCAGCTTTGAGGTTGTGCATGCTGTTATCAGTATAGTAGGGGGCTGGGTGACAATAGGCACATCGAGCCTTGCCATTAAAAATATCCTCGCCTCGAAGTTCACTGGGATTTGCCTTGGTCTGGTCAAGTTCGCCGTAAATATTTAGCTTGGAAGCCGGAGGAAAATCCAGGATTGCCATAAATTCAGCCATGGCGTGTACTTGGGAACCCCTTTCAAGAACGTTAACACCTTTTTTAGCAGCCATGCATATATCTCCATCAAAGTATGCGGCACGCTGTTCGAATTCGGTGAAGTCTTCTACTGTTTTAAGCGCACGCTGAGAACCGAAGAGCCGCTGAATATTCACACCCCGCAGGGTTGGGGTTTCGATACGATGTCTGAATTCCTGGGGTCGAATATCTCCAACAAGATGGTTAGCACCGTTGGTATGGCCATTGGCATGACAGTCAAAACAGGTAACGCCTAACATGCCGTCAGGCCTGTCCGTGCGGCGATCTTCTGTGGCGTTGAATTGCTGCTGGGGAAACTGGGTCAGAAGAAGGCGCAAGCCCTCCAGTTGCTTGGGATTCAGAATGCCGTTAAATATTTCATAATAATTGGCGATGGTAATAAGTCGTCCTTTTGCCACATCACCAAGGTCGGGACGGGTGGTCAGGTAAATTGCAGGAGCCGGGTCAGGAAGGATATACTCGGGCAGATCAAAATCCAGATCAAACCGAACCAGTCGGGGCAGTAGTTTTGTGATCATCTCCGGGAAAAGCATCCCTCCCTCTGCATGGTCAGAGAAAGGCAAGGGTTTGTATGGAAAATACCCCTTGTCTTTAATTTGTCCCGGTGTCATTTTATCCATTTGCTCCCAGGTTACCCCGTGAAGTTTTGCTGTTGGTCCGACGGGAATGGATTTTCCTCCTGACATGACTTCCTCAGCACTGGTTTTCTTTGAAAGGTCGTAACGAGAATTCAATAATTCCATCTGCAGTTTGGCGCGCTGGGCCTTCACTGCTAAACGTTCGACTTTAATTTGATCGAAAGTAAGGGTTTGGTTTACCGGTCCATAACTGGAAATGACTTTCCCTTGTTGAGCTAAAACAACAGTGGCGGTGCCTGCCACAAGCAACAAAATACAGAGTCTTATCAATTTACGAAACAAATTATTTTTCTTGTTCATTTTATACTCCTCCTTGATTTTAGTTGTAGTGTTGTCCAATTTTTTCAATGGGAAATCGTATCAGTCCTCCTTATTTTAAATTTTGTGTGCCTGATGGCGGGAACTGGACCTTGTCAGCACCTCTATTCAAGGCTGCGCAGCTACCGTGAAACAATAGATATGAGATTTCGTATATTTCTTGGTTTTGAATGATGCCCAACAAGATTAAGGTAATCACTGAGTCATCTGTTCCATATCAATATTTTTATTGAGTGTAAAGATATTTCAACAAATAGGTTATAGCCAGTCTCCCGTATAGTCAGTCTCCCGGGACAAAATTGGATGTTCTCAAGCTGCTGCATCTGGACCTGGAACTTCTCTTCCACGGCCATGAACCGATGGACACCACACCCAACCTGGCAGGAGAAAATTGGCTATTGAAAAATAATTTCTGCCAGGCTGATGGAATGATGAATCTTGAGAAGAAGCCACCGGCAGGTGCATGCTGTGGAATGTGTATGCATACAGCTTTCTATTGTTTTGACTGGTTGATATCAATATTCCATGCTTTTGCAACCCTAGGATTACGGTCAAAAAAATCCTTACGAATTTTATTTGTAACCGTATTCAGCGGGCAAGCAAAATTTATACACTGTGAGCAGAGGAATGTTCTTAATGTCATAAAAAAACTTCCAACCGTCAAGAGATAAACAAGCAATAAAAATACTTGAAAATCAAAAATCAGAAAAAAAAGTGGATACCCCCATACAAGGGCAAACCCAGCCAAAAAAATAATCTTTTCCCAAAGGGTCATTGGGCCCGGTCGATATTTCCAGATTTTTGGTGCACCGTAATTTGCCCAGCATTTTAATGAGCCGCCTTCTTCAGCATAATGTGGACAATGGGAACACATCACCCGGATCTCAACAAACCCAAAATATCCGAACATCAAAATTAGCCATGGAAGTAAAAACCATCCATTCATATGATAGATTCCAGCCCCGCCTATTAGGAAAGATGGGGAGACAATCAAAAGGAAATATATCAAATCTTTGAGCGTAAAATGACAATGAAGGCTTTGACAAACAGTGCTATTATCACATGTTTTAGACATGCAGGTCGCAATTGGGTTGTTCGGATCCAAGAATTTCATAGCAGCATCTCCATCCTAGGTAATAAAGGTAAATGGATCAGAGATAGACGAAAAATTAATGATTGTCAACTGGATGCAGGCCAGCCCCGTAACAGCAAGGCAAGTGCATATCCAGGATTTTGAAATTGATTTATCCTTTTATTGACAAAAAGTAGCTTCCTATCTATGATGCCTCAAAATTTTTTATAACCCTATTTTTTTCAGGATGAACCATTGAAAAAACCTTTTAGATCATCTCCAACTGCAAGTCATGACAAAACCGGGAAGAATCCTGAAAATCGTTTGGGTTTTGTTTTGGTTCTTGCGTCTGCCATTGTCTGGAGTTTTGGTGGAGCACTTAAACATTTTCTTGGGACAGGTGACAGCTGGACTATTGTCTTCTGGAGGTCTGTTTGGGCTGCATTTTTTTTATTGGCATTTATGCTTGTCCGAAATGGACGTCGCGGCACTTTTAAATTGTTTGCAAACATGGGATTGCCGGGAATCTGCGTTGCTATTTGTTTTGCTATTGCTTCAACCTGTTTTGTTGTGGCATTGGCACACACGACAGTCGCCAATATCCTGTTGATGCAGGCAGGTGTGCCATTGATTGCGGCTTTGATTCTCTGGATACTGTTTCGTGAACGAGTGACCTTACCAACCTGGATTGCAATCGTGTTTGTAATTATGGGTGTTGCAGTCATGGTCTCCGATTCTTTTACCGGCAAGGTATCTCCTTTGGGCGATACCTTGTCATTGATGATAGCCTTTTCTTTTGCCTGTGCAACCGTGATCACCAGACGGTATGCCCATGTGCGAATGGTTCCTGCAGTTTGTATGGGAACTGTGATGGCGGCTTGTGTGTCCGGGGTTTTGATGACTAGTTTTATGGTGACACTGCCTGATATGGGCATCCTGATAGTTTTCGGAAGTTTGAACCTTGGGGTGGGCCTTGCCTTTTTTGTTACGGGAGCACGCCTGATTCCTTCAGCCCTTGCCGCACTTTTGGGGACCACTGAAAC
>Ga0307988_1001767_pt1 | contig 11571 bp, 8 predicted proteins | sample EllFjometagen183_FD_203166 | JGI IMG/M metagenome (GOLD analysis project Ga0307988, IMG submission 203166) | Marine microbial communities from Ellis Fjord, Antarctic Ocean - #183 | ecosystem: Environmental > Aquatic > Marine > Unclassified | place: Southern Ocean | collected 2014-10-08 | reverse complement strand
GTTAATCCGCTTGCCAGATCACTATTTGGGGATTTTGTTAAACTTAACATTTTCCCCAAATGGTTTCGGATAACATCCCGGGTCTCCCCCAATCGTACGGCTATCCTTTCCTGAGGGATTCCCAGCCGGTTCATACACCAGATTTTCTGGTCAAGCGTAATGTTTTGGATTGCCTTTAGATCTGCAATATAATTGGTCGTTGTCTGCCTGGTTCGACCAATGAGCTTTCCAATTTCAGAAGCCGTTAACCGGGGATTATTTTGAAAAGCGCGTCGTGCTGTAGATCTGGTTTCCTTTTCAGTGAGCTGCTTTGGCCCAATTGCCATTTTAGCGGCATAAAGCAAAGGATCAATTCCTTTTAAATCTTTTATAATTACAGGTATATCAGTTAAGCCGGCTTCTTTATGAGCGTTCCATCTATGCGCCCCATCCAATATTCGATATTTTTCTTTTTGTTCAGGATGAATTTGAACTTCAATCGGCTCAAATTTAAAGCCTTCCCTTAAATTTTCAGCAAAAATATTGACACGTTTATGATCAATCTTTTCTCTTGGATAGATAGACTCATCCAATGTGACGTCTGAGGTAGCGACTTTATTGCGAATAGTCATTTTTATTAACCTGAATAAATAAATTTTTATTTTTTTCTATGGATACTTTTCAACCCCACTGCTAAAAAGTTTTCAAGAAAACTTTACTTGATCATAATAGTTTTTTCAAGCTATCAAATCAAAAATAACAAGCAGGCCTTTTTTGATTCAATTATATCTCCAGAAAATTTGAATTGCTGAAATATCTTTACAGTTCTTTAAAATATTGCTACGAAATCTTTGTTCTACTTTAAATAACTGGTCGGATAATATTCAAATTTTTACGATATCCAGATCTGCACATCTATTTAGTTAAATGTTTAAAGAGATAAATAATGGAAGAAGATCAAAATGATTCAGCGGGTATTCGTATTCCTCCACCAGTATATTTTTTCTTTTGTTTGGCGTTTGGGCTAATATTAGAATACTTTTTGCCCACAAATATCATTGATTTTCCACTATTGACTCGTGCCATTATAGGCGGAATACTTATACTAATATCGGGATACTTTGCGGTGAGCGCGTTTGTTGTACTTATTAAAAACAAAACTACATTTGATACATCAAAATCAACTACTAAGATTGTATCTAAAGGTTCCTTTAGATATTCGCGTAATCCACTTTATTTTTCGTTGTTACTATTGTTAATTGGGATGGCATTTATATTTATTTCCATTTGGTTGTTTCTAATGGTACCAGTTTTATTTGTTATCTTTTTAATTAAAGCGGTGAAACCAGAAGAAAGATATTTATCACAAAAATTTGGAAAAAAGTATTTAGACTACTGTGCAAAAGTACGGCGTTGGGTATAAAGAAAGATTATTTTTATTCGTGATACAGGGTTTGAATTGCTGGAAAGTGTATCTCCAATAAAATTTAAAGGACGTTTGGTTTATTTGATTTTTCCTGTTCCCATATAATTGATTTTTAAGTCCAAGGATAAAAAAAATGTCTATACCAAATATGGTATTTTAGAAAATATGAAGAAGCCCGGACTGGCGAAAAAAACGCTCGGTGATTTGTTGGATTTGACTCGTCACTAATGATACCATAAAGACTCACGAGGAGATCAGGTACGGGAAACCCATTTGTTTGGGCAGTGAACCAAGCAAGTTATGTTATGGTTTCGCTTATCATATGTAAAGGCGGAATGAATCCTGTTTAAATATATCGAAATGTATTATAGTTTGAGAAGAAAGCACCTGCCAGAAACTAAAAAACGGATGCTCTCAAATTCCAGGGATAGAAAAGCTTAAAAGTGTGGCTTAGAATCGATTACAATTTTTTGAGAATAGTTCATTTTGTTATAAATAACCATATTTCGATCAATAAGGCTTTTGGAGTAAAAAAATGCTTAACTTGCATCAATTAAGATGTTTTTACGAGACCGCTAAGAATCTTAGTTTTTCCCGTGCGGCAGAGAATTTATTTGTGAGTCAGCCCGCAGTTTCGACTCAAATAAAACTTTTTGAGGAATGTTTTAACCTAAAGCTTTTCAGAAGGACGCGAGGCGAAATACATCTTACTGTTGAGGGCAAACAAATATATGCTTACGCCTTGAGAATATTTGAATTGGAACGACAATTAGAAGATTTGGTTAATGGCTTCGAAAAATTCAATAAGATTTCACTTTGTATCGGTACCACAAAAACATACGCACGATTTTTAATGCCAGTTATCTTGAATCCATTTTCAACTGCCTTTCCAGGAGTGACAATAGAATTAGACGAGGAAAGTTCTCTCAATATAAGTAAGAATTTGCTTACTTTCAAAAATTCGCTGGCTATTATAAGCAAAGTTGAAGAAAATCCAGATATAGTGTTCAAGCCTCTCATGACTGAAGAGGTTATTTTGATAGCATCACCTACTCACCCCTTATCAAAAAAAAAAGCTATCCGATTGAAGGAAATTGAAAACGAAGCAATCATAATGAAAGAAATTGGCTCCGGCACTTATAAAATTGTGATGGAAAGCATTTTTAAAAAGGGATTGAAATTAAACATCATTGCGAAAACCAGCAATATGGATTTTATAAAGGAACTTGTAAAACAAGAACAAGCAATCTCATTTGTTGTAAAAACAGCAGTTAAAAAAGAACTAATTGATGGATCATTAGTAGCTATTCCTATTATAAGTCATACTTTTATATTAAACATATATATTGCCTATTTGCGCGATTATAAACTTCCTCAAGCCGCAGAGTCTTTTTTAAATCATATAGATAAATACATTCAGCCATGGCTCAAAAATTGCTCATCAAAAGATCCCTGAAAAATAGACCACGGTTTTATAAATTTATTATTCGCAGATTTGATCATTTTTTACTATTTATTAAAATAACTTTGACATTTGATTAAATAGTCAGGTAATCAAGCTCGTTAAATTTTTTATTCCACGCTAAAATTTGAGTTTCCTCTATACACCAGGGAGAGTATCTATCCGGATATTTAACCGTTTCTTCTAACCAGTCGTCCCATTGTATCCATTTGACTGTCTCAACTTCCTGCCGGTTGAGCAGCGCTTTGCCAGAATAAAATCCGACAAAGATAGGGCAAATCTCATTTTCCATGATCCCATCCTTTGAAAAACAATACCGGTAGTCTGAGATTTTTATAACTCTGTTTAGATCCACCCCTAGTTCAAAGCGTGCCCTCCTTATGACTGCCCTCTCATAGGATTCTTTTGGTAAAGGGTGACCGCAGCAGGAGTTTGACCATACAAGGGGCCATGTTTTTTTATCTTCAGCTCTTTGCTGCAAAAGCAACTCTTTGGTATTGTTAAACAAAAAAAGAGAAAATGCCCGGTGCAAAGGTGTCTTGGAAGTATGGACTGTAAGTTTCTTTTCAGTGCCGATTTCCTGGTCCTCTTCATCTACCAGAACGACATATTCCTGATTGTTTTTTATAAAACCCCCTTTAAGGCTTTGATAACTGCCGGTTTTTGAGGATGGGGCCTGAGAATTTCACATCGGTTGTCTTCTCCCCAGCGCTTGAAAAGGTCATGTTGGATACCCATGTAATCAAAGACTTTTCCGATGGTTTGATCAATAATGTCATCAATGGTTTTTGGCATGTGGTAAAAAGAGGGAACAGGGGGAAGTATGTGGGCACCCATATCGGCCGCTTGACTCATCAATCTTAAATGTCCCTTGTGTAGCGGAGTTTCTCTAACCACCAGTACCAATTTCCGCTTTTCTTTAAGTGAGACATCCGCTGCTCTAACCAGAAGATTCTCGGTATAAGAATTGGCAATTCCAGAGAGCGTTTTTACCGTGCAAGGAACCACAACCATGCCTTCGGTCAGAAAAGAACCGCTCGCCGGTGCAGCAGCAACATCCTTGTGATCATATGTAAAATTTGCCATGGCGGAAACATCTTCGGGGTTGTAATCTGTTTCGATCCGGATATTAAGTTTGCCAGCCTCAGAAATGATCAGATGAGTTTCGAAATCCATTTCCCTCAGATATTCAAGCATTTTTACGCCATAAATAACACCACTTGCCCCTGAAAGTCCTATAACGATACGTTTTTTCATAATATGTTCGCCTCTCAAATATATGATTGTACTATCTCAATTCATTCCCTATATAGTATGTACCAGTTGTCTCAATCCCTTCCTGGCAGCACCAACAATTATGATTTCCACTAATATTAAGGATTGAGCACTCTCAATTCCACCTCACTTAACAAGAAACATAGTTTTAAAGCGTCTTATAAAAACCTGATTTAATGATATAAGAAAAACAGAAAAACCTGCAACATCAGTTGCAATACCTGGAGACAACAGTAGAATCCCGCCTACGGCCAAGGCCCACCTCTGCCAGGCATTTAATAAACCGGCAAAGTACCCTTCGCTGGCGGCAGAAATACAAACAACCCCAAGTGTCGCGGTAAGAACTGCCCAAACAATACCAAAAGAAGATCCCACGCCTAACAACTCAGGGCGGTAAACAAACGCAAACGGGATAATAAATGCTGCAGATGCTAGTCGAACTGCACGTAAAGCAATCGCTAAAGGATTTGCTCCAGCTATCGAAGATGCTGCATATGCTGCAACGGCTACAGGAGGTGTAATTGCAGATAAAACAGCAAAAAACAACATGAACATGTGTACGTTTAAGGTGGGCAATCCCATATCGATAAGCACCGGAGCCGCAAGCACAGCACCCATTATGTATGCGCTTGGTGTCGGCATACCCATTCCTAAAAGTATGGCCAGTCCTCCTGATGCCAATAGGGCCAGGAATATTTGGCCGTTAGAAACTGCGTACAACATGTGTGCGAATTTACCTGAGAGCCCTGTCATGCTTATTCCGCCTACTACAAGCCCTGCAGCAGCACAAGCAGCAGTGACTGGAACCATGCGTCTTGTTGCGACAGATAAAGCGTAATAAAGTTTAAACGGCCCCATTCTGGTTTCAACGCGCAAGGCTGCAACAATTACAACCGATACAATTGCAAAAATTGCCACATAGGAAACCGAATAGCCCATTAAGAGTGCTACTACGATCGCTATAAGAGGTAAGATAAAAAAACCGCCCTCTCGGAATACTTTTGTGATTGGTTGAATCTCACTGGCATCCATTCCAACAAGTCCCTCTTTCAATGAAATGAGATGAACCTGTGTATAAATGCCAACACAATACAAGAAAGCGGGTATAATAGCCGCAAAGGCTATTGTTTCATAAGCTATTCCCGTCAGCTCAACCATGATAAATGCAGCAGATCCCATAACAGGCGGCAAAAAGCCACCACTTGACGAGGCAGCTACCTCAACAGCCCCGGCTAGTGTCTTCGAGTATCCGAGGCGAATCATCATCGGAATTGTAATTGAACCCGTTGTTACAACATCCGAAGTAGGGCTACCTGAGATTGTGCCATAAAGTGCAGATGAAAACACAGCTACTTTGGCAGGGCCTCCAGGACTCCGGCCACTAATAGCCGCTGCAAGATTAAAGAAAAAGTCACTCCCTCCAGCCCTCTGCAAAAGTGTTCCAAAGGTTACAAAAAGGAAGGCATATGTGGCAGCCACTCTTACAGGTGCACCAAAAATACCATTTGTAGTGAATACGATTTGATCAAGAAAATGTTCATAACTTATACGGCCATGTCCCCAAATACCTCCAAGCAAGTGGCCATATAAATTGTATAATAGAAAACAAATCACGATCAGCGTAAGGCCAAGTCCGACAGAACGCCGGGTTGCCTCTAATGTTAAGCATAAAAGAGCAGTGCCAAAAATCACATCTATTGGTCCAAGTGGATCAAGCAACGAGATACGGGTAACAATCTGTTCCGAATATAGTGAAAAATAAACACCGCAAGCAGCTGAAACGAATGCAAGACAATAGTCTATAACAGTTATCTTCTCCGTATCCGATGTTGATAGCGCTCCCAATGTCAAAAAAAGAATCACCATCATGAGTGATAAAAAGATGGAGCAAACTGCAAGAGGGTCAATCATAGCAATAGTTGCTACATAAATTACCCATAGTGCCAGAGCCCCGGCAAAAGTAATTATTACGAATCTTAAACGGTATTGAGGTTCTCGGATAGCCCCTACTGAGAAAAAAAAATTTAAAATGCTTCCCATTTGATTATCCTTTTTCATTTCATTCGTATCACTCATAAATTACTCCAGTGTTACAGATTTTTAACACAGTTTCTTTTTATTGAATAGGATGCTCGATCTTTTATCCTCAATGCCCCATCTTTAATTGAGACGACATCTTTCCTGACACAGTGGGTCCTTAAGCTTGCGGTCATTACTACTGATCACTGCAAACAATAATTTTTTATTCTACTGGCAGCTTAATATTATTTGATCAAACCCACCTCCTTGTAATAACGTATGGCACCCGGATGGTATTGAATTACATTCTGGGAAGCCATCATTTCAGGTGTAAGGCTCTTCATCGATTTGTGAACCCCTCTCATTTTGTCAATATTTTCAACCAATGTTTTAGTAATATCATATGCTATCTGTTCACTCATTGAATCGTTTACAACTAGCTCAGCCCCGAGGGCCACTGTACGAATATCCTTGTTGAGCCATGCATAACTTTCTTGCTTTACAATATAAGGGTCTGCACCTGTTTTATTAGCAACCTTTTGGCTTGCTTCAACTGAAAGTTCAAGCATTATAACGTCGACCACTCGAGACGCCTTAATGATAGATTTATGTGGTGCAAAAACGCCATTACCAAACATATCGATACGTCCATCGCCTAGAAAATCACCTTGTTCTTTAGATGCTGCATAAAGAATCTGTCCACCCCAGCTTTTAACGTCATCATAACTGACACCATATGCTGATAATATTTCTTTATTAACCTCCTGAACCATATTACCTCGCGTATTTACGGCAAACCGTACAGGAGGTTTTTCTCTTACCAAATCAGCAACATTATTTATGCCATATTTGTTAGCAAATTTTTTATTCATTATAAGTTGCATAGGTGCCCAGTTATAGAGATAAGCAATCGCGCGTAGATTTGTTACCGGGCTTTTGAATGGAGCACTACCCTGTACCGCAGCTTTAAGCTCAACATTGTGAACAATCCCTAACTCTGCACCACCTTTTGATACTATTCCCACATTTGCCAGCCCTCCACCAGAGGTCTGATATGTAACGAATGAACCAGGATATCCAGCTCTTACTGCGCTATCGATTCCAGCTCCCAATAATGACCATAAACCTCCAGGGCTAGCTCCCGTGATTGTGAGTTTATATTTTTGATTTTCGGCTACAGCATTAGCAGTCACAAAAAAACCTATTACAAAACAAAACAAAGCGGTGATAAGTTGTCTTTTCATTGTCGTTCTCCTCATAATTGTGTTAGAAAAATATGCGTTTGGGTAAGCACTCAAAAGCTCTTCCGGTTATATAGAATTTTACAAACTTCCCTCCTTTCTCATTGTTTTGATTTACATTCATATGTCATTGAAATTCATCCAAGAATTATTTGTTGTTATGTTCCTTGAATAATTTCAAAAGATCCATCTTTGCAACCTTTCCTCTCTGTGTTTTTGGAATTTCAGGGATAAAAATTATGTTTTTCGGAATCTTAAAATTGGGTAATGTGCGTTTACAATAATCAATAATATCTTCTTCACCTACCTTAAAGCCATCCTTTTTGACTACAAAGGAGACCACCTCTTCTCCATACACTTTTTCAGGCACACCTACAGTTACTGCTTCGCTGACAGCTATGTGCTCCAACAGGCATGAAGTAATTTCTACAGGTGATATGTTTATACCTCCGCGAATAATCAGTTCTTTTTTTCTTCCTGTTATATGAATGTAACCCTCATCATCCATATAACCCAAGTCCCCCGTAGCAAAAAACTCTTTGGAAAATTCGTCCATACTCCCATCCTCATTGATATAGCACAAACCCATTGCTCTCCCCTTTACCATCATCTCTCCGATCTCTCCTTGTTTGCACCTACTACCGGTTTCCTTCATAAAAAAGATTTTTTTGTATTTAAGGGGTAATCCTACTGAGCCTGTTTTCCTTTTATCTGGAGGATTGAACATCATCCATCCTGCCTCACTCATTCCCATCCCCTGATTGATGGGAACGTTATACATTTCCTCAAACTTGAGATGTGTTTCCACAGAAAGCGGAGCAGAACTCGATGTAATATATCGCAAGGAAGGAACTTCACTTTTAGTAAAAGAAACCGGTTTGTTTATCAACATATTCAAGACTGCTGGTACGCCTGATGCAACGGTAATGTCATATTCTTTCAACCAATCTGCAAACCTGCTACGGGAAAATTTCTTTCCTAAAAAAAGACTATTGCCTTTCATCATACTTGTGAGAACAGACAAGAGCTGGGAAGAAAGCCAATTGTAAGCCCGGTATTCCAGAATACGATCTTTTTCCGTAATTCCTGTTCGCTCTGATATCTCATCAACCATATAGAACAAAGCATCCCGGGAAATGAGAATTCCTTTAGGCTTTTCAGTTGTACCTGATGTATATACAATTTCCACTATATCCTTTCTATCGCCGATGTGGTCATCAAATACTCCGGACTGATCTTTCAGAAGGTTCCAAAATTCGCATTCTGCCGTCTCATTTTCATAAAATTCCGAAAAAGAGCACCATTGTGCTGAGGGTCTCTTTTCTTTGTCAAGATTCAAATCTTTGTCGTAAAGTACAAGCGAGGCCTGTGAGAGGTTTAAAATACTATAAAGGTTGTCTTCACTTTCTTCGGAAAAGATCGGTATTAAAACCGTACCGTATTTTAAAATGCCAAAATAGAGGATCATACTCTCCATTGAATTTTTTCCAATAAGCGCAACCTTATCATTTGTCGTAAAATTTCTATTTTTCAGGAAATTGGCTATTTTATTGCTATATTTGTTCATCTGATTAAAACTGATATCTTTGTCCTGATCTATACTTTTAATAAAAATTTTGTCGCCTAATTCCCTACCGCGATTTTCAATAATACTGTGCCAACTTTCATATTCTATTTCAATCTCAGGCTGTTTCAAATCCATTGTCCTTTTAATAAACCTCTTTTAGATTTCAGATTCGATCAAAGGGATGAGGCTATACGACAGATGAAAACCATTTACGAGGATCACCAACAAAACCGAATAGCAGTATCCTTATTATTGTCCTGTTTTGGAGAGAATCTTTACCCAACCGTCCATAAACGATCTTCCCTTTTCAATTTGTTCCTTATTAAAAAATTTTGTTAGTGGAACTTGGTCCACTGCATAAGTCGGACGGTGAAAATCCTCTTCATATCCAAAAGGAATAGTGGCATCGATGCCCATACCTCCCTCAAAACGGGTATTGGATGCTGTCCAATCTTTTTCCCCGGCAGTCATCCGTTCAGCAGGCATAAACGTCTGGCCGATACCACCCGGCACAGGATTAAGTATATCAGTCTTTGGGTTTACCCGAGTCGTGATTGCCCACATAAGATCATCCATACTGTAGATGTTTACATCCGTATCAACAGCGACTGCCATTCGCATACCTTGATTACAACTCATTATGGCAGAAAGAAAATTGCGTTGCCACCCTTCCTCAATGACGCTCCGTTTTTTCACCTGGATAACGCATCCACCCCAATCAGTAAAGCAATAAGGGATGGCAACATCCTGAACAATACCAGGTTGAAGTCGTTCACAAAGCTCGTAGATTGCAGCTTCTCTTACCGTAGTGTCAATATTGCTGTCATCCATCGTATGAACACCAAGTGGGAATATAATCGGCTTTGATTCAGGCTTCCGCATTGTAATGGCCGTGACGTGAAATGTCGATGTTTTGTAGGCTTTCCCTTGGTAACCGGCCCACTCGGGATGGAACCACGCTTTTCCCTGCTTGCCTAATTTTTCTGACTCACCTGTTTCCCATCGTCGATCTTTTGGCTTCAAATAACCTTCAAGGACCACTTCAGCATCTGCAAGGGCATAGGCATCAACAGTTCGACATTTGACAATTCTTAGTGGTTCGCCTTGAATGGCACCAGCAATGCCTAATTCGTCGCAACCTTTAGGGAGGATCACATAATCAAATCCGGACCCTGCCATCAGGTTGGCAGCAGGAGGAATTCCAAAGCACATGGTGATTGGAATTCCTTCGGGCCTGTTATAGTGTTCAACCTGTATTTGCCACATATGAGAACCCGGAGCTGCCTGAAAGGTTCCCACATTCCCCCATCGAAAACTCATTCGATTATAGCCGACATGAGATCCTTCCTTAAAATATTTTCCAACTACCACACTCTGAGCGCTACCAATAGTAAATTCATCTTCTAATGGTGTGTGTTTTATAGCCATCAGCCATTTATTAACATCCAAATCGTCAGTGATAATGTGTTCCTGAACCGGCGCTTTGTCCTGACTGATTTCGACGGGTTTAATGGGATGTGTAAGAGCATATGCGATATCTTTTGTCCTTTGGACATCATTAGACCACCCAAACATTTTATTCATAACGGATGTATTTCCGAAAAGATTAGTGATCGCTTTAAGATGTGGGTAACCTTTCACATTCTCAAAAAGAATTGGCAGGCTGCCATCGAGGTGTTTTTGTACACCAGTGATTTCCAAATCAGGGTCGACTTCCACATCTGTTTCCAATAAAAGCCCTTCAGATCTCAACCATTCAATTGTACTTCGTAGATCATTCTTTTTTACCATTGTTTTTCCTCCTGAAATAAAGTTTCTTTAGGCATAATGTTATCCTACCTTTTTAAAAAGAAGAGTCAAATCATCTAAATTTATAACCTTATAAATTAATTTATAGGTTAGGAGACAGGTTTTGATCTGAACATAAGTGATCATTTTAGTGTGTAACGGTTACTTTTTCACAAAAACTTTAGACACAAGATATCTTTGGGGGCCATTTTGAGTCTGTATCGGAAAATACAGTTTTACTAATTTGTGCCTGACCGAAAACCCGTATTTGGATGAAAAATTGCTCATATACAAGGCACAAGAAATTTTGAAACCGGAGTGTACTCCTGTACATGAGGATTTCAAAATTTTGCAGCAACGCAGTAGATGAGTGGGTTTTCGTTCAAAGACTAATTTGTCAGTCTGAAAATTCGAACTTATAACTAATTATCCATGTCGAGACTTTTAGATAGCTTGGATTGTTACAGATACCATATCTATCTGTAACAATTTTGAATTAGGAGCAAGGTGTTTAATCTGTCTATGAAAAGGTCCTATTTCACTATCTTTACGTGGTGATCACTGGCATTCGCAGGGCTCAGTCCAGACAAAATTTGAGAATCCCAATATGTGGTATATGACACTTTTTCAGTTTTGAATTTTCAATTCAATTATATAACCCTCAACCTATGTCACAAGCCAATCTTTTACTATAATTTTTATAATATATAAAAAACATACCTGCATTTTTTTATCTTCTCAAACGACTATCATAAATACGCAGGTAAAATATTTGTCGTTGATCACATGCTCCATTTAGGGACAAAAACACCCA
>Ga0307988_1001766_pt1 | contig 11599 bp, 11 predicted proteins | sample EllFjometagen183_FD_203166 | JGI IMG/M metagenome (GOLD analysis project Ga0307988, IMG submission 203166) | Marine microbial communities from Ellis Fjord, Antarctic Ocean - #183 | ecosystem: Environmental > Aquatic > Marine > Unclassified | place: Southern Ocean | collected 2014-10-08 | reverse complement strand
TGGGTCCCGGTACAGCTGAAAATTCCTTTTTCACGACACCCTTTTCAATGATTTCCAGTTTATCTTTCCAGGCAAGCCTGGAACTGAGCATGTCCATGATGCCTTCCCTGAGAAAATTAAGGTCGCGATCGGAATTCATGGTGAAGGGAAGAATGGCCAGTTTTTGAGGGGGTTCTTCGGAGAAAGAAGGCCCGGGCATCCATAAAAACAGCAAGGATATAGCAAGAAGGGTTAGAGTAGAAACGGTTGTTTTGGTTTTCATCATCGTCCTTTCATGGTTTGAGCGATTACTGTTCGCCGGGCCAGCGGCCACGTTTTAGAGTTCATTGTAGATTGTAAAGAAACCCTTTCGGGTTACAAGATTTCTTTCTTTCAATTCATTATTATGAAGGATATAATAGTGCTCCCGAATCCCAAAGGCAAGCGCTTATTGTGGGATAAGGTTTTGGGTGGAAGGGCGGACATGCAGATTTCTGAATGGGGACCACGTGTCTTGGAAGGGCGGACACACAGGTCCGCCCCTACGGGATACGTAGGGTAGGGTCAGACCTGTGTGTCTGCCCGGTTGGCTGAGAGCCAACCTTTGTAAAATGATTATGTGGAGGGAAACAACATGAAAATCAAAAACATCGATCACATCGGCATTGCCGTAAAGAGTATTGAACAGGCCGGTAAGTTCTACACGGATGTACTGGGTCTTGGCATTGAAGATATTGAAACCGTTGTGGAACAGAAAGTGAATGTGGCGTTTATTCCCATCACGGATAGCGAAGTTGAACTACTGGAGTCCGTAGAACCCGATGGGCCGGTGGCGAAATATATTGAAAAACGGGGTGAAGGGATCCAGCATATCGCCTTTCGCGTGGACGATATCAACCAGTGCCTTGAGGAACTCAAGGATAAAGGTGTTCGAATGATTGATCAGGTGCCGCGCCACGGTGCCGGGGGTGCAAAAATTGCTTTCATCCATCCCAAAGAGACCAATGGCGTTTTGGTGGAAATTTGTGAGCGGGATTGATGGGTGTCGGCTGGGCGAAGGCCTAAAAGCGGTAGGTAATCAAGCCATGGGTTGTATCGTAGGGAGATACGCTGACCTGAACGCGGTCACCAACCATCACCTTGATCCGGTGTTTTTTCATTCTGCCTGACAGGACACCTCTCACCGTGATGTCATTTTTACAGTGAATTTCCATGGTACCACCGCCAAGGACCTTGGCAACGACGCCTTCCAGTTGAATTAAATCATTTCGACTCAAAATATTCCTTTCTCGACAACAAAGCCTGATTTGGATTTTATGACATGGACGTTTCCATTTTTAGAATGCCCAAACCGCTTGAAAAATCGTCTAACCATATCATTTTGTGGGTGGATGTCAATGAAAATCAAAGGATATTGATATGGACGACCGGTTTATAAGCGGTGTTTCAGGGATTATTCTTGCGGGAGGGAAAAGCCGCCGTTACGGACAGAACAAGGCCCTGGTCAAAATCAACGGTGTTCCACTCATCAAAAGGGTTCTGGAGGTTATGGAAAACCTGTTTCCCTCTATTATACTCATCACCAATACCCCGGACACCTATTCATTCTTGAACCTTCCCATGTTTGAGGACAGGATTAAGGGGCTTGGCCCTTTGGGGGGTATTTACACAGGGTTGGATGTCATCTCTGAAAAAGCCGGCTTTTTTGTGGCTTGCGACATGCCTTTCCTTAATCCTGATTTGATCCGTTATCAGGTGATGACTCGGCAGGGCTACGATGTGGTGGTGCCGACTTTCTCTGGGAAATTTGAAGCGCTTCATGCCCTCTATACTCAAAATTGCCTGCCGGAAATTGGCCGTATGATTCATGCCGGTGTATATCAGACCATTCGGCTGTTTCGGTCTGTATCCGTCAGGTATGTGGAAGAAGAGGAGATTCGTCGGTTTGACCCCGAACTCAAATCCTTTTCCAATATCAACAAACCTGAAGAACTGCGGAAAATGGCGCCCAGTGTTTTCTAAATGTTAACCGTTGCAATTTCTTGAGGTAAAACCGTGTTACAGTTGATTCTAGCCGTTGGTCTGGCCATTTTGATATCTGCCGTATGCTCTCTTTTTGAAGCAGTGCTTTACTCTGTACCCTTGCGGCAGGTGGAGTCTATGATCCAAGATGGGAAATTTGGGGGAAGAACCTTCAGGCGACTTCGTCGAAATGTGGATCGGCCCATTGCCGCCATATTATCACTCAATACCATTGCCAATACAGCCGGTGCTGCATTTGCCGGTGCTGCGGCTACGGCGGTTTTCGGCCACCAGTGGCTGGGGTATTTTTCAGCGGTTTTTACCCTGGCCATTTTAATTTTTTCGGAAATCATTCCCAAAACGGCTGGTGTGGTGCATGCTAGATCCCTTGTGGGACCGGTGGCTTATGCCCTGAAAGGGCTGGTTTGGACAATGGCGCCGATCATATGGTTGATGGGCCGCATAACACGCCTGATCGGTCGGGGGTCGAGAGACGAAGCTGTGACGGCTGAAGAGATTCAGGTTATGGCCCGCTTGAGTCGGCGAACGGGAGGAATTAAGATATTTCAGGAAAAGGCCATTGAGCGGGTGCTGACCCTTCAGGAAAAAACAGCCAAGGAAGTGATGACACCGAGGACCGTCATATTTTCTCTGAACCAACAGCTTAAATTATCGGAAGCCGTCAAGGCTGCAGGCAGGTGGGAACACAGCCGCATCCCGGTATTTGACAAAAGCCCGGAAGATGTGGTGGGAATTGTTCATACCCGGGATGTGCTGGTGGCCCTTGCCAAAAACCAGACCGACGACCACCTGGCGAACATGATGCGTCCGATCCATTTTGTAGCGGAGACTGCCCGTTTGAACATGGTTCTGGGGGAGTTTCTGGAACTGAGGCAACATCTTTTTGCGGTGATTGACGAGTATGGGGGCTTGTCTGGATTGATCACTCTTGAAGACATTCTGGAAGAAATCCTGGGCCGTGAAATCGTGGATGAATCGGATGAGGTCGAGGATAAACAGGAATTGGCACGGGAACGCAGTGTAACTAACTAATGGTAAGTTTCATTTCCCGAACATCCACTTCAGCCCCCATGTTTTCCAATAACCGCTTTATTTCCCGTCTTTTATCAGAACTGTCTTCTCTGAAAGAAATGATAATTTCTTTAATGGGATGGGCAGCCAGGATTTTCTCAAGATCATTGATTCCGCCCAGCACCGGATAACCGCGCACTCTTTTTCGCTGAATTTCCCGATTATCGTCAATGAAACCTTTGATTGTCATGGAAAGGGTTTCGTTGGTTTCAATTTCCTTCAGGAGCATCTGGCCGCCAAGTCCGGCCCCATAAACAAGGACGGGTTTACCCTTTTGATTTCCCCGGCGGACCCCTTCATCCAGCAGCCGGAAAGAGAGGCGGGTGAGGCTTACCAGCATCAACATGAGTCCCCAGTAAATTACAAAAACAGCTCGCGAGAAGCTGTAGAACCGATAAAGAAACAAAAGAAGGAGGATGGGCGCAATGGTCCCTGCCGTGATGGCTTTTCCATAGGAGATCAGATCCCGGACACTGGTGTTTTCCCATACCCCGCGATAAACACCAAAAAGGAAAAAAAACAAAATCTGACAGGCAATGACAATGGGGAGAGATTTTAGAAAAAAATCAAAATTGGGACCGGGAACGCCCTCAAAACGAAGAAGATAGGCCGTATAATAAGCCACGGTAATGAGAACCAGGTCCAGAAGCACTTCAAAAAGCCTTCTTCGATAGGTCATATCGATGAGCAGGGGCGTCATCCTGCCGGAGGGATGATCGACAATCGATTTTTCCGAATAGACTTTGACTTTGGCCAGGTAAATCCAGAAAAACAGGATAAACAACAGATACAGTATGATGAGGACCACACTGGTGCCTGTGTTAAGACGATTTATGGCGAGGGCCAGCAGCCCGGAGGCAACGGAAAATGCATAGAGAACCAGTACCGCCCTTTTCTCGGAAAAGCCGATGGCCACCAGGCGATGGGAGGAATGATCCCGCCCTCCTTGGGAGATGGGCCTTCGGAAAAGCTTGCGCATGAGGCTCACAAAACCCGTATCCAGTATGGGGATAAAGAGGATCAAAACCGGTATCAGAATAACCGATAGCAGGTGAAAAAAGCTGTTTTCTCCTCCTGCGGGTGACGTGCTTCCCGCCATTGCCAGGCAGGCCAGAACAAACCCGATGAAGAGGCTCCCCGCATCTCCCATGAATATGGAGGCGGGATTGAAATTGTACACCAGAAAACCGAGAATGGATCCCAGGTAGGTTGACAATAATAGGAGTCCAGGACCTCCGAAATGATCCGGGGACGGGTTGAGATAGTGATAAAGAAAAAGAAAGGCACCGGCAATGAAGGCGATACCGCATGAAAGGCCGTCCATGTTATCGAGAAGATTGAAGGCATTGGTGATTCCCACAATCCAGAGAATAGACAGAAACAGGTCGAGGGTTTTTGAATCCGTCCAGCCGAGGCGAAAACCGAAAAACAGGAGGATGGCGGTGATGATGACCTGTCCCGCCAGCTTGTGTTGGGGGTCCATGTTGAAAATATCATCCACCAGGCCCAGCAGGAATATACCGGAGGCGCAAAGCACCATGGGCAGATAGGGCTGACCGAAAGTCGTCCAACCCGCCCAAAGTGTCCCCGAAAACCATGCGATGATCATGGCGGAAAAAATTCCCACACCCCCCAGAAGGGCGGTTTCCTTACGGTGCCATCGGTTTTCTTTTGGCACGGCTATCCGCCCTGATTTCAATGCCAGTTTTCTGATGAATGGTGTTAAAATGAGTGCAAGGGCAAAGCTTATCCCAAAAAACGAAAGATATAGTGGCATTGGGCATCCTTTTTCATTTTAGCTCACCGGTTTCTTCCTTAAAAAGGAAAGTCGGGGCAGAAGATGGATCGGGCGTTCATTCGAGGCATGACGAAAAAGAACAATAGCGGATACAACCAGAAAAAGATCCGGAATCCATACACCGAAAGCTGGAGAAAGGGCACCCGTGGAGCAGACACCTCGGATGATCATCAGAAACAGGTAAAACAACGAAAACACCATGAGGCTGACGCCGATTCCGGTAGAGCGTCCTCGGCCTCGTATTTGAGCACCAAGGGGAACGCCGATGATTCCCATTAAAAACACAGCCAAAGGGATGGATAGCTTTTCAAAGAGTTCTCGCATGATCCGGCTGTACTCTTTTTCGGTATCCGGAGTGCTTCTCAATTGGTCAACCAGTTGTCCTACGGAAAGTTCATGGGGGGCTTTTTTTCTGGAGGCCAGGTCGGCCAGGACATCTTTGAGCCCTATATTCAGGGCATAGGTGTTGAATTTGATGGTCCGGGAACTTTCAAGATTTTTTTCCACCAGAAAAATGGTACCTCTCATAAACAGCAGGGTAATGGTTCTTTCGGCCGGTCTCATGATGATCCGGGCTTCATCGGAGACGATGGTGTTTGTCATTTCCTCGTCCCGTCGGTCCACCACAAAAACGTCTTTTAATACCCGTTCCTCCCGTGAAAAGTTGTTCACATAGAAGACCAGGTTCCCAAAAGGTTCACAGAATATGCGCTCTTTGATTCCGAGATCCGCTTTTGTCTCTGCAATTTTGAATAGCAGGTCTTTAAAAGATCGATTTCCCCAGGGAGCGGCGAAAGTGGTGATGGCCAGGCAGGCTAAAAAAGCCGCCAGAGAGAAAAAGATCACCGGCGGTAGCATCTGGTAGAGGCTGATGCCCGAAGATTTCATGGCAATAATTTCGCTGTCTGCTGAGAGACGGAGAAATGCCACAACCACGCTCATAAGCGTGACCGCCGGAAGCGCGAAGGTCAAAATATCGGGGAGAAGGAAAAGCACCATGCCCGCTACCTGCGATAGATGAACACCCCGGGTGACAATCAATTCAGTGATGGACAGCATCCGGGCCGCCATCATGATGAAAATGAAAACGAAGAGGCTTGCCAGAAAAGTAGGCCATATTTCCCTGAGTATATATCTGTATAGCGTCATCTATTTTTGCCGAATGTATATGACATTGTTTGAAAAGTAAACTTAACAATCTGCACGGTTAGTCCCGCAATGGTGACTAGAACCAGAATCGGGTCCACCAGGTAATCCCAGAGGTTGCTGGATTCAAGAAGATGAAGGTTGAAGGCCAGGATGGTTGCCAGAAGGACCACGGAAAATCGATTTTTCAGGAAAAGCAGGAGTAAAGTGATTGAAAAAAGAATAATAAACAGCCAGGAAAAATGCCAGCCTGCACCATAAGGGTCAAATCCACTGACACCCAAAGCCATTGGGTAAAGTACCACACCCGCCAATAGTGAAAAACCCCGGCATGTTTGAATGGCTCTCATGTCTAAGAGGTTCAATTGAAATGCATTTTTCAGAACCCAGGAAAAAAGAAGGGCTGTCAGTGGAATACTGGGATTGGGGTAAAGGCTGACCAGCCAGCGTCCCACGGGCAGACCCGCAATGGGCAGGATAACCATGAGCGCCGAAGCTGAAGCGAGAATGATGGTGGGGATCCACCCTGTGGCGCGTTTTCCCCATGATATCATGACCCTTTGGCACAGGGCCATCATGAGAAGAAATGGAAAAACATAAGAAAATGCCGCTGTCATCTTTTGGTTGCCTGCTCGATCTTATGATCAACCCAGGCCTCGTTAAAGACCACGTGCTTGATCCGTTTTCTTTTCCAGGTATAGACCAGGTGGATCAATCCGTTTTGCCCCCTGATCATATAGGGGTAGGAGAATTCCTGATCCGGGCTGTTTTCGAGGGTGTAAATGCGAATCCAGTTGAGACCTCGATCATTGGAAACGGCCATCTGAAGCGTTTCCCGATTGTTCCGGCTGTCATTAAATGCCAGGAGGATGCGACCTTTGGTCAAGGGCAGCGCGTCCACGGCTGAATCCGGATTGGGTAGATCGAGAAAGTGCGGCGAAGACCAGTTTTGTCCGCCATCATCCGTCCGGGCCATGGCGATGTGTCCGGCTTTGGAACGGCATCGGTAAAAGGCGGTGGCGGAACGGGTGTTAAGAGGTACAATTGATGGTTGTATGAAGGACGATCCCCCGGCCATGCGGCTTTTTTCATAAATGAGTTCCTGGTTTTCTCGGGAAAAGGCGATCCACAGAATTTCAGGGAAATAGCCTAAGAATTCGTGGTAGATGGGAACGGCAAAATGATGCCTGTTTTCATTCTCTCCTGTTATGTTGACTGACAAGGGGTGGCCCTTGACCAGTTCACTGATATTGAAAAAGGGACTGAGGGTGAGTCTCCGACTGTCAGTCCAGGTGAGGCCGCTATCCCGGGAAGTTTTGACGTTTAGGGAACTGCCGGACCAACCGCCCACGGTGATGGTCACATAAATCATCTGGAGTTGTTTCCCCGGGCCTCTAAAGAGGATGGGATTGCCTACTTTTCGAATATACCGGTTGAGTTCCCGGGTGGCGGATGCGCGATCCACAATGATCCTTGGGGGTGACCAGGATGCGCTGAAATCCTGGGGTTTTTTTGAAAAAAAGATCGCCACATCCTTGGCGCCTTCCCGGGTCCCGCCATACCAGACCGCTCCAAGCTCTCCGTCAGGCATTTCACAAATAGATCCCACATGCACTATGCCGGATCCTGTGCCAGGGGTGATAAAATCTTGATCCATGAAAGGGGTATGGTTCGTGGAAAGTTCTGAACGGGGGAGGGGGGAGAAGGATGCGCTTGTCATGGGGGTGGTTGAAAACCGGGTCCATGCGGGCCATGCATAGGCCAGAAGTGTCAAAATGCCCAGGATGGTGATGAGGCGTTTACTCATGGGCTAGCAGATTCTCGGGAGTTGCTCACCGGTCAACATGGCAAGGATGCGGTTGCCGCCGACCTTTGTTTTCAGAAGCACCCTTCCCGCATTGTCGGAGGTGACCTTTCCAATAATACGGGCTTTCTTTCCGTGGTGGTGCTGTTTCATGTTTGAGAGAATCAAATGGGCATCTTCCGGGGGTGCGATGACAAGGCACTTTCCTTCATTGGCCAGGTAAAGCGGGTCCATGCCTAAAATTTCCGAGGCTGCCAGGGCCGGCTTTGAAATGGGAAGATCGGCTTCAAAAATCTGGATGCCCACGCCGGATTGGGTGGAAATTTCATTCAGGGCCGTGGCCACGCCCCCCCGGGTGGGGTCTCTGAGCACGTGAACATTATGACTGATGCCAAGGATCGTCGCCACCAGGGTATTGAGGGCGGCGCTGTCGCTTTTGAGTGGCGAGTTTAATGAAAGGCCTTCCCGGGTTGTCAGGATGGCCATACCGTGATCACCGATGTCACCGTTGATCATCACCAGATCTCCAGGCCGGGCATTACCGCTGCTCACATCAATTCCGTCGGGGATAATGCCGATGCCCGCGGTATTGATAAAGATTTTGTCGGCATTCCCCCTGGGGACCACTTTGGTATCGCCGGCGACAATTTTGATGCCGGCCTCTTTTGCAGCAGCAGCGACGGAATCGATAATTTTTTCAAGATCTTTCAGTGGAAAGCCTTCTTCCAAAATGAGCCCCAGGGTCAAATAGAGGGGTTTTGCCCCCTGCATGGACAGATCGTTGACGGTGCCGTGAATGGAGAGGCTGCCGATATCCCCGCCGGGGAAGAAAATGGGATCCACCACATAAGAGTCGGTGGTCATGGCCAGGTTGTGGTCAAACAGGTTGACGACGGCGCTGTCGTCCATGCGATCCAGGATGTCGTTGTGAAGTCTACTTCGAAATACACTTTCCACCAGTTCCCGGGAGGCTTCTCCGCCGCTGCCGTGATCAAGGGTGATTTGTTCTATTTTCATGATTGAAATTTCTCCAATATTCAGACTGTGGACCCGCTCTAATTTGTTTTGTGACACTTCGTTATTTCATATGGGGTTCGACGATTATTTTAATACAGTCGTGCTCGGTGGGGGCACAAACATTTTGAAATCCTGAAGGTCCCTCTGCCATGCTTAACCGGTGTGTGACCGTTGCAAGAACCGGGACAGCTTTTTCCTTAATCAATGAAAGCGCCGTTTTGCAGTCAACAGGGGCGCCCGCATAGGAGCTGGTGAGGGTAGTTTCCGTGCGCCAGAACAGGTCATTGATGGTTGCCGGAAGGGAGGCGCCTTCGGGGGCACCGGCGAAAAACAGCACCGTCCCCCCCTTCTCCACGGCTTTCAGGGCCAGGGGGATAAATCCATCAAAGCAGATGATCACCAGATCCGCCAGGCGGCCTTCATTGGCCTGGCGAAGGGCTGTTATGACATCATCGTCCCCATGTATGGCAAGATCGGCACCCATTTCCCCAGCCTTTTTCAACCGGTACGAAATGGTATCAACGGCCGCAATCAGACCCGCCCCGAGGGCGCGGGCAAGCCCTATGTGGAGCAACCCCGATATGCCGCTTCCAAGGACCAGAACTGATTGTCCCGGTTTCAACCGAGCGGTTTTCTGCCCGCGCAATACGCAGGCCAACGGTTCCATGAATGAGGCTTCATTATAGGTTACACCCTCCGGTATTGGAAAAACCCCACGGTCCACATTGATGTCCGGGACCCTCAGGAATTCCGCAAACCCTCCCGGGTGGAAATGGGTGCCCCTGAGCAAGGTGTCGCAAACCGTATGGTGTCCCGAAAGGCAGTAATGGCATGTGTTGCAGGGAACATGATGGGTGACGGCCACCCGGTCTCCGGGTTTGAATTTTTCGACGCGTTCACCGGTTGACACCACTTCGCCCGCCACCTCATGGCCCAAAACCAGGGGGACCTTGTCCCGCCTGTACCACTCCATTACGTCACTGCCGCAGATGCCGCTGGCAAAAACTTTCAGGAGGAGTTCATCCGGCCCGATTTCGGGTATGGGCATGGTTTCAACGCGGACATCGTGGTTCGCATAATACATTAAAACGCGCATGTTTTTTTGTGTCATGGCTCTATTCTATGGGCTATTCAGGGTTTTCGGCCAGGGTGGTTTCAAAAAGATCAAGGGCCTGTTCCGGTGTGGCGCCGGCGTGAATAACGGCATTCAGCGCTTTCATGACCGCCAGGGGATGGGGATGTTGCCATATGTTTCTTCCCAGGTTGACCCCGATGGCTCCTTTTTGCAGTCCGTCGTAAACAAATTCAAACACTTCCAGGGTTGTTTCGCATTTGGGTCCACCGGCAATGACCACCGGGACCGGGCATCCCATGGTGACCTTTTCAAAACCGTCATCACAGTAATAGGTTTTGACAATCTTAGCGCCCAGTTCCGCTGCAATCCGGCAGGCCAGGGCCAGGTAGCGGGCGGTCCTCTTTTCCATCTCTTTGCCGACGGCGGTGACCGCCATAACGGGAATTCCGTAGTTCTCGCATTCATTTACAAGTTGCGCCAGATTTTCCAGGGTTTCCTGTTCGTAATCACTTCCCACAAAGATGGATACGCCCACAGCCGAGACGTTCAGACGAAGCATGTCTTCAATGGAGGTGGTAATCACTTCTTTGGCGAGGTCTTCGCCGACCACACTGGTGCCGCCGGAAACCCGGAGAATAATGGGCGTATCGATGCGAAAATCGATGGCGGATCTCAATACGCCACGCGTGACAAATAGGCCATCCGCATAGGGGGCGAGATGTTGAATGGTTTCAGCCGGTTTTTCCAGGCATCGTGTGGGCCCTTGAAAATAGCCGTGGTCAATGGGAAGAAACTGGCAGTGTCCATCCTTACCCATCAGACGGGAAAGCCTGTTTTTCATTCCCCAATCCAGATTGTCAGCCCCTTTGATCCAACCATCCGGACTTGCTTTCTTTTCCGGTGGCATGTCCCCGATTTCTCTGGCTTCCAAGATTCCTTCCGCATCCGGCATATCCATCTCCTCCCGAATGTAGGGACGAATGATTATCCAGCCCTACCTTTGTTAAATGGTGGTTTTATTCTAAAAACGAATTCTACATGGTTAAGCCATCGGATGCAATCAGATATTGTCTTGACGTGATCACCACAGGCGATGTACAGGCTCGTAAGTGCGGTTAACGGTCGAAAAAACTACAAACCGGAAACCGATAACCGGAAACCGTTGTTTAAGAAAGGATTTTGAATGTCCCCCATTGAAGATGGCATTGTGCCATGTTTGATTCATATTGATAAAGAAGGAAGATGGTTCCACAAAGGTGTCGAGATGATTCGACGTGAGTTCGTTCGGTCGTTTTACCAGCAAATGGAATTGGACCCTATGGGGCAATACATCATTTATTGGGGGGGGAAGCGCTGCCAAGTGGATGTGGCAGACACAGCCTTCGTGGTGAGACGTGCATCCCATATAAATGAAGAAAACGGAAAGCCAGCCGGGTTCGTGCTAAGCCTGAGTGATGATACCGAAGAAGAACTGATGCCGGACACCCTCTATATGGGAGAAGAGAATGTTCTTTACTGCAGGGTTAAGGATGGAACCTTTCCCGCACGCTTCAATCGCGCAGCCTATTATCAACTGGCAGCGCACATTGAAGCAGATGGAGGAGATTACGTTTTACCCGTAAACGGCAGAATGTTCAAAATTGGGGTGGAAGACCCGCAAAACGCC
>Ga0307988_1001765_pt1 | contig 11603 bp, 22 predicted proteins | sample EllFjometagen183_FD_203166 | JGI IMG/M metagenome (GOLD analysis project Ga0307988, IMG submission 203166) | Marine microbial communities from Ellis Fjord, Antarctic Ocean - #183 | ecosystem: Environmental > Aquatic > Marine > Unclassified | place: Southern Ocean | collected 2014-10-08 | reverse complement strand
GAATCCCTAATAATTTCAATATTTCGCGATGCAAAGTATTGAAATTATTAGGGATTCTATCAAAGTCTCCAAGCGTGGGACAATGATTCTATTCACCTCCTATAAAGATCTTAATTATTGTTATGAGCAGTTAAATATGTCATTTCAAGCAGATGATATTACGCTCTTGGCACAGGGCAAGGGTATTAGTCGCAGTGCCATGTTGCAGGAATTTAAATCTAAGAAAAATGCTGTATTATTGGGGACTAGCTCGTTTTGGGAAGGTGTGGATGTGCGGGGTGATTCACTTTCGTTACTCATTCTTTATAAGATCCCATTTATGGTGCCATCCGACCCGATTGTGGAAGCTTTTTTAGAAAAGCTGGAAGGGGAAGGTAAGAACTCGTTTATGCATTATATGATGCCCAACGCACTCTTGAGATATCGACAGGGATTTGGTAGATTGATCCGTCACAAATCAGATCGGGGCATTGTGTTGGTATTGGATAATCGGATTCAGAAGAAGCGTTATGGCCAGTACTTCCGCGAAACTGTTCCGGCAAAAACTTTTTTCCCAAGTACGGCGATAGAGCTGCATGATATTCTGGGTAGTTGGTTTAATAGTTAGGAATAAATTATTTTTTCTGATTTTTTTTTGAGTTTTTTTGTTTCGCGGAAAATTTAGATCTATCATAAGGGCTGAGACAGCCCTTATTTTTATAGGTTCAAGAACAGGAAAATCGCACATATCTGAGTCGGAGTGACTCAGGGTTAAGTTACTAAAAATTAGTACAATAAGCTTCAAAGTAAAAAACAATTTGACATATATTACCTCACATTGATTTTAGGCATTCAAGAAGCCGAAATAGGTGACAAAAAAAATGACGTCACTTAAATGCAAATCCTGCAATGACAGGGTTTTAGATCTTTTAGGAGGAATAATGGCTAAGGAAAAGTATTTAAGAACCAAACCACATGTTAATATTGGTACTATCGGTCACGTTGATCATGGTAAAACAACATTAACAGCAGCTATCACGCTGTATTTAAGTAAGAAAGGTGGAGGAACATTCCAGTCTTTCGATAGTATCGATAATGCACCTGAGGAAAAAGAGCGTGGTATCACTATCGCTACAGCTCACGTTGAGTACGAAACTGACAATCGTCACTACGCTCACGTTGACTGCCCAGGCCATGCCGATTACGTAAAAAACATGATCACTGGTGCTGCTCAGATGGACGGAGCTATTCTTGTAGTTTCAGCTGCTGACGGTCCAATGCCTCAGACTCGTGAGCATATCCTGCTTGCTCGTCAGGTTGGTGTTCCTGCAATGTGCGTATTCTTAAACAAAGCAGACCTCGTTGATGACGATGAGCTTTTAGAATTAGTTGAGATGGAAGTTAGAGAACTTCTCGACGAATATGATTTCCCTGGAGATGAGATTCCTGTAGTTATAGGCTCAGCTCTTAAGGGCTTGAACGGCGATCCTGAAGGTGAAGCTGCAATTCAAAAACTTATGGATGAAGTGGATTCTTATATCCCAATGCCTGAACGTTTAACAGATGGTGCTTTCTTAATGCCTGTTGAGGATGTATTCTCAATTCAAGGTCGTGGAACAGTTGCTACTGGTAAAATCGAACGTGGTATTGTAAAAGTTGGTGAGAAGATCGAACGTGTAGGCATCAGAGAAACTGTTACAACTACTTGTACTGGTGTTGAGATGTTCCGTAAACTTCTTGATCAAGGTGAAGCTGGTGACAACGTAGGGCTACTCCTTCGTGGTATGGCTAAAGACGAGATCGAGCGTGGTATGGTATTGGCTAAGCCAAAATCAATCACACCTCACACAAAATTTAAGGGTGAAACTTATATCCTGACAAAAGATGAAGGTGGACGTCATAAGCCATTCTTCAGTGGATACAGACCACAATTCTATTTCAGAACAACTGACGTAACTGGTGCTCTTACACTTCCTGAAGGTGTAGAGATGGTTATGCCTGGTGATAATGTAACAATCTCAGCTGAACTCATCACACCAATCGCTATGGAGCAAGGTCTTCGTTATGCTATCCGTGAGGGTGGTAGAACTATTGGTGCTGGAGTTGTTGCTGAAGTATTAGTTTAATCGGAGGCAATAGTGTCAAAAATAAGAATTAAAATGAAAGCATATGACTTTCGTTTATTGGATAAATCGGTTGCAGAGATAATTAAAAGTACTAAGAATACTGGTGCTAAGATTGTTGGACCGATTCCACTTCCAACTGAAAGATCATTTTATACAGTACTGAAATCACCTCACGTGAATAAGAAAGCTCAGGAGCAGTTTGAAATGTTGGTACACAAGCGTTTAATCGATATTGTGAATCCTACACCTCAAACAACTGCTGCCTTGAAGAAGCTTAGTATTCCAGCTGGTGTACACGTAGAGATTAAGACCTAAGGAGCTTGGAATGATAGGAATAATTGGTAAAAAGCTCGGAATGACTCAAATATTTGATGCTAGAGGGAATGTAGTTCCTGTAACGGTAATCAAAGCTACTCCTAATAGAGTTGTTATGCGTAAGACTGTTGAACGCGATGGTTATGATGCAGTTCAGCTTGGTTTCGAGACTATCGAAGAGCGAAAAGTAACTAAGCCATTAATGGGCCACTTCAAGAAACACAATAGCCCCGCTTATAGATATTTGAAAGAGTTCCGCTTGAAAATGTACAAAGACATTGAAGAAGGCGAAATCCTTGATGTTGGCATGTTCACAGAGCATGAGATGGTGAAAGTAACCGGAACATCAAAAGGTAAAGGTTTTCAGGGTGTGATGAAAAGACACGGTTTTCACGGATTCAAGGCAACTCATGGTGTTCATGAATCTTATAGAGGACCTGGTTCAATTGGTATGTGTGCAACTCCTGCTAGAGTTCATAAAGGAAAGAAACTTCCTGGACATACAGGAATGCAGAAGGTTTCTTTAAAGAATCTTCAAATTGTGAAAATCGATGCAGAAAGAAACTTAGTAATGGTGAAAGGTGCTGTACCGGGTCACAGAAATTCGATTCTTGTTTTAAGAAAAGAATTGTAATGGGGAGATAAAATGTTAGAAATAAATAAATATTCTGTACAGGGAAAAGAGGTAGGTAAGATCGAATTACCTGCTACTTTATTTGCTGCCGAAGCAAATAATCCTCGTGCTTTATTATATGAAGTAATCAAGATGTATCGTGCTAATCAGCGCCAAGGTACATCTAGTGTGAAAAATCGTGCCGCAATTACTGGTAGTACAAAGAAGCTTTTTAAGCAGAAAGGTACAGGTAACGCTCGTCCAGGTGACATTAAGACACCTTTAAGAGTTGGCGGTGGTATGGCTTTTGGCCCACAACCACACGATTGGTATACTAAGATTCCAAAGAAAAAGAAAAGATTAGCTTTGAGACTTGCACTTACTCAGAAGGCTCAAGAAGGTGAGATAATTATTGTTGAGTCTTTCGAAATGGAAGAGCCAAATACAAAATTCGCTCGTGAGTTAATCGAAAATTTAGTTACAGGTAAGAAAAGAGCTTTGATTTTAATCGATGGCAGCGCTCCTGCAATTGTAAAATCTTTTAGCAATCTTCCTTTTGTAAGTATGAATAGAGCAGACAGCACTTTTGCTTATGAAGTAATGAATGCAGGCTGCCTTGTCCTTACAGAAGATGCCTTAAATAAAATGGTGGAGGTATTTGCATAATGAGAAATCCAAGAAATATTGTAATTGCTCCAATCGTTACAGAAAAATCTTCAACAGCAAATGAAGAGAATAACTGCTACACATTCCGTGTAAGCATTAATGCCAATAAAATTGAAATTAAAAAAGCAATTGAGACGATCTTTGAGGTGAAAGTACTCAGAGTGAACACACTCAGACAAAACGGAAAGCCCAAAAAACAGGGACGCTATTCTGGTAAACGTGCTGATTGGAAAAAAGCTATCGTCAAATTAGCCGATGGCAATTCAATTGCTGAATTTGAGTTATAGGAGTTTTTAGAATGGGAATTAAAAAGTACAGACCTATAACCCCGACACTGAGATTCAAGACCGGGTTCACATTTGAAGAGATTACTTCAACTACACCGGAAAAATCATTGCTAGCTCCTCGCCATCAAAAAGCGGGTAGAAACAATCAGGGTAGAATCACTTGTCGTCACCGTGGTGGCGGACACAAGAGACACTATCGTATAATTGATTTTAAGAGAAATAAGCATGATATTCCAGCTAAAGTTGCTACAATCGAATATGATCCGAACAGAAGTGCTCGTATCGCTCTTTTACACTATGTAGATGGTGCAAAAAGATACATGTTGGCTCCTCTCGGTTTGAACGTTGGGGATGTGATTGTTTCAGGAGAGAATGTAGAAGTAAAGCTGGGTAATGCCTTAGCTTTGAAAAACATTCCTTTGGGATCAGTAATTCATAATATTGAATTTAAAGCTGGACGTGGTGGCCAATTAGCTCGTAGTGCAGGAACTTATGCACAATTAGTAGCTAAAGAAGGTGGCTATGCTCAAGTGAGAATGCCTTCTGGCGATGTTCACTTGATCCGCTTAGAATGTTTTGCTACAATTGGTCAGGTTGGTAATACTGAGCACAGTTCTATTGTAGGCGGTAAAGCCGGTAGAACAAGATGGCGCGGTATTCGTCCTACAGTTCGTGGTGTTGTGATGAACCCAGTAGATCACCCAATGGGTGGTGGTGAAGCTAAAACTTCTGGTGGTGGACATCCTGTATCACCTTGGGGTGTTTTGGCTAAAGGTGGAAAGACTCGTAAGAAACGTAAGTATTCTGACAAGTACATCATCAAAGCTAAAAAGAAGAAAAGAAAATAGGAAGGTATAAAAATGGCTCGTTCAGTTAAAAAAGGACCTTTCGTAGATGGACATCTGATGAAAAAGGTTGAAGCAATGAATGCTTCAGGAAAGAAACAGGTTATCAAAACCTGGTCAAGAAGATCAACAGTTCTTCCAAACTTTGTGGAACATACTATTGCAGTACACAACGGGAAGAAATTCGTGCCAGTGTATGTAACAGAGAACATGGTAGGTCATAAATTAGGAGAGTTTTCTCCTACAAGAACTTACCGTGGTCACAAAGTTGGTAAGAAATAAGGGAGTTTAAGTAATGGAAGCAATAGCTAAAGTAAAAAATCTGAGAGGTTCTGCGAGAAGGGCTAGACTAGTTTTAGATCTTATCCGCGGGAAATCTGTTGTTGAAGCTCAGAATATATTGCTTTTCTCAAAGAAAAGGGTAGCAAAAGAGGTTTCTAAAATCCTCAACGCAGCAATCGCAAACGCTACTGTGAAAAATGGCAAATCTGATATCGAACAAATGATCGTTGGCACAGCTTTCGCTGATGACGGTCCGATCATGAGAAGACACAGACCACGTGCTCAGGGCCGTGCGACAGTTATTCGTCGTAGAACTTGTCATATCACTTTGAAAATTGAGGATAAGGAATAAGGAGGAAGAGTGGGTCAAAAAGTTAATCCGATAGGGTACCGTCTTGGTGTTAATAAGCAAAGTGACTCAACTTGGTTTGCTACAGGTGAGGATTATATCAATAATCTTCATACAGATTTGAAGATCAAGAAATACATTAGAACTCGTTTGGCTGAAGCAATGGTATCTAAAACTACTATCAGTCGTAAAACTAAGTCTATCACTGTAGATGTGCATACTGCTCGTCCAGGACAGGTGATCGGACGTAAAGGTTCTGAGATAGAGAAACTGAGAAACGAACTAACTATTCTAGTTAATAAAGACAAGAATAAGCAAGAAAGCGTGAAAGTTTTTGTAAACGTGAAAGAGATTAAAGATGCTTCTACTGATGCAAAATTGGTAGGAATGGATATTGGATCTCAACTTCAAAGAAGAATTTCTTTTAGAAGAGCGATGAAATTTGCAATCAGAAACGCAATGAGAAATGGGGCACAGGGAATCAAGGTTCAGTGTGCAGGTAGACTTGGTGGAGCCGAAATGGCGAGAACCGAGAGATATCAGGAAGGAAGAACACCTCTTCATACTTTGAGGGCAGACATAGATTATGCCTTAACCGAGATCACTACACAGTATGGTATTATCGGTATCAAAGTTTGGATCTACAAGGGTGATATCCTTAATTAAGGGAGATTATAATAATGTTAGCTCCAAAGAAAGTTAAATATAGAAAAGTTCAGAAAGGTCGTAGAAGAGGTCTTGCATATCGTGGTAGCACAATCAGCTTTGGACAGTATGGCGTTATGGCTACAACTGCTGGCTGGGTTACTAGTCGTCAGATCGAATCTGCTCGTGTGGCAATTACCCGTACAATGAAAAGAACAGGTAAGTTGTGGATCAGGATTTTCCCAGACAAACCAATTACAGCAAAACCAGCCGAAACTCGTATGGGTAAAGGTAAAGGTGCACCTGAATATTGGGTAGCAGTAGTTAAACCTGGCCGTATCATGTTCGAATATGAAGGTGTTGGTATGGATGATGCAAAGGAAGCAGCTCGCTTGGCTGGGCATAAATTACCCGTGAAAACAAAACTAATCGTTAGAGAAGGAGTGGAATAATGAAAGCATCAGAACTCCGCGAATTAACCAAAGATGAATTGAATCAGAAGCTTGAAGATTTTACTGAAGAACTTTTCAACTTGAGATTTCAAAACGCTTCAAACCGTTTAGATAACTCTTCAAGATTCAAAAAAGTAAAAAGAACTATTGCTCGCATCAAAACTTTGATGAACGAGAAATAGGACTTGGAGAGGAAACAATGGCACATAAAGTAACTAAAACTGGTATTGTAGTCAGTGATAAAATGGATAAAACCATCGTAGTGAAGGTTGAAAACCAATTTAAACACCCACTCTACAAAAAAATAGTTAGACGTCATAAGAAGTTCAAAGCTCATGATGAAGAGAACACTTGCAACGAAGGTGATACAGTAATGATCCAGGAAAGCAAGCCTATCAGTCGTAATAAGCGCTGGACTTTAGAAAAGATAATTGAAAGAAGAAAATAAAAGGAGTCCGGAATGATTCAAACACAAACAGTCTTGAATGTAGCGGATAACTCCGGTGCAAAAAAAGCGATGTGTATCAAGGTGTTGGGTGGCTCAAAGAGAAAATATGCCACTATCGGCGATGTGATTGTAGTTGCCGTAAAATCTGCTGTTCCAAACAGTAAGATCAAAAAGGGTAACGTAGAGAAAGCCGTAATCATTCGTACACACAAAGAAGTACGTCGTGCCGATGGTTCTTATATCCGTTTTTCAGATAACGCAGCAGTTATCATCGACGAAAAATATGAACCAGTTGCTACTCGCATTTTCGGACCTGTGGCTCGTGAGTTAAGAGAACACGGTTATACAAAGATCGTTTCTCTGGCAAAAGAAGTTCTCTAGGAGTGATCATGCAAAAAACTAAAATGATGATTAAGAAAGGCGATACCGTAGTGGTAATCGCGGGAAAATACAAAGGCGTGAAGGGCAAAGTATTAAAAGCTTTCCCTAAAACTCAACGTGTAATCGTGGAAAAGGTAAACTTTATCAAGAAACACACACGCCCGTCACAAACAAACCAGCAAGGTGGAATTATTGAGAAGGAAGCTCCAATTCATGTGAGCAACATTAAACTTTTTAATAGCAAAATCAATGATGTAACTCGTGCAGTTTACAAAGAAGCTGGTGAAAAGAGAATCCGTGTCTGCCAAAAGACCGGAGACGAAATCTAAGGGAGTAGGAGATGAGTCGTTTACAAGAGACATATAGAAATGAAGTAGTTCCTGCTTTGATGAAGCATTTTGAGTATAAAAATGTTAATATGGTTCCTAAGGTCACAAAGATCTCTGTAAATATGGGCGTAGGTCAAGCTACCGAGAACAAGGCAATCTTGGATAACGCGGTAAAAGATCTTACGATGATCACAGGGCGAAAACCAATCGTTACCAAAGCAAAAAAATCGATCTCTAACTTCAAATTGCGTGAAGGTATGCCGATCGGAACAAAAGTTACCTTACGTGGAGAGACAATGTTCGAATTTTTGGACAGATTAATTAATCTGGTAATGCCAAGAATTCGTGACTTTAGAGGTGTATCTGCCAAGTCATTTGATGGTCGTGGAAATTATACTGTAGGTCTGAATGATCAGACAGTTTTTCCTGAAATTGAATATGATAAGATAGACGCTATTCGTGGTATGGATATCACGATAGTAACTACAGCCGAAACTGATGAGGAAGGTCGTGAACTTTTACGTCAATTCGGAATGCCGTTCAAAAAGAACCAAGGGGTGTAATTTTGGCTAAGAAATCTATGGTTGTAAAACAACAGAGAACACCAAAATTTGGCGTGAGAAAGTATTCTCGCTGCAAAATCTGTGGCCGTCCTAGAGCTTACATGAGAGATTTTGGTATGTGCCGTCTTTGTTTCCGTAAACTTGCTTCAAATGGCGAGATTCCGGGCATAAGAAAGGCTAGTTGGTAGAGAGAAATTATTGCGAAAGCAAATTAGTTATTAGGAGAAAAAATGAGTGTAACTGATCCGATCGCTGATGCGATAACAAAAATTCGAAACGCATATCGGGCTGATCATAAGTGTGTTACTGTAAATTACAGTAAAATAAACGAAGCGATTATTAAATTATTAGCTGACGAGAATTTTGTGAATAGCTTTACAATTCTTGAAAGAGATCCTTCTAAGAAAATGCTTAGAAAACAAATTTATATAAATCTTCGTTACACCAATGATGGAAAGCCGGTTATGAGAGGCATCGAAAGAATTAGTAAACCCGGTCTTAGAGTATATGTAAATTCCAGAAATGTTCCATCTGTTTATAATAATACAGGTTGCGCGGTTATTTCAACAAATCGCGGCGTTATGGTAGACAGGGATGCTCGCTCACAGAAAGTCGGTGGCGAGTACATCTGTAAGGTTTGGTAGGAGAAAAATATGTCAAGAATCGGAAAAACCCCTATCAACGTACCAAAAGGTGTAACAGTTGAAATTATTGAGAATGTTGTAAAAGTTACAGGAAAATTGGGCAATTTAGAATATGCTTTCTTAGATGGCATTGGAGTTACTCAGGAAGGTACTGTAGTTATTGTGACAAGAAAAGATGATACCAGAGAACAAAAATCCCTCCACGGACTGACACGTGCATTGATCAACAATATGGTGATCGGTGTGAGCGAAGGTTTTGAGAAAAAATTGCAGGTAATTGGTACTGGTTTCTCAGCAGAAAGAGTAGGTCCATGGCTAAAGCTTGGTCTTGGTTATTCACATGATATTCTAATGGAAATCCCAGAAGACCTAACAGTAGCTGCTGAAATGGTCCCTCGTCGTGACCAAGGGCCTTTAGGCGTTCAGGCAAAGATTAGTGTGAAAGGTTATCATAAAGAAGATGTTAGTAAGTTTGCAGCTGAAATCAGAAAGTGCCGTAAGCCCGAGAATTACAAGGGTAAAGGCGTTCGCTATGAAGGTGAATATGTTCAGATTAAAGCTGGTAAGACTACAGCATAGTCGCAGGGAGATATCATGAGAAGAAAATTATCAAAAACTTATCAAAAGCACTCAGCTCGTATGAGAAGAGCTGCTCATATCAAGAATACTATGAGTGGTACATCAGATGTACCTCGCCTCTCTGTTTTTCGTAGTTTGAAAAATATAAGCGGACAGATTATTGATGATACAACAGGTAAGACTCTTGCATCAATGTCTACCCTTGGAAAGGGCTTAGAACTTGATAAATCAAAGAAAAAAACTAAACAAAGCTTTGACGCTGGAAAAAAACTTGGTGAAGTGGCAGTAGCTGCTGGCATCAAGAAGGTATGTTTCGATCGTGCGGGATTCTTATATCACGGACGTGTTAAAGCATTTGCCGATGGCGCTCGTAAAGCCGGTTTGGAATTCTAAGGGAGGAATATTGAGACCTAATAAAAAGACTCCTAGAAATAATGAACCACAATTTGCTGTGGAAAAAATAGTTGATACTAACCGTGTAGCGAAAGTTGTAAAAGGTGGTAGAAACTTTAGTTTTAATGCAACAGTTGTAGTTGGCGATAAAAACGGACGCGTAGGCGTGGGGCGTGGTAAAGCTAACGAGATTGTTGATGCTATTCGTAAGGCAAAAGAAAGAGCCGGAAAATCAATGTTCAACATTCCAGTGGTGAAGGGAACTATTCCTCATGAAATCATTGGAAAATTCAGTGGTAGCAAGATTATGCTTAAGCCTGCTGCTCCTGGTACTGGTGTGATTGCCGGTGGTCCTGCTCGTGCTATCTTAGAAGCCGCAGGAATCGAAAACATTCTTACAAAATCTTTGGGTTCAAACACCCCGGCAAATGTAGTGAAAGCTACAGTCAACGGATTAAAAGAGCTCAGAACTATTCAAGAAGTAGCTGCTTTACGCGGAAAGACTTTGGCTGAATTAACAGGCAAGGGGGTTTCTAATGAAGCTTAAGGTTACTCAATTCAAAAGTACAATTAATCGTAAACAAGATCAGAAGAGAACAATCGAAGCTCTCGGTCTTGGAAAGATTAATAAGACAAAGATTCATAATGATACTCCCTCTATTCGCGGTATGATCAACAAAGTTATTCATCTCGTGAAAGTGGAAGAAATCTCGGAATAACGAAGGAGAATAAGATGAAACTTCATAATATTGAACGTCCTTCCATCAAAAATCACAAGAAAAGACTTGGTAAAGGTCAAGGTTCTGGTACTGGAAAAACTTCAGGTCGTGGTCATAAGGGTCAGAAATCTCGTTCAGGTGGAAGTATTCCAGCCTGGTTCGAGGGTGGACAGATGCCTTATCAACGTCGTGTGCCAAAGCGTGGTTTTACCAATATCTTTAAATTGCAAGTAAGAGTTGTAAATCTGGGCGATCTTTTGGAAATCGAAGAGACTGAATTTGACATTGCTAAACTTGAAGAGTTGAATTTGATTCGGAAAGCACGAGCTAAAGAGAAGGCTCCAGTAAAAATTCTTGCTAACGAAACAGAAAACTTTGACAAAAAAGTAACAATTAAAGCTAATGCTTTCTCAAAGACAGCTAAGGAAATTATAGAAAAACTTGGTGGGAAAGCGGAGGTAGTCTAGTGTTACAAAGTATTGCAAATATCTTTAAGGTTCCTGACCTGAAGAGAAAAGTACTTTTTACTGCCCTCATATTGGTAATTTACCGATTGGGCAGTTATATTCCTATTCCAGGAATTAATGCAAAAGCCTTGAGTGATTTTTTGGGCAATGCAGCTAGTTCTGGTGGGAATTTATTTGGAATGTTCGATTTATTTGTTGGTGGTAACTTAGGGAAAGCATCAGTTTTCGCTTTGGGTATCATGCCATACATTACTACATCGATCGTTATTCAATTGCTTGGTGGCGTGATTCCTTTTTTCGAGAAATTGAAGAAAGAGGGCGCTGAAGGGCAGAAGAAAATTGCTCAATACACACGTTATGGTACGGTAGTGATTGCAGCATTTAATGCTATTGGAATCACAATGTTCCTGATGAATGGTGTGGAAGGTGCTGTATCTAATCCTGGAATTTTATTTGTAATTACCAGTATACTTACAATGGTCACCGGTGTAATGCTTGTAATGTGGTTAGGAGAACAAATT
>Ga0307988_1001761_pt1 | contig 11628 bp, 7 predicted proteins | sample EllFjometagen183_FD_203166 | JGI IMG/M metagenome (GOLD analysis project Ga0307988, IMG submission 203166) | Marine microbial communities from Ellis Fjord, Antarctic Ocean - #183 | ecosystem: Environmental > Aquatic > Marine > Unclassified | place: Southern Ocean | collected 2014-10-08 | reverse complement strand
CGCCGCCCTTTACAATCAACAAAACAAAAACAGCAAATGGATTTGAACACGTTTCCCAAAGGGATGCCAAAAACGAAACGTTTTAGAGCACAAATCCCGGGCGCCGCCCTTTACAATCAACAAAACAAAAACAGCAAATGGATTTGAACACGTTTCCCAAAGGGATGCCAAAAACGAAACGTTTTAGAGCACAAATCCCGAGCGCCGCCCTTTATTTTCAATAAATTTAATAAGAGCATAAAATGGAATTCAAAAAAATCGAAGAGAAATGGCAGAAAAAGTGGGAAGAAGCATCTTTGTTTAAGGCAGATGATGCTAGTGAAAAGAAATGTTATGTTCTTGAAATGTTTCCTTACCCTTCAGCTTCCGGTCTTCATATGGGTCATGCTCTTAATTATACTATAGGTGATATTTTTGCTCGTTTCAAACGAATGACTGGTTGGAGTGTTTTGTATCCTATGGGTTTTGATGCTTCAGGTTTACCTGCAGAGAATGCTGCTATAAAGGCAGGTGCTCATCCTAAAGAATTTACTCGTTCTGCTGTTAAGAATTACATTAGGCAAATGAAAGAACTTGGTTTATCCTATGATTGGGATCGTTCACTTGTTACTTCTATGCCTGATTATTATAAGTGGAATCAATTTTTCTTTCTTAAATTTTTAGAAAAAGGTCTCGTCTATAAAAAAAAGGCTTCTGTTAATTGGTGTCCTGAATGTAATACTGTTCTTGCAAATGAACAAGTACATAATGGTATGTGTTGGCGACACGAAAATACTGAAGTCGAAATAAAACTTTTAGAACAGTGGTTCATTAAAACAACTGATTATGCAGAAGAACTTCTTGATAATATTGATGGGCTTAATTGGCCTGATAGAATTAAAAGTATGCAAAAAAATTGGATTGGTAAATCGCACGGTACAACTATTGATTTTGAGATTGAAAGTGAAAAGGGAAACAAAACCTGGCCTATTTTCACAACTCGTCCAGATACTATTTATGGTGTTACTTTCATGGTTGTTTCTGCTCAGCATATTCGTCTTGATGAATTAACTACACCCTCACAAAAAAAAGCTGTTGCTAATTTTCTTAAGAATTTAAAATCTGTAAGTGAAAAAGATTTTGATGCAGCGGATAAAGAGGGCGTCTTTACAGGTTCATACGCTATTAATCCTGTTAATAATGAACGTGTTCCTATTTATGCTGGAAACTTCGTTGTTGCAGATTATGCTACTGGAATGGTTATGGCTGTTCCTGCGCATGATCAAAGAGATTTTGAGTTTGCAAAAAAATATAATATTCCTATGAAGCAAGTTATTGCAGCTAGTTTTGGAGAGAGAAAAGAAGGTGCTGAATTTAGAAAAACAATTTCTGCAATTATTCAACGAAAATCAGATAGTAAATTTCTCATACTTAAATGGAAAAAACAAGATTGGATTTCTCAACCTATTGGTGGAATTGAAGACGGGGAAGATCTTGCAGAGGCTGCTCAAAGAGAAGTACTTGAAGAAACTGGTTACAAAACAAAATTTGTAAAAAAATTAGGTTTTGAATTTGATTCTCATTTTTATGCAGATCATAAAAAAGTATTCAGACATCGACGTGATCAACCAGTTTTACTTGAATTAGTAGATGAAACTCCTGAAGAAGTGAATGAAAAAGAATTTGAACAACATGAAGCTGTTTGGATGTCTTACAAAGAATTGATGAAAGAAATAACTCACGAATATAATAAAACGAGTTTTGAAACTTTTAAAAATGGCGAAAAGGCATACACTGGTGATGGTGTTTTAATTAATTCCGCAAAGTTTGATGGTGCAAATAATAGAGATGCGATTAATTCAATAACATCTTTCCTTGAAAAGAATAACAAAGGTAAAAAAACTGTTCAATTTAAACTTCGTGATTGGCTAGTTTCTCGTCAAAGATATTGGGGTACACCCATTCCTATTGTATACTGTGATTCCTGCGGTACAGTTCCTGTTTCTGAAAATGATTTACCTGTTAAACTTCCTGATGAAGTTGTATTTGGTAAAGGCAATCCTTTGAAAACAAACAAAGAGTTTCTTCACACAACATGCCCTAAATGTAATGGCGAAGCAAGAAGAGAAACAGATACTATGGATACATTTTTTGATAGTAGTTGGTATTTCTTGCGTTATACAGATAATAAAAATTCTGATGCTCCTTTTGATAAGAAGAAAGCTGAGTCTTGGATGCCTGTTACCCAATATATTGGTGGTGCAGAACATGCTTGTATGCATTTAATTTATGCACGATTTTTTACGAAGGCTCTTCGAGATTTAGGTTTTATTGATATTGATGAACCATTCACTACTTTGTTCAATCAAGGCATGCTCCAAGGTCTTGATGGAGAAAAAATGTCTAAGAGTAGAGGTAATGTTATTTTACCTGATGACGTTTCTAAAAAATATGGTATTGATACTGCGCGGTTATTTTTAGTTTCTGTTGCTAACCCTGATAAAGATATCGCTTGGAGTGAAGAAGGAATCACCGGTAGTTTAAAATTTATTAATCGTTTGTCCTCATATGTTGAAACTGTTACTTTTGGTAAAACAAGTAGTATGGTAAAAAGTAAGTTACAAAGAGTCATAAGAGATATTACTAGCGATATTAAACAGTTTAAATATAATTTTGCAGTTATTAAATTAAGAACTGTTTTTTCTTCTTTCGAAGATAAAATTGAAAAGTCCGATCTTGAAGATTTTATTAAATTGTTTTCCCCATTTTGTCCACATATAGCTGAAGAGATTTGGGAAAAACTTGGTAATAAAGATTTTGTTAGTGTAAGTCCTTGGCCAAGTTACGATGAAAGTTTGATTGATGAAGTTGCTGAAGCTGCTCAAGAATTGGCAGAAAATGTTCGTGGCGATATCTTGACTGTTTTAAAATTAGCTAAACTTGAAAAAGCAAATAAAATTACTATTATTATTTCTCAGCCTTGGAAGTATGATTTGTTTAGAAAATTAAAAGAATTATTACTTTCTACAAGAAATCCTGGAGAAATTATTAAAGAAGTTATGTCAACAGATCTTAAACATTATGGTAAAGACATTACAAAGATTATTCCTGGTATTGTTAAGGATCCTAGTAAATTACCTGAGCAAATCTTAGATCAAAAGAAAGCTTTGTCAGCAATTACTAAAGTAAAGAAGGATTTAGAAAAAGAGTTCGGTGCAAAAATCGAAGTTATTATTGCTCAAGATTCATCGCATCCAAAAGCTCGTCAAGCAAGTCCTAATAAGCCAGCTATTGTAATTGAATAGAAATGAAGAAAGCAGTTATTTTTGATTTAGATGGTACTCTTGTTAATTCTATTCCTATGCATTTTCATATTCATCAAAAAGTTTGTAGAATTTTAGGAGTCACTTTAACTAAAGATTTTTTTGAGTTGAAATGTAATGGTAGAAAGGAAAGCGAATTTTATAAAATTATTCTTAAAAAACATCTTGGTTCTCTTAAAAAATATAATGAAGCAAGACAGTTAAGCAAACTTGAGCATCTTAAAATTCATTATAATACATTAAAAATATTTTCTGGTGTAAAATACACACTTAAGAAATTGAAGCAAGCGGGTTTTAAAATTGCTGTTGCTTCTTCTTCCCCTAAAAAATATGTAAAACTCATTCTTAAAAGTAATGATGTTATTAACTATTTCGATGCCTTTGTTGGTGGGGATAATGTTGCTCATGCAAAACCTTCTCCAGATATTTTTTTAGCTGCTCGAAAAAAATTAAACATTAAAAAATCTGAGTGTGTTGTTGTTGAAGATGCTATTGCAGGCGTTCAAGCTGCTAAAAATGCAAAGATTGATTGTCTTTGCTTACTTACATCAGAAAAAAGAAAAGACATTCCTAAGTATGCTAAGATTGTTGAGAAACACATTCTCTTATTTGATATTATTAGTAAAATGAAAACAAAATGACTAAATTTATAGAAGATAACAAAATAATTCTTTCCGGCACATTTATCTTAAATCATGAAAATTCGTCATAATTGTTACACCCGCGCGCCTTTTGGGAGGGGTATCAAAAGCAACAATTATTTATTTATGCCATTTTTGGTATGCCACATTTCGGTATTCAAAAGACGAATTTTGTGATATCATAGAAACCAAATAGTTTCTAGGACGCGTAGCAATCCCTGATTGCTGGCGTGCCAGAAATAATAATTTCTGAGCATGCCAAAGACTACAAGTCTTTGTGCACAAAGAAAGACTATGTCTTTCTTGTACAAGAATTGTAAAAACAATTCTTTGTACCAAAAATTTCTACCTGATGGACGTGAAGCTATCGCAAATAAGTTTATGACAACAATTATTTCAGGAACTCCATCAATTCAAGAAAAAGAAACATTCTCAAAATTAGAATTTCTTCCTTTCACGCAGTTAGAGAACTTCCCTATTTCTCCTGATTTGAAACTATTTCTTCCAGAATTAAAAAAACGATTTCTATAAAGAAAAGTGGCGTGTGCAAAGGTGGACAATACTAACACCCACAGTAAACCTCAAATATCCCTTCTCTCTGCAACCCTTCAAACACCGATACAAATACTTATGGCTGCTCCCGTCAGGGCCTGACCAAATTCGTAAACGTAACGACCAAAAAGGACAGAGCATCAACAGTCAATAAGAGACTGAAAAGCACTAATAGTGCCGCCCTCTGCACTTCGGCTCGCCCAAAGACCCACTTGACGCAACAGGTGAGGGTCAACCACCCAGCCTAGCCAATGAGTCGTAACAAGACCTTATTTATAAATATTTAGCCTCGTGGTTTTTCTATAGAAAGGTAGAACACCTCAATTTTTAAGATATTTAAAGAAGTAGTAAGAGTATTTGCAAAAAACAGAAACCTATCAAACAGCCCATTGTAAGATAGGGTATTGCTGGATAGAATTTGTTTTTCTTTGAATATTTGAATAGTGCGAAGAGTGCAAGCAAAGCAAAGACAGGAATAAATAGCGTAAGTAAAAATGCCGTTCCTTTGGTAAATCCTTGGAGAAATAGATCTGAGAAAACTACTCCTGCAAAAAGTAATGGGAAAATAATATCTCCTCCGCCGAGAACTGCTTGATTGGTTTTTGATGAGTGTTTCTTATTTTTTAGTGACTCAGGTGGTTTTGGTAGTTGTTTATGTATAATTTGTGTTTTCGTTTTTTCTTTTTTATAGTTAATAAGAAGTCCAGCAAATACTTGCGATTTTGAAGTAAATTTTGCGAGTTTGATCATATGCTTACTTTTCCAAACTGCATACATATCATACGCCGAAATGAGAAGTAGTAATACAATCATCCACAGGATGTCAAAGAGTGGTGCGAAGAGAAGTGCAATTCCCGCATATAATAGTACTTCAGTTATATTATGTATAAGAAATGTTTTATATTTTATTTTTGCGTATGCGAAAAGTATTGCTAGAAGAAAAGCAATAATTGCTGGTAAGAAAACTCCGAATGTTACTGTTAAAGCAATGCTTGCTGCGAGAAAATACCATACTGTCCAGATTTTTATTCCTGAACGTAGTCGCATAAACAAGAGTAATAATAATGTCCCAATGGCAACTCCCGCAACAATATATATTAGAGAACCCAAGCCTTGAAGTTCTGGTCTTGGTCCTACTGCGGTTTCAACATAATCTACAACTGTTTCGTTAACCCCATCAATATTTACTGTTGTTAATTTTGCATCGTGTTGAATAAGAAATAAACCTAGAAATTGTGAAACAATAAATAAACCTAGAAGTAAGTAGGTTATTTTTGTTGTATGTTTCATTATTTCTTTTCCGTTTTATGCCTGCTTTTTTCTTAACAGACTTTTTGCAGTTACTGATTTTTCTTGATTGTTTTTTTAACTGGTTTCTTAACAAGTTTTTTACTTGTTTTCTTAGCTATTTTTTTCTTTGTAACTATTTTTTTCTTAGTTACTTTTTTCGTTGCCTTTTTTTTAACAACTTTAGTTTTAACAGTTTTCTTTTTTACTTGTGCTTTTTTTGGTGCTGTTTTTTTCACTATTGTTTTTTTTGTTGATTTTGTACGCGCAGCGACTTTTTCTTTTCGTTCTTTTTTCCTTTTTGTTCGAAGTTCTTCTGCTCGTTTTGCATCAAGTGTTTTCATTTCTTTATATGTTAAAAATTGTACTCGTTTTCTTCTGTCTGTATAATGTTCATCAAGTGCAAGTTCGTCTTCAATTGGTGCTCGAGTCATACTTATCATTGATGCTATAAACATTGCGAAACAAATAAGTCCTATTGCCCACGCCCAAGGTAGTCCTCCTGGTAGGCCTGCTATGACAAATACTGAAAATAGGAATCCAAATATTGCTGCCAACAAAAAACTTCCCGATAATGGTGCTACTTCAAATTTCATTTCATTTCACCTATAATAATTTGAGGAGTAAGTCAATCATTCTATGCGAGTAACCATACTCATTGTCGTACCAAGAAACAACTTTAACCATGTTTCCTTCTACTTTTGTTAGTTGACTGTCAAATATGCTTGAGTGCGTGTTGTTTATAATATCTGTGCTTACAAGAGGTTCTTCAGAATATTCCAGAATGCCCTTCATATGATGTTCTGAAACGCTTTTTATAAGTTTATTGATTTCTTCTGCACTTGTTTTTTCTCTTAAGATACATACAAAGTCTGTTATGGAACCATCAGCAACTGGTACTCTTAATGCCATTCCGTCAAGTTTCCCTGCTAAATGAGGTATAACTTCCGCTACTGCTTTTGCTGCTCCTGTTGATGTTGGTATAATGTTTATTGCAGCTGCTCGTGCACGTCGTAAATCGCTGTGTGGTGCATCAACTACTCGTTGATCTCCAGTATATGCATGTACTGTTGTCATCATTCCTTGTTCAACTCCAAAATTGTCATCTAATATTTTAACTATTGGCGCTAAACAGTTTGTTGTACAACTCGCATTACTTACAATATTATCTGTTTGAGAATTATATGTATGTTCGTTAACTCCTAGGACTATTGATTTTATTCCTTCTCCTTTTCCAGGTGCGCTGAGAAGAACTTTTTTTGCTCCTGCAATAATGTGTTTTTCTGCAAGTATTTTTGTTCTAAAGAAACCTGTTGATTCTACAACTACATCTATGTTTAGTTGTCTCCAAGGAAGTCTTTCTGGTTCTCGTTCTGCGAAAATAAGTATTTCTTTTCCATCTACAGACAGGCCTTTTTCTGTTTCTTTTACTTCTCCTTTGTAATGCCCGTGTACCGAATCATGTTTGAATAAATGTACAAGAGTTTTTTTATCTGTCAAATCATTTATTGCGACAAATTCAATATGTTGATTGTGTATTCCTGCTCTTAGGACCATTCGTCCTATTCTTCCAAAACCATTGATAGCAACCTTAATCATTTTTCGACCTCAAATTTTCCTAAAACATCAAGGTTCCAGAAACTCTGTTTCTCAGAACCATTGATTGCGACTTTAATCATTTAATTCAATTCTAATAATCAAATTTTTAATCAGGATGTATTCCCAATTCTTGTTCTTTCTTTGCAATCTTTAACGTTGTTTTAATGACTGTGTCAGGATTTAAACTCATTGACTGAATTCCTGCTTCCACTAAAAATTCTGCAAAGTCTTCATAATCAGAAGGTGCTTGACCACAAATCCCAATATATTTTCCTTTTTTGTTTGCAACATCGATTACTTGTTTGATAAGTTTTTTTACAGCATCATTTCGTTCATCATAAAGATAGCTTATTATTTCCGAATCTCTATCAAGACCTAATGTTAACTGTGTTAAATCATTACTTCCAATACTAAATCCGTCAAAGACATCTAAAAATTCTTCTGCCAAAATAACGTTTGATGGAATTTCACACATACCAATAACTTTAAGCCCATCTTCTCCTTTTCGAAGACCATTCTTTGCAAGTTCATTAATAACATCGTGTGCTTCAGCAACAGTTCTACAAAATGGAACCATTATTTCTAAATTTTTCAGTCCAAACTCTTCTCGAACTTTTTTGATTGCTTGACATTCTAAAGCAAATCCTTCTCTATAAGCGCCTCTGTAATAACGAGATGCACCTCTCCAACCAATCATAGGATTACTTTCTACTGGTTCATAAGGCAACCCACCAATGAGATTTGCATATTCATTTGTTTTAAAATCACTAAGTCGTAAAATTACTTTTTTTGGATAGAATGCGGCTGCAATTTTTGCAATTCCATGCGCTAATTTTTCTACGAAATAATATTTCTTATCATCATAGCCTGCAGTTAATTCATTAATTTTGTGTATAACATCTTCATCTTCCAAAGTATCGTAATTAATAAGAGCCAATGGATGAATTTTTATGTAAGAACTAATAATAAATTCTTCTCTTGCTAGACCAACACCTTCATTTGGAATAAAACTTTCTTCAAATGCTTGTTCAGGATTTGCAAGATTCATCATGATTTTTGTTTTTGTTTTTGGTAAACTATCTAATTTAGTTTCTTCAATATGATAATCTAATTGACCTTCATAAATGTAACCAACATCCCCTTTACTACAGTCAACAGTTACTCGTTGACCGTCAATTAGTAATTCAGTTCCGTTTTCTGTTCCAACAACACAAGGAATTCCGAGTTCTCTTGAAATAATTGCTGCGTGACATGTTCGTCCACCTTTGTTTGCAACAATTGCGCTTGCGATTTTCATAATTGGTTCCCAGTCAGGATCAGTCATTTCAGTTACGAGTACTTCACCTTTTTTAAATTCCTGAATGTTGTGTACATCACGAATTATTCTCACAGGGCCTGCACCGATTTTTTGGCCAACACTTCGACCTTTAACAAGAGTTTTACCTTCGACCTTCATTCGATATGATTGCAGGAGTTTAGTATCTTTTCTTGAATGAATAGTTTCTGGTCTAGCTTGTACAATAAATAATTCTCCACTCTCACCATCTTTTGCCCATTCCATATCCATAGGTTTGAAATGCCCTGCTTTTTCAGAATAATGGTCTTCAATTCCTTGTGCCCATCGTGCTAAGGTAAGTATTTCCTCATCATTAATACAAAATAGTTTCCGATCCTTAATATCAACATTCACATTTTTTACTGATTTATTTCCGCCAACATCATAAATCATTTTGATAGCTTTTGCGCCTAAATCTTTTGAAATAATTGATTTGTAACCTTCTCGTAAAGTTGGTTTGAATACATAGAATTCGTCAGGGTTTACCGCCCCTTGAACAACATTTTCTCCTAAACCATATGCACCTGTAATAAAGACTGCATCTGAGAATCCACTTTCAGTATCTATGCTAAACATAACGCCACTTGAAGCCTTATCGCTTCGAACCATCTTTTGAACTCCAATAGATAATCCAATTGAAAAGTGATCAAAGTTTTTGTCAACACGGTAACTTATTGCTCTGTCAGTAAATAAACTTGCAAAACATTTTTTACAAGCCATAATTAATTCTTCAGGACCCGTTACATTGAGATATGTTTCTTGTTGTCCTGCAAAACTTGCATCAGGTAAATCTTCTGCTGTTGCGCTACTTCGCACAGCAACATCAGCATGAGGACCATACTGAATACACATATGGCGATAGCCTTCAATAATTGCATCTTTTAAATCTTGAGGGAATTCTGCATGACGAATGAGTTGACGAACTTTTTTTCCTCGTTCTGCTAAATTCATCATGTCTGTCGTATCTAAATCAGAAAGTATTCTTTTTATTTCTTCTCGAATTCCTGCTTTATCTAGTAAATAATGATATGCTTGAGCTGTTATTGCGAAACCGTTTGGTACTCGTATTCCTTTTGGTGTTAAGTTAACGTACATTTCCCCTAAGGAAGCGTTTTTTCCTCCGACGAACGGAACATCCTCAATACCTAATTGATCGAACCAAAGAATAAATGCGTTTTGTTTTTCCATAAAAAATCCTCTCTAATACTTGTATTTTTAGTATTGTAAAAATGAAACAAATCCAGAAAATGAAATTATTAATTTCACCTCTTTTTCCCGGCTTGCTTTCGATAATTAACGCACCAAAAACAGTTTATAAAGATTTAGAACTACTCGCGAGAAAAGACAGAAATATATGTGTAGAATAATAAGATAATAGCATAAACTCAAAAAAATAACACAACTACTTTTTTACATACAAAGAACGACCAAATTTCGAATACTGGAAAAGAAATCATGAAAATTCGTCATAATTGTTACACCCGCGCGCCTTTTGGGAGGGGTGTGAAAAGCAACAATTATTCAAAAGACGAATTTTGTGATATCATAGAAACCAAATATTTTCTAGGACGCGTAGCAATCCCTGATTGCTGGCGTGCCAGAAATAATAATTTCTGAGCATGCCAAAGACTACAAGTCTTTGTGCACGAAGAAAGACTCTGTCTTTCTTGTACCAAAAACGCAAAGCGTTTTTTTGTACCAAAAATTTCGACCTCTTGAAAATTTATAAAATTTTCGAGATACTAGAAAGCTTTGCTTTCTGAGTATTTTGACGTTTCTAAGTCTTAGAACGCACACTAGCGTTCCAAGAAACCCCAGAGAAAATGCTAAGAAGCGTAGCTTCTGGCACACCAAGAATTCTTTGAATTCTTTAGTGAATCTCTGTCGAAATTTTTTAGTATAATTACTTTTTCACATACAAAGAGACAAAGTCTCGTGTACTGAAAAAGTAAGAATTACTTTTTCACGTAGACTGTCTGACTTGGATATGCAAATTCAATTTTTTCTTTTTCAAAAGCTTTTTTGATTGCAAAGTTAACTTCATCTTGCGCGCCCAAAATATTGTCCAGATCTTTTATCCAATAAATGAGTTGCAAGTCAAGACTTGACGGACCAAACTCTTTAAAATGCACTAAACTTTTATCATCCGTACTACTATTCTTTTTTATTATATCAGCTAATATTTTTTTTGCTTTTTCTAGTTTCGTTGATGATGTTGAATATTCTACACCTAAAATGAATTTTACTCGACGTGCATCTTCTCGACTAATATTTTCAATAAAATTATCTGCAACCTTACTATTTGGCAAAATAATATTTGTTCCACTAAATGTTGTGAGAACAGTTGATCGCAATCCTATTTTAGAAACAAAGCCATCATAAGAATCTACTTTAATACGGTCACCGATTTTAAAAGGTTTATCTGAAATTATCGCTGCTCCTCCAAAAAGATTTGCAAGTATATCTTTTGCTGCTAAAGCAAAGGCCAGACCACCTATCCCTAGACCTGCTACGAGTCCTGTAACTTGAAAACCCATTGTTTGTATTATTAAAACAAAAGCAATTGCATAAATAATGAATGTTACTGTTTTTTTTGCAAGAGGGTAAATTGTATTGTCGGTTTTTGAACTTGATTTTTGTGTGAGTGGGCGAATATAGTTTACAAGAAGTGCATCAATAAATTTTTGTATAAACCACGTAACTGCCAGTATAACAAGTATTTCTATTGTTTGAGAGTATATTGTATTCATCTTTTCAGTTAGTATAAAAACTGTCCGAGAATAATGAAGTCCTCCTATAAATATTCCAAAGAGTACAGGTTTTTGTAATGCAATTATAAGCAAGTCATCTAATTTGCTTTTTGTTTTTTTAGCTAGTAAACGAAATACTTTTGTGAATAATAAGTAAACAA
>Ga0307988_1001760_pt1 | contig 11628 bp, 10 predicted proteins | sample EllFjometagen183_FD_203166 | JGI IMG/M metagenome (GOLD analysis project Ga0307988, IMG submission 203166) | Marine microbial communities from Ellis Fjord, Antarctic Ocean - #183 | ecosystem: Environmental > Aquatic > Marine > Unclassified | place: Southern Ocean | collected 2014-10-08 | reverse complement strand
AACAGTCTCTTTTCTAGAGGCTGGAAAGTTTTTTCATATGGGCGGTTCTTTTTTTCCCGGCCTGTTTTAATGCCATGGCAACTTCGGGAAGGGCCTTGATCTTTACAGCCCCTTCCGTATAATAGGCCAGGGCCCGGGTTTCCATTTTCTCTGCATAGGTCAGAATCTGGGAACGATCCATGTTTTTGTCATCCCCGGCATCCAGCACAAAGGGTTTCCTGAAAAAGTCTGTAATCCCTTCCAGGATCATTTCCGTGACATTTTCCCTCCGGGTCCGCTGGATATGGGTGATATTCTTTTTTCCGTCCTTGGCAAATCCCTGGAAAACATCGGAAACATCTGAAATTTCCGGATTGGATGCAGCTGACAGATAAAATTCCATGTCCTGTTTTTCCATGGCTTCGGCAAAATTTAATAATCCGCCAAAATTTTTGATGGGCATAAAATTATTCCTCCCTTAAATTTATCTTTTTAGAACCAGCGTTCAATGACTACCTTGGTGTCTGTGAAAAACTGGAATATTTCCTGGCCATGGCCTTTGACATCTCCGAACATGGAGTTGCCTGCTCCGCCAAAGGGGAAAAAGCTCATGGGAGCAGCAATACCGATATTGATTCCCACCATGCTGGGCAGGACTTCATACTTGAATTTTCTGGCTGCATTACCTGAATCTGTATACAGACAGGCAGCATTGGCAAAGTCCCTGGTATTGACCAGCTCAATCACATCTTCAAGGGTTTTGCATCTTACCACACAGACCACAGGGCCAAAAATCTCTTCTTTGGCAATGACCATATCCGGTGTGACATTATCAAAGATGGTGGGCCCTACAAAATATCCTTCAGGATATCCTTCCACCTTGCAGTCACGGCCGTCCAGTACCAGGGTAGCCCCTTCTTCAATGCCTTTTTCAATATACCCCAGAACTCGGTCACGGTGGGCTCCACTGGCCAAAGGTCCCATACCGGTAAATTCGATCATCCCGTCTCCCACGGCTATTTTGCTGGCCTCTGCTGTGAATTTTTCCATGAGACCGTCTGCAACCTCTCCCACAGGAGCCAGGATGGAACCGGCCAGGCAGCGCTGGCCTGAGCAACCAAAAAAGGAAGTGACCAGGGAAGGAATTCCAGAATCCAGTTTGGCATCGGGCATGATTCCCACGACGTTTTTTGCTCCGCCCAGGGCCTGAACTCTTTTGCCTGTATCGCCACAGCGTTTGTAGATATATTTTGCAGTGGGTGTGGAGCCTACAAAGGAGACCCCCTGGATGTCCGGGTGATCCAGAATGGCATTTACCACATCTTTGGACCCATGGACCATATTTACCACACCTTCGGGAAGTCCAACCTCATCCAGGCATTCAAATATTTTGGTCTGGGTCATGGGGACCTGTTCCGAGGGTTTCAGGATATAGGTATTTCCAGATACAATGGCGTAGGGAAGGAACCACCAGGGTACCATGGCAGGAAAATTATAGGGGGCAATGCCGGCAAAAACTCCCATGGGCTGGCGTTGGCCGGAACAGTCAATTCCTGTGGCGATATCTTCCAACGTATATCCGCACATCAGGGTGGTAGCACCTGTAGCATGTTCTACATTTTCAATCATCCGCCGAACTTCCGCCCGGGACTCATCAATGATTTTCCCCTGTTCCAGGGTAAGGGTCTGGGCAATTTCCTCAAAATTTTCCTCAAAGGCATCCTTTATTCTGAAAAGATAGCGAGCCCTTGTCAGGGGTGGTGTTTTCCTCCATTGTACAAAGGCTTTCTGGGCAGCCTGGACTGCTTTGTCAACATCCTCCTGTGTACTATAAACAACCTGGGCAATGTTTTCCCCTGTGGCAGGATTTGCTATCTTTCCTATTTCGGTTCCGTTTGATTCTTCCCATTCACCGTTGATATAATTCTTTATGAGTGGTAATGCCATTCCCTGATCTCCCTTTTTTTAAATCAAATTGTAAAAATTTCGAAATAATTAATTATTGTTTGAAAAATAGTAAATTTTTCCAGGCAAATTGCCCAATAATTTATGAAATCCATGTATGTCTAAATAGCGGAAAATTTTTGTTTTGTCAATAAAAATTCTATTAATATTTCGAAATATATAATTTATATGGACATATTAATCGAATATTGTTAAAAAGAACAAAAGAAACCATATTAATTCGATGAATCAACCAAGAATAAGTGAGGGTATATGTCCAGCCAGAAAAATGGAGGAAAAAACCGCGGGATAGACGACACTGACCGGGAAATAATAAAACTGCTTCAGATGGATGGCAGGATTCCAAACACCCAGATAGCCAAGGATCTTGGCGTATCTGAAGCAACGGTCAGAACCCGTTTAAACCGACTCATTGAAGAAGAGTATATCCAGATTGTTGCTGTCAGCAATCCGTTGAAGCTGGGATTTGAAACCGTGGGTATTTTAAAAATTAAGGTGGATATCAAAAAAATTGATTATGTGACCCGGGAATTGAAAAAACTCAAACCCATATGGTTTATCGTGCTTGCAACCGGGGAATCAGACATATACACCGAGTTTGTAGCCAAATCCACTGAAGAGCTTAATGATCTTATTTTTAACAAAATTTATAAGATTGATGGAGTTACCCGGACCCAGACCTCCATGATCCTGAAATATATTAAGAGACGTTATGACTGGGGGACTGCCCAGGACCATGCTTGATGGGTTGATGCCTGAAAAGATCAGACAAAGGCCGGGCTGGAAAATTTTTTCCTGCCCGGCCTTTGTCTGTATTGGGTGCGTCAGCTAATCTAGAGGATCTGTTTTAAAAACAGCTTGGTCCTGGCGTGACTGGGAGCAGTAAAGAAATGCTCGGGTGTTCCTTCTTCCACGATCTTGCCTTCGTCCATAAAGATAACCCTGTGGCCCACCTCCCTTGCAAATCCCATTTCATGGGTGACACAGACCATTGTCATGCCTTCCTTGGCAAGCGTTTTCATGACATCCAGAACCTCGCCTATCATTTCCGGGTCCAGGGCTGATGTGGGCTCGTCAAAGAGCATGATTTTGGGATCCATGGCCAGGGCCCTTGCTATGGCCACCCTCTGTTGCTGGCCGCCGGAAAGGTTAGAAGGATAGGCATGGGCCTTATCTGTAATGCCCACTTTTTCCAGGAGCATCATGGACTTTTCTTCCCGTTCTTTTTTCCCGCGTTTTCTAACCAGTTTCTGGGCCAGGGAAACATTGCCCAGAACAGACTGGTGGGGGTAAAGGTTAAAGGACTGGAATACCATGCCCATTTCAGCCCTTACTTTATTGATATTGGTTTTGGGATCAAATATATCCACCCCCTCCACCAGGATCTGTCCCTGTTCTGCAGTTTCCAGGCGGTTGAGGCATCTGAGAAAGGTGCTTTTCCCAGAACCTGAAGGGCCAATTACTACCACCACTTCTCCTGGTTTGATTCTATTGGAAACATCCACCAGGGCCTTGACCTCATGGGGAACATAAAAGGTCTTAGAAATATTTTTGACTTCTATCATCTTGTGGCTGTCCTCCTTTCCAGATACTGAACAAACATGGAAAGTGTAAAGGTCATGAGCAGATAGAGAATTGCACATAATATCCACAATTCAAAGGTCTGGAGACTTGTGGTAATTCCTTCACGGGTTGCTTTTGTCAATTCCCTGATGGAAATCATTCCCAGCAGGGATGAATCCTTGATCAGATTGATGAATTGTCCTGCCAAAGGAGGTAAAATGGTTTTTAAGGCCTGGGGAAGGACAATGTGAAACATACATTGAAAATAGCTCATGCCGGCGGATCGGGCAGCTTCCACCTGTCCCGGGTGAATGGCTTCAATACCGGCCCGGACAATTTCCACCACATAGGCGCCGGTGAATATGGACAATGCCATGATCCCGTACCACTCAGAAGGGAGCTTTGGAATTCCGTTCATCATCAGTATTTTGTTCATGGTGGTTCCCAGAACAAAATAAAAAATCATGATCTGGACCAGCAAAGGAGACCCCCGGATAATTTCAACATAGGTGATGGCCGACCATTTCAGGACCGGGGTGTCCGACACCCTGGCAACCCCGCCGATAATGCCCAGAAAAATTCCAAAAATGGTGGAGATAAAGCTGATTTTCAGGGTAACCCACAGACCCTTGGCCATGAGCCCCGGTTTCCAACCTCCCGTGTATTCGGCAATGATATCCCCTGGGGAGACCATGTCCCCTTCGTCCCAGTCAAAGGAACCTGCGGGAACGGTAAATGTCTTTTTTCCGTCCTCGTCCTGGATGACAATATCAAATTTGTCCTTGTTTTCCGTGATGGTATCAATTTCCCCGTCAGCTTCCACATAAAGGACAATGGCCTCTTGATATATGAAATATTTTGGGATTTTAAACCAGCGCCACTGGTATTCAACAGCCACGGTTGCATAGTATACTGAACCGAATACCAAAAACATCAATGCAATGAAGCCGGCCACGGAAAACGCATAGGCGGTAGGGTTGCTAAGGCGCGTTATATTGGATGTTTTGTTTTCCATATTTTGTCTGCCTTACAAAAGGGGCCGACAGACAATGCGTCTGTCGGCCCCTTTAATTTAAACGGTTATACTAGTTTTGAAGTTCTTTCTGCCATTCATCGGATCTGATCCATTTGTCATAGGCTTTTTCATACCTTCCGTCATGTTTGTATTGACGTAAAAAGTTATTCAGGAAGTTGAGAAAATCAGGATCACCTTTCCGGATGGCCATGGCAAGGGGTTCAAAGGTGAAAGGCTCGGTCAGGGCAACGGTTTTACCGGCACCGTGCTGGGCCTGCATGATTTCAATCAGGGGAAGATCGTAAACAGTGGCGTCTGCATTGCCCTGGATTACTTCCATGCAGGCTTCGGTTTCAACTTCAAATGATTTGTAGGTGGCCTTGGGGATCATTCTCTTAACCGCTTGTTCGCCGGTGGTTCCCAGTTTTGAGGTAATGATAAACTTGGGGTCATTGAGATCTTTGTAGGACAATACCTTGCCTTCATGTTTTTTGTTGAGGAGGATAGCCTGTCCGATAACAATGTAGGGATCTGAGAAGTTAATGGCCAGGTTTCTTTCCTGGGTACAGGTCATACCGGAGATAATGATATCATATTTGTCAGTGATCAGGCCGGGAATAATACCATCCCAGGCAGTATTAATGGGTTCGTATTTTATTTTCATTGCTTTGGCAAGGGCTTTTCCCATGTCAATGTCAAATCCAATGTATTTTCCCTTGGTGTTGGTCATTTCAAAGGGAAGGTACCCTGATTCCATTCCGACGCGAAGTTTACCCGATTTTACTATGGATTCAATGGTGGATGTTTTTGCAAGATTAATGTCATCTGCAAATGCGGGTGCTGAAACAAAAAGAAAAGTCAGTGCAAATAATGAAACTAGTAGTTTTTTCATTTTTTCCTCCTAAAAAAATTAATGTTTGTTTTTTACAATTCCAATAATGAAGTCGGGTTACCGTAGAAACCCATGGTAAGAACGATAGATCCTCCTTATAAGTTGAGACTAATACTTAGCATAATCAACTTAAATGGCAAGTACTATTTAAGGTTATACAAGATCCTGTTTATTGCCCGGATAATAGTTAGATACCCAAGAGCCCATGAAATGTCAATTTAATTTGAAAACCCATGGTTGACTAGGGAAGGGGAAATAACGTACTCTAGTCAAAAAAATTGGACACTGAAAGCTCCGGAATAGTGAAATGCCCACAGTCCATTGGCCCATACAATAGTAGTGTCAATCAATACAATGAAGTGAATATGATCAGAAAAAAGACAATACGCCCAAAACATAATTTGAAAATTCTCTGCGTTTCCGATTTTATTGATAAGGAATTGACCCGGAAAATAGAGACCCGGGCAATTGAACCCCTGGACCTGATCATTTCCTGCGGAGACCTTGCCCCGGAATATCTGTCATTTTTGCGGGATCGTATAGATGCTCCCCTTTATTATGTAAAGGGGAACCATGATATCCGATACACAAGCTCCAATCCCATGGGTTGTAATAATATCCATAACAGGGTGGTTTCATTTGGCTCCCTGAATATTCTGGGCCTTGAAGGATCCTTGTGGTATAATGGCGGTGCCAACCAATACACAGATGAAGAGATGAAAAAAATAATATTTTGGAATAAATTTTCCATTTGGCGCAAGAAAGGGATTCACATGGTGGTGACCCATGCTCCCCCCAGGCATATCCATGACCGGGAAGACAGGTGTCACATGGGTTTTGAAAGTTTTATTCCCCTGATACAAAAACAAAATCCAGACTATTTCATCCATGGGCATATTCACCAGGACTTTAAGGCATTTAAGGACAGGGCTACACAATTTAATCAAACAAAAGTGATCAATACCTGTGGATATACCATTTTCCAGGTTTAGAGTAAGGGGCTGTCATGAAAAATTTTCTGAAAAAATTTTTGTTATCCCAGACACCAGAGGAAGACAATAACCATGTCCATTCCTTTAACGAACAGCAGGACCAGGAAGAGGATGTGGAGTTTGTTGACCACGGGGTTCAGACCGTTGCCCTTGAAAACATCATTGGCAGTGTGGGGAAATATTATGATTTTGATTCCAGGTTCAGGCCCAAAAAGCATGTTTCCGGCAAGAGGTTCCGAGAGATAAAGCGGTCCATGCGGGAGGGTACTTCCCTGCCCCCGGTACAATTGTACCAGATTCGAGATGATTATTATGTCCTGGATGGAAATCACCGGGTGTCTGCGGCCAAAGAACTTGGATGGATGGATATAAAAGGAAAAGTGGTGGAGCTTTTATCCAGCAAAAATACACTGGACAACCTGCTGTATATTGAAAAGAAAAAATTTTATAAAAAAACAAGCCTGACAGGAAAAATTGATTTGAGCGAGGTGGGCAAGTATAATTTTCTGGAAAAGCAGATAAAAACACACCAGGTATACCTGGCTAGCCAGTCGGGCAGAGATTGTGAATTTAATAAAGCATCAAAGGACTGGTATAATACCATATATCTTCCTTTGATCACCATCATTGGCAATGGGGGTCTGATAAAATATTTCCCAGGAAGGACAGTGGCGGATCTGTATACCTATATTGCATACCATCACTGGGACAGAACCTCCAGCCGTCGTTACGGCATCGGCATTGACCGACTTATTCCCAAGAGCATGGAAGGATTCAGGAAAAACATGCTGGAGAAAAATGCTCCGGACTATCCTGAAATGAAGCGGACAATTACAGCCTTTGTTCTTATTAACATTGACACCACAACTGAATCTGAGGTTATTGATAAATTATTTTCCCAGGAGGAAATCCAGGAGGTCCATTCGGTTCACGGAACCATTGATATCCTGGTCAAGATCGTTTTGAAAAGGGATTTTTTGGCCTCGGATGCAGAAATTATTTCTGAATTCGTGGATCAGAATATCCGGCGCATTGAAGGGATCAACAGGACCCAGACCATTATTCCCGGCCTTTCCAGGGTCAAGGACAATTTTTCATAAAAGCCGGTAAGACCTCAGCAGCCGGTATGGTCAGGACCTTGAGAAGTTTTTGAGTTCAGGAAAATAAGACATAATCCCTCCCTGGTTTAACAGGGCAAGGTGATGGGTAAACATGGCAGTGTCCCACATGTCCAGAAAAGACCTCATGGGCTGATCCACGGCCTCTTTTTTACGGAAAAAAACTCCTTTTTTTATAATATCCTTTGTGCTCAGTCCCATATCCAGCTGTTGTCTGATCTTTTTTTCCCTTTTTACAATTTGGTCCATGCTGTTTGTCCAGGCCTGGTGGATATTTTCTTTTATCATACCGCCGTGGCTGGTGAGAATCATCCTCACATCCATGCCCTCTAGCCGTAATATGGATTCAACTATTTTTTTGATGTCACAGTCTTTCCATCCATACCAGGGCCCAAACCGGTCAAGCCCCATATCCCCTGAAAACAAAATTTTTTCATCGGGGAAATAAAACGAGGTATGACCCGGGGAATGACCTGGTGTTTCCACCAATACAACCTCCGGGGAAAATTCTGTAAAGGTGCTGCGGCTGTCATAGGTTTCATAGATTTTTAGTGGAGTGTATCCCAGCTTGTTTACTACAAAATCCTGCCATTCCAGGGCTCGGCCAAAGGGGCCGGCAGTATTTTCAACCACAAAATCAAGATTTGTAAGATAGTCAGTTTCACATTTAGGTATGAATATCCTGGTATTGGATGTTTTGTTTATAAACCGGGTCCAGATGGAGTGATCCAGGTGATAATGGGTGATCACTGCGGCATGGGGTTTTTCCCTCTCCAACAGGGCCCGGGTATCTTCAGACCCCAGGTTCATATCAATGAAGATTTTTCTGGACGAGTTTACGATAATACCTGCACAGGAGTGGAACCTGGCCATGGAGTCCGGTTCCACGTAGGTGATTTTGTCAGTGATTCGTGTTTGTTTCATTTAGTATTAGATCGGCGTATTGGGTATAAGATCCCAGATCCCGCAGGGACAGGCACCTTTGCAGAATCCACACCCAATGCACTTGTCCGGATCTACAATATATTCAAATCCTGACCCTTGCAGCTCCCTTCTCTCAATGGCGGCTTCCGGACAGATGGCAACGCAGATACCACAATCCCTGCAGTTTCCGCAGGAGGCGCAATCTTCACCGCATTGGGTTAAATCATCTGCCTGTTTCCTGGGATCATAGTATTCAAGGCTTATCCTCTCTTTGTCAATCATGGGGAGAAGTTCGCCCTGGTCCGGGCTTTTACCTTCAATGATCTGGTCAATGGCCTTTGCCGTTCTTTTGCCGGCACCAATGGCATCGGTTATCAGGCCCGGACCCACCACATCTCCCAGGGCAAATACCTTCTGGTCAGAGGTGCGGCCGAATTTATCCACAGACACAAATCCGTTTTCAATGAAGAGTTCATCGCCCAGAAAATCCAGATCCGGCATATCGCCTATGGAGATTACAATTGTGTCGGCAGGGATCAGCTCCCCATCCTGGAGCAGGACTCCCTTTGGGGTGATTTCTTTCGTAAATACGGGCCATTTAAATATGGCGCCGCAGTTCTGGGCATCTTCTTTTTCCCTGCCAAAGGCAGATGGTTTCTGGACATCAATGAGGGTGAGATCCCTTGCACCAAGCCGATGGGCTTCGGTTGCCACATCACATCCCACATTTCCAGCTCCTATGATTACCACTTTTTTGCCGGGTTTTACTTTGTTTTGTTTGGCTGTTTCCAGGAAATCATTGGCATATACGGCGGTTTCAATTCCAGGAATGGGAAGGGTCCTTGGCTTTTTGGCTCCTGCCGCAACAATGGTGAAATCATAATCGTTTTTGATTTTGATAAATTCTTTTTTGTCTATTTTTTGTTCCATGCGTATGTCAGGAACCAGGCTTCTTACCCTGGCAAGCTCTGTTTCAAAGGTTTCCAGGGGAATCCTTGAGCCTGGAATGACCGAGGATATTTTTCCGCCAATGGTTTCACCGGTTTCAAAGAGTGTTGTGGAATGGCCCTTAAGTGTCAGGTGCCAGGCCGCGGAAATACCACCGGGACCCGCACCGATGACAGCGATTTTCTTTTTACTGGTTCTGGCGGGTTTTGGAGGCTTGATATCCTTGCCTGCCCTGCCCAGAAGCTTTACATCAATTGGGCTCATGGTTGAAAGGTTCCGGGTGCAGGAGGCCATACAGGGGCTGGGGCAGAGGTATCCGCACACAGTGGCTGGGAAGGGTGTGTGTTCAAGACCCATGCTGATGGCCTCGTCAATGTTGTCTGCCCTTACCATGGCCCATCGGTCCTGGACTGGAATTCCAGTTGGGCAGGCAGCCTGGCAGGGTGATATATATTTTCCCTGTTCCCAGATTGGCACATAACGCCTCAGGTCTGCCTTGGCAATAAGGGGGATGGTTCCTTTTTCTGTTTCCTGGAGGTCGCCTATAAGGCCGCCCCGGCCCAGTTCTTTGTCCCAGACCTGATCCCTGAACCAGGCCATGGAAGGTCTTTTTGAGCCAAGAGCTTTTTCCTGGGGAGATTTTGCAGTGAGTATCTGCCAGGCTGACCTTTCAGACAGACTGGCCAGGAGTTCCGTTTTTTTAATTTTTTCAAGAAAAGATTCAAGGTTGGGTATCAGCCAGTCCCAGTCTTCATCTGACAGGGGAACTATTTTGGCATCTTTTTCGGAAAATCCCTTGGCACTGCCCCGGACAAAGACCTTGCCACCCACCATTCCCACCAGGGGCCTGTGCCCGAGAACACTTTCTTCTCCATCAAATCCATGGCCGCAGATAACGGCAATGCCGCCGGCCATGAATTCTCCAAAATAATCCCCTGCTGATCCCAGAATCCAGAGTTCAGGCGGTTCAAACCTGGGATTGCGTTTGGTCATGGTCATGCCCCTGGCCCCAATGCTTCCGCCCACATAGACTTTACCCTGGGCAGCTCCGTTCATGGCTCCGTTGGAGGTGTTCCCATGGACAATAATTTCAGCCCCGGCATTGAGCCAGCCAATATCATCCGAGGCCGGTCCCATTATTTCAATTTTTGTATTGGCATTTCCCAGTGATCCTGTGCGCTGGCCTGAATGGCCGAGGACGCGGATATGGATCTTGTCGGTTTTGGCATCCCAGAGCCTGCCGCCGATTCCGTGCTGACCATAGGCTTCTACTTCCAGTTTCCTATGGCCGCCTTTAATCTGCTGGTGGATGATCTCCTCCAGCACCCGGGAGGGAACTCGCTTGTCTTCTCTTTTGCCTGATATATAGATATAATCACTTGTTTTCATGGGGGCCTCCTTTACACCACATATTTGATACTGAGGCGTTGAGCAATAGCATAATCATCAATTCCAAGGGCATCGGACATGCCGATGGGCAGGGATGTGGACCGTCCCAGGGGTGCTACGATTTTTTTGAGTTCCGTGTCAAAGGAGACAAAAAGGTCCACAATGCGCTGGGCCACATCTTCCGGGTCCAGCCTCCGGTAAAGTCTGGGGTCCTGGGAGGTAATTCCCTTGGGGCAGACGCCTATATTACAGACGTTGCATCTGTCTTCTTCCGTGCCCACGCACCCGGCTGCTGCCTGCATAACATATTTTCCCACCTGGACCCCGGAAGCTCCCAGCATGATCAGGGAAGCTGCATTGGCGGCAATATTACCATTTTTTCCAATGCCGCCCCCGGCAAAGATGGGAATTTCATTTTGCTTTCCAATTTTGGTCAGGTTCAGGTAATTATCCCGGATACAGGAAGCTATGGGATGGCCCATATGGTCCATGGATACGGAATAGGCAGCCCCTGTCCCACCGTCTTCTCCATCAATGGCAAGGCCGGAAGCATAATCGTTCCGTGTCAGATTATTGAGCACGGCAAGGGAGGTGGAGGAAGCAGAGATTTTCGGGTATACCGGCACCCTGAATCCCCAGGCCATGGACATGGACAATATCATCTTGGCCACTGACTCTTCAATGGAATACTGGGTCTGATGGGTTGGGGGGCTTGGCAGGCTCACTCCCTGGGGCACACCTCGGATGGCGGCAATTAATTTATTTACCTTATGCCACATCAAAAGACCCCCATCCCCGGGCTTAGCACCCTGGCCGTATTTGATCTCAATGGCACAGGGATCT
>Ga0307988_1001759_pt1 | contig 11630 bp, 6 predicted proteins | sample EllFjometagen183_FD_203166 | JGI IMG/M metagenome (GOLD analysis project Ga0307988, IMG submission 203166) | Marine microbial communities from Ellis Fjord, Antarctic Ocean - #183 | ecosystem: Environmental > Aquatic > Marine > Unclassified | place: Southern Ocean | collected 2014-10-08 | reverse complement strand
AAAACTCTTATTTGCTTCTAAACTTTTCTGCTTATGCAGACTAATTTTTGTACATCTCTTAGGAGCTTCTCTATATCAATAACCATGCCACAAACTTTAACTCTTATAACCTGCTTAATTTACACTATTTTTTTTATTTGTCTTATTTAGTGCCCTGTGATATTTAATGAATAATATACATTTTTTGATTTTTACCATGCACAAAATGAACATTACAGGTTAGCCCACAAACGAAACAAGGAGGCTTCTTGAGAATAAAAAGACTAAATCATGAAGAGCGAAGGTTTTTCAAAACAGTTTACCATGCAGCTTTTTCAAACCCTTTCAGCACACTGAGGCAAAGACTTGACCTGAAAATTGCCGGGCTTTTCCCTTCAGCTTCCCGCAGGAAGAGCACAGACAAGTGCATACAGGAAATAGATCTCAGAATCAGACAACTTGAGAAGGAAGGGGCAGCAAACCTTTATTCTTTTTCCGGCCGAGACCAGGCAATTATGAAAATTGTCTTTCTTTTTGACAGTTTCCATAAATTCAGGGATGACTTTGACAAGCTTATCCTTGATCAGATAAAAGCCGAAGATTCTCCGGTGGATGTGACATTTGGAAATGAGACCATCTCCCTGCTTTTAAAAAGAGGGTTTTCTGAAACAGAGGCTGTTCACTATTTTGAATTATCCTATCAGATGAGACGGGCGTTTCACTTCATATCAAACTCTCTTGTCGGCACAACCCCTTGCATGATCAAATTTAAAAACCACCTCTGGAACAATGTCTTTACAGATGATATCAATTTTTATGAAAATTATTTATGGGATAAGATGGAAGATTTTTCAACCCTTCTTCTAGGCGAGACCGGCACAGGCAAAGGAACGGCTGCCATGGCCATAGGGAAAAGCGGGTTTATTCCATACAACACCCGAACGCTTCGTTTTGAAGAAAGTTTTATGCATGCCTTTAACTCCCTTAACCTCTCTCAGTTCCCTGAAACACTTCTTGAATCAGAGCTTTTTGGGCATACAAAAGGCGCTTTTACCGGAGCGGTGGATAATTACCAGGGCGTTTTTGACAGATGCAGTCCCCATGGCTCAATATTCTTAGATGAAATAGGGGAAATACCAAACCATGTACAGATAAAACTATTGCAGGTCTTACAGGAAAGAATATTCACACCAGTGGGGAGCCATCAAAAATCCAGATTTCAGGGAAGAGTTATTGCGGCAACTAACAAATCAGTTAAAGATATCATTGGTGGAAAAGTGTTCCGGGATGACTTCTACTATAGATTATGTTCAGATATTATTGAAGTGCCTCCTCTAAGAGAAAGAATTCAGGAAGACCCTTCGGAACTTGACAGACTGCTTAAATTTACCATTGAAAGGATGACAGGAAATAAACCCGGATACCTTTTAGAAAGAGTCAAAAGGGTTATTAACAAACATCTTGGCGATGATTACAAATGGCCCGGCAATGTTCGAGAGCTTGAGCAATGCGCAAGAAGTGTCCTTTTGCGGCGAAGCTACCAGGGAGAAGCTCTTAATTCTGAGAAACCTGCCAGCATCAAAGAAGAACTGATTCATGGTATTGAACATAAAGACATAACCATCCCTTCTCTCATTTCAGGCTATTGTACAATGCTTTATGACCATTACGGCACTTATGAGAAAGCAGCAAAAATTACGGGTGTGGACAGGCGAACAATTAAAAAATATATTGATCAACAACACTCTAACGAAAATGAAGAACTTAAGAATAAAAGCACACATGCAAGGAGCAGAAAACAGTGATACAAAAACTCCCTCAATTTATCAAAAGAATCTCATGGTCCCTTTCAGGTATTATACTGGCAATTGTTTTACTATTTTCCCAGGGATTTGAAATACCGGTTATCGATAAAAAAGCAGATACGTATTTTTCAGAATCAATAAGCAAAGCTGGCCTTGCCTATGCAACATGCAGGCTTATAAATGCCTCGGTCTCTGTCATACAAAATTCAAATATTGATTTAGCCCCGGCAGGAGTCGGTGTGTCCTTAGCCTTAGGCCAGGCGCTTGACCCGATTGATGATATGGCAGAACGGCTCTCTGATGTTCTGGTCACTGCAATTGTTTCTCTGGGGATTCAAAAATTGATATATGAAATCAGCGTATCCTTTACGCCGAAAATCCTTTGCATACTTCTGATAACCCTTTCAATATTGATATGGTTAAAAGGCAAGCAACTGGAATCATTTCAAAAAGTCATAACCAAAATTACGTTTATTGTCATTGTTTTAAGGCTTTGCCTGCCTGTCTCATCCATTGCAAATGATTTTCTCCACAAACATTTTTTTGAAACACAGATAATAGAAGCTAAAGATGCACTATCCATCTCAGCAAAAGGGCTGGACGAGGTACAATCATTTTCCCTGCCTGAGATTGATGGTGTTTTGGGCACAATCAAAAACAGCTCTGTATTGCTTATGGAAAAATCCCTGGCATTCAAAAATGCCCTGGAAAGTATCATAAATAACATGCAAAGCGTGATTTCAAATCTCGTGACGCTTACAACTTTATATGTAGGAATTTTCCTTATCCAGGTAATTATTTTACCCCTAACAGTATTCTGGCTGCTCATTAAATTGATAAATTCTCTTTTCAATAAAAATTTACCTGTAATTATGAAGCACCCAAGGCCATTAAAGGAGGAACGTGAAAAAACTCTTTCTAAAGCGGAGATTTAACAGTGAGATGCCCTGATATTATTCATCTTTTCCCAAGGGAATGACCAACCCATGTTCTTCCCAAAACCAGGTAAATAGAAACAAAACCCAGTATCATATATCCGAACATCTGGGCATCTTTTGTTTTAAAAATAAAAGAAAGTATAATAATAATTGAAGCGCTGATTAAAAAGAACAGGGGCTTGGGTATCTGTTTAAGTATAACCCTTCCCAAATGAGCAAAGCGGATATGAGTTACCATTAAACCAACAGAGAAAATAGTCAGGCCCCACAACACAATTGGTGTTGATATGAGTGAAGCGCCAAGAACTATTAAAGCACCAGCAGGGCTGGGGAGTCCATTAAATATACCCTCGGGCAGATCGGTCCGATTCTTGTCCATAACAATAAACCGGATAAGCCGGAATGCAACTCCTGCAATATAAACCGCTCCTATAAACCATGCCAGGGAGCCTCCTTTTTGAACTATCACATAGGCTGGAGCAAGTCCGAAGCTGACAAAGTCAGCGATGTCATCCAGATAAGGCCCATATTTGGTACCCCCATGTTTTAAAGCCATACGGCCATCAAACAAATCAAACAATTGACCTATGATAATGATACAGATTGCCCAGGCAAAATAGTGATTATGAGTCAATACAAGACTGGTTACACCACAACAAAAATTTAGAACTGAGAGTATATCAGCATATAGTCGGTTGGGGATAAACTTAAAAACAATAGATGCAGAAGAAAGAATGACGCAAGCAATGAGTACTTCATCAGCAATATTTATAAGGCTGGGGTTTGCGTCCATTAATGCACATAAAATAACCAGCCCAAAGCAGATAATAGCTTTTATCTTCCCAAAATTATTTGCTGCCCCGGAAGCTTTAAAAAGAGTCAGGATTTTTCGTGCAAAAAACTGCCCCACACATTCAATCCCCACCAGTATCCATACCAGATCTATTGATAAAATTCCTGTATAGGCAAACCCAACCATAGGAGGTAAATATGTTAATTTGTCACACATGGGGTCAAGCCATTCACCCCAGATAGAACCCAGATTACATCCTCTTGCAACCAGACCGTCAACACCATCAAGAATTGCTGCAAAGGTAAATATGAAAATTGCAAAAGATTGAAAGGCAGTAAAAAAATACAGAACAAAACCCATAGCAGCCATGACCGTTCGCCAATAGCAGATTGAGTTCGGATGCAAAAGCCATTGGTGTGACATTATATACGCTTGCATGGATTGTTTTTTAACAGCCATGGAAAACCAGAGAAAAAAAACTGTACCCACTGCACTGGCAAAAATAATTACTAAAAGTCTTTCCATTATACCTTCTTATTCTATTAACAATTTAGCACTTAACAACCATTTCAAAACTATTTTTCCAGTCTTTTTATCAGTTCAGACATCAATAGTCTATTATTAAAAATATAAATACAAATGGTAAAGGGTAAAGGGTAAAGGGAAAGAGGATACAGCAGGAAAACTACTTTAAAAAATGAATCTTTTGAATAATCATCCTTCCGGAAAGGCCTGGGCAACAATATCTCTTACATCTAAAGCATCTTGTTCATCAGTATCTAATCTCTTCCTGGCAGCATTGAGTAATGGTCCGATATCGCTTTTACACAGGTTCTCTCTTGCCATTCCCATTGCATCGCACACTTCATCTACAATTATTTCTCCCACAGGGCCTGTTATATCTGAAAGCATATCAACAACTATTTCAAAAAAACGGTTGCTTTCGTCCGAGGTAACAGAAGCATGGGGAGATTTGATTTCAGCAAATTTTCGATCCACAAAACCGGATATTATTAAAAGAACTTCCAACTCATACAATTCTGAATGAACTAAAATTTCGATAATGGTTTTCACTCCATCGAGGGCCAAGGCAACACCCTGATCTTCGGGGGTAAATTCATCCTTAGCATCCCTGCCTGTTTGCGTAAGCGCAATTACAGCCTCACACCCCTCCACATCATTGATTATTTTTCTTATCTTTTTATCGACGTTAGCAAGGTAGAGCATTATTTTCTTAGTCTGCTCAACACTTTTAGGTGTTCCGGTAATCTTAATTGGTTTTTCTTTGAACTGGGCAAAAAAACTTAACCACGAAAAAATTTGCTCAGCTGCTTTTGTTCCACTAAGTTCACTGGTCTTTACACGAACAATTGCTCCTTGGGAAAGATAAATCATTCCACGGTCATCTGAGTAATGGACAATTTCCAGAACACCAGTTGATTTTGAACTAATTACTGACTTCAAGACGGAATACAGTGATCTGTACATATTAAATCATATCCCCTGTTATAAATAATTTACTTATTTTTCCTAACCATCTTGATTAATTTCACAACACTCTTCCGCATCAACTCAAATGATGTATAAAGATCACCAATTTCATCATTGGATGATGCTTCAAGTTTATGTTTAAGCCCCTTGCCTCTACTTATCTCATTGGCAATGGCCGTAAGATTACGAATAGGTATGCTAAGACGTCGGGCAAGCAAATAAGCAACCAAAGCAACGATCAGAAATGTAATGGCAAGAAGATAGATTGTATTTTGCTGAGTTTTATTAGCTGCTCTGTAGGCTTCTTCATAGTCCTGCTGAACAATGAGGTGCCACCCCTGTTTTGTTCTTTTTGAGTAAGCAACTATTTTTTTACCTTTTACATCAAAAATAAAAGTTTTTTTCTTGGCTCTATTCTGAGATTTAAGGGCAGGATGAAAGCTATAATCCTGAAGTTCTGATGCAATCGCCCCTTTACCATGGGCAATAAGCCTGTAGTTATCATCCAACAGGAGAGCATAACCGGTTTTGCCGATTCTTGTTTTGGTTACAGTCTTTGACAAATCCTCAAGGCTCATGGCAATGGCAATAACTCCAAGATTTTTCCCACCGCCTCCAACAATTGGTTTTGCCAATATAAAAGCAGGTTTCTTGGAAGTTTTTCCGATCAGGACTTGCTGGCCAATCTCTTTCCCCTCAACTACCTGCTTAAAATAATTACGGTCACCATAATACCTCGTCGCTTTACCATCGCTCCGTCCCAGGTTCTGCCCATTTGGTAAAACAGTAAATGCGAGATAAACCCACTTGTAGGTATCGGTCATGGATTTTAATACCGGGTTCTGCAAATCGCTATCCATACTTAAAATAGCAGGTGTTTTGGCATTCTGCTCTATAGCGCTTAAGTTCATCGCAGTCCATTCATCAATACTCATTGTAAGAGCTTCAGTACTCATTATCAGGTTTTGCATAATGTTGGCGGTCCAGTCTGCCCTGGACTTATATATACTGATATACCATAGGCCGCCCAATGGTATGAGAGCCACGATATACATTGTTACTAAAATCTGATATAAAATTTTGAATCTGGCTTTACTCTGTTTTTTTGGTTTTACACCGGCCATCGCACTTTCTCCATATTAAATCATTTATATCGAGGAGCTTTTTTCTACAGCTTGCTAAATCCCCAAGTCGCAGAAACCCAGTTTGACTTACTATACCACCCTACTTTTATTCACTATATCTGAAAAAAATACCTTGTGCAAGCCATTTAGCCAATGATTTAACACTTAAACTGATTTTCATTTTTAAAGTAGAAAAAACTATTAAAACCTCATTATATGGAGTATAAATAAAGTTTTTGAATAATCAAAATTAACAGGAGTCAACCTTGCTCGGAACCCTAGTCAATGTTATAGCAATCATAATAGGTAGCCTTATAGGACTTGTTTTTAAAAACAATATTTCCGAAAAATATAATGAAACAATTGTCCATGCAATAGGTCTTGGGGTCATCTTAATAGGCCTTCGTGGTGCTTTTAAATGTGACAATTTTATATTAATCATCATATCGCTTGCCATTGGCACCCTTGCAGGAGAGATCTGTCGCCTAGAATACCGTTTAGAAAAGGTTGGGGATTGGCTTGAAAAAAAATTCTCTAAAGAAAACCAGGATGGATTTGCAACCGGATTTGTAACAACAACTCTTCTTTATTGTGTGGGGGCAATGGCCATTATAGGATCTCTGGAAAGCGGTTTAACAGGAAACCACGCAACTCTTTTTGCTAAATCCACAATTGATGGAATTATGGCTATTATTTTTTCGTCTACCATGGGCATAGGGGTTTTATTCTCCTCAATCTCTGTATTTTTATATCAAGGTTCAATAACACTTGCTGCTGTTTATATTAAACCCTTTCTTACCCCGGAAGTAATATCTCAGACCTCAGCTGTCGGAGGCCTTTTAATAGTCGCCCTAGGCATAAACATGCTCCGGGAAAACAAAATAAAAGTGGGCAATATGCTGCCGGCTGTTTTTATACCCCTTATTTACTATGCAGGCAAACAAATTTTTGTCTAAAAAAGTGTGCATATGATCATTTTCTATGGTACTATAAAATAATTCTGAAATTATAAAAATCAGGGAATAATTAGACAGGCGAATTAAAAAAAATCGCAATATAAATATATTCTCTTATGTTGAATTATATACTCAGTATTTGTATCTCAATAATAAATACAAGGGATAATTAGAGTTGAAATCAAAAAAAACAGGCCCCGGCAACGAAGATATCACAAAAACGCTTTTTAAAATATCCAATGCTGTAAACACCACTGACAATCTTAATGACCTATACAAATCAATCCACAAATCATTAAACAGCATTATTGATGCAACAAACTTCTATATTGCCCTTTATGATAAGAATAATGATGTAATCACCTTCCCCTATAACGTTGATGTGTTAGATGGCGAATTAGAAGACATAAAAAATGCGTCTAAATCAAAGTCTTCAACAAACGAGGTAATCCATAAAGGTAAGCCTATCTTTCTTAGAAAGAAGGAGATGCTGGCCAAAGTCAAAGTTAGAAATGTTGGCCGGGCTACAACGCCGGCTGAACTCTGGCTTGGCGTACCTTTGAGGATAAAAAGGGGAGTAATCGGAGCAATTGTTATACAGAGTTACAATGATCCGAATATCTATGGCCCCAAAGATATGGATTTATTGATCTCTGTCTCCGACCAGGTCGCTCTGGCCATTAACAGGAAATTATCAGAAGATGCCCAAAAGAAAAGCGATAAAATAAATAAAGCATTATTCTCTATATCCAATGCAGTTAATACAACAACCAATCTGGATGACCTGTTTGAATCAATCCATAAAACATTAAATAAAATTATGGATCTCTCCAATTTTTTTATCGCCATATACAATAAAAAAAAAGATTGTGTAACATTCCCCTATAGCCTTGATGAAAAAGACTCCTGGGACCCTGATTTTATTATTGAAAACGCCAGCATGCCAAACAGCCCGTCCCTTACAACCTGGATAATACAGTCAGGGGAATCGGTTTTATTTAGCAAAGAAGATTTAATTGCCCATATGAAAAAATTTAGAAAAGAAATTCCAGGTACCCCGCCTGCTATCTGGATGGGCAGTCCCTTAAAAGTCCATAATAAAGTTATTGGAGTGATTGCAACACAAAATTATAATGATCCAAACATATTTAACAAAAGAGACCTTGAGATATTTAATTCTGTCTCAGATCAAATCGCTCTTGCCATCGAGCGTAAACGCGCGCAAGAAGCAGAAGCTGAAAATAAAAAGATTAACAAAGCATTATTCACTATTTCGAATGCCGCCAATACCTCAGAGAACCTTGATGAATTATATAAATCAATTCACAAAGCCCTGGGAGATATTATTGATGTAAACAATTTTATGATCGGAATTTACGATGGCCGTCAAGATATTATTTCCTACCCCTACTTTCAGGATGAAGCGGATGATGATTTCAACGATATTAAGAATGTGAGCAAATCCGGTATAGTTTCCTGGGAGGTAATAAATCTTAAAAAACCTTTTTTCATTAATAGAAATGAGGTTATAGCAAGGGCAAAGAGAATAGGCATTGATATTCGTGGAAAAATTGCCGAACAATGGCTGGGCATTCCTTTAAAAATAAAAAGAAAGGTTATTGGCGTCATTGTTGTTCAAAGTTATTCCGACCCTGATCTTTATAGTCAGAAAGACGTTGAAATACTCTTGTCTGTCTCGGAACAGGTTGCCATGGCAATCGATCTTAAAAAAGCAGAAGAAGAGCGGAAAAAAAATGAACTTTATAATAAAACCCTGTTTGAGATATCCAATGCGGTTAATACAACCCAGAGCCTTGCGCAATTATGCAGTGCCATAGATACATTGCTCAAGAAAGTTATTTTTATAAACAATTTCTCGCTTGCCCTGTACGATAAAGAGACTGACCGCCTGACCTTTTTATACCGTGCTGATTCAACAGATTTAATAGATTGTATTGAGAATGCCAGTAAAAGCAGTTCATTGACCTATGAAATTATTAGAAGAGGTGAATACCTTTTATTAGATGCAAAGGGCCAGGAACAATTAATAAAAAAACTGGGCGGCCATACTTTTGGAATCATCTCTAAATCCTGGCTTTGCGTGCCTTTAAAAATAAGAAATGAAACAATCGGTGCAATTCTTACCCAGGATTATAAAATTAACAATTGTTATAAAGAAAAAGATATTGAATTATTAACCTTGGTTTCCGGCCAGATTGCGTTGTCCATTGAGCGCAAGCGTTCAGAGGAAGCGCTTAAAGAAAGTAGGCAGCAGATCAAGAACATATCTGACCAGACTGAGCAATTCAGCCTGGCTGCCGCATCAATGATTTCAACCCAGGACCCCAAAGAAACGTTTAGAAAAATAAGCCGGGCAATTGTAAAATTTTCAAATTACAACCGAGTAGCCATATCTTATTTAATAGACAAAACTCCCTATCATGAAATTCTTGCCTATGAAGGACTTCATCCAAAAAGCATAGCGAAATACAGAAAAGTCACAATCAAACCCGGATTTCTTGACAATTTTTTTAAAAAAGGGGAACATATCGGGCAGTTCTCTGTTTTTATACAATCCTATGAATTAAAAAAAGCGTATAATGCTAATTTAACAAAGCGTGATTCTCAAATAAATGATGATACACATTCAGCCGAATGGCATCCGGATGATATGCTTTTTATTAAAATGCTGGGTTTATCAGGCAACCTTATCGGTTTTATTTCTGTGGATGATCCAAAATCTCTTAGCAAGCCAACAGATGAAACTGTCAGACCCCTTGAAACCTTTTCAAATCTGGCTTCTCAAATCATTATCTACACTAAATCCCAAGAAGAACTGAAAATAGCAAAAAATGCCGCAGAAGCCAGTGCGAAATCTAAAAGTGAATTTCTGGCAAACATGAGCCATGAAATAAGAACTCCTATGAATGCAATCATGGGCCTTACAGAGCTTACTTTAAAAACAGACCTGGATGAAAAGCAAAAAGATTATTTGAATAAATTAAAATCATCCAGCACATCTCTTCTTGGGATCATAAACGACATTCTTGATTTTTCAAAAATTGACGCCGGTAAAATGGATATAGAGAGCATTGATTTCAGGCTTGACGACGTTATGGAAAGCCTTTCAGACATGTTTTCCACTAAAACTGCTGAAAAAGAAGTCGAATTTGTTATATCAATAGCCAATGACATTCCCATTAACCTGATTGGGGATCCTCTAAGGTTAAGACAGGCTCTTATAAACCTTACCGGAAATGCTGTAAAATTTACTGAAAAAGGGGAAATAGTTGTAAGTGTTACAGCCATTAGAAACACTGATAAACATGTTAGGCTTGAATTCTCTATAAAAGACACAGGCATCGGTATTCCTGAAGAAAGACTAAACAAGCTTTTTGATTCTTTTGTTCAAGCAGATGGTTCAACAACCAGAAAATATGGTGGAACCGGATTAGGGCTCTCAATCTCTAAAAATTTAATTGAACTCATGGGAGGAAGTATTGATGTAAAAAGTAAACTAGGACAAGGAACACTATTCAGTTTTCAGCTTACATTTGCCAAGAGAAACACAAAGGCTATTAACAGTAAGCAATTATCTGCTGAACTTAAAAACATGAAAGTCCTTGTAGTTGATGATAATCGAGCTGCAAGAGACATATTGCATGAAACCTTAGCATCTTTCCAGTTTGATGTTAAAGCAGTTGAGTCCGGAGATAAAGCTATTGAGGAGCTTCTCAAAGCTTCCATGGAAAAATCACCTTTCAAGCTTGTTATACTTGACCTGATAATGCCCGGCATTGATGGTATTGATACGGCTAAATTTATAAGAAGCTCTTCTAAAATTTCAAAGACGCCTATTATCATGATGACTGCTTTTGGCAGGGAAGAGGTTATACACCAGGCCGAACGAGCAGGTGTAAATGCCTTTCTTATGAAACCGGTTAAAAACTCAGTGCTGCTTGATACAATTATGGATGTCTTTGGTAAAAAGCCAGGCAATTATGCTACTGAGGCTGAGGACCCTGAAAATATTGAAAAGGACCTTTCTCTTCTTGAAGGACTAAATGTTCTGCTTGTTGAAGATAATAATATCAATCAACTGGTGGCAAGAAGAATACTGGAAAACGCAAAGATACTGGTTGATATAGCCTCAACAGGGGTCCAGGCTGTGGAGCAGCTAAGCAAAAAGAAGTTTGATGTTGTTCTAATGGACATCCAGATGCCGGAAATGGATGGGTATACAGCAACACAAGAGATCAGAAACAAACTAAAATTGACTGACCTGCCCATCATTGCAATGACTGCCCACGCAATGACCGGAGATAAAGACAAATGCCTTGATGCCGGCATGAATGATTATTTGTCAAAACCAATTGATTCAGCTCTTCTTTATACAAAACTGATCCAGTATGGCCCAAAAAGGAAATCGACTAACACCAAAAAAACAAAAAAAGCCTCCCAAAAAGAGTTACTGCCAGATATACCAAAGTCTATACCAGGTATAAATATTGAGGCAGGCTTATCCAGATTTATGGGAGATACAG
>Ga0307988_1001758_pt1 | contig 11632 bp, 12 predicted proteins | sample EllFjometagen183_FD_203166 | JGI IMG/M metagenome (GOLD analysis project Ga0307988, IMG submission 203166) | Marine microbial communities from Ellis Fjord, Antarctic Ocean - #183 | ecosystem: Environmental > Aquatic > Marine > Unclassified | place: Southern Ocean | collected 2014-10-08 | reverse complement strand
TCTAAAGTCATATTTTCCTCGGCCATCCTGTCAATCCTGATCTATTTATTTAAAATTCAATGGCGATACGTTCAATTCAAACGTTCATGGCACATCCATTTACTTTATAGGTGATTTGATCTAAAGTCACATTCCTTTGACCCATCCTGCTAATCCTTTAATCCTGAAAATCCTGATCCGTTTTTTAAATTCAATGGCCAGACACCGCTGATAAATCACTTCCTGAAAGCCGTTGCCCAGGTTGTTGTGAACATTCATGGCGCATCCATTTATTTTATAGGTGATTTGATCTAAAGTCATATTTTCCTCGGCCATCCTGTCAATCCTGATCTGCTTATTTAAAATTCAATGGCGATACGTTCAATTCAAACGTTCATGGCACATCCATTTACTTTATAGGTGATTTGATCTAAAGTCACATTCCTTTGACCCATCCTGCTAATCCTTTAATCCTGAAAATCTTGATTCTGAGAGGGTGGAAGGCATCACCCATCCCAACTCAAGCGGGCCGCCACCCATGCCGCCGTTGTTTCATGGAGCCAGTCTTTTAACCCTTTTTGAATATAGAACTTGGGCATCAGAAGATCGTCGGTCGCCTCAATGCCCCCTTGCTCCACAGCCTGGCGGGCCAGGGGAGTGTTTGGGTATATCCGAATGCCGACGGTGATCTGCATGGTGTCCAGGTCCAACGAATCGGCAAACTCAAGGCTTTCCATGGCCGTGTCCCGCGTTTCCCCCACCCCGCCGAGCAACAAAAATCCAATCTGTTTGACGCCATGTTTTTTCAGCATGGCGGAGATGCGTCTGACATCATCAAGTGTGTATTTTTTGTTCAATTGTTTTAATGTCTCAATCGACCCGCTTTCAAAACCGAGGCTCACGTCGGTGCATCCGGCGGCGGCCAGTTTTTCCACCAGCGCGTCGTCGATTTTCCACGGGTAGAGGATGCATCGCCAAAAGATAGACAGTTTTTTTGCGATGATCGCGTCGCAAAGGGCCGTGGCATAGGAATAAGGGAAGTTGAACGTGTTGTCCACAAAGAAGAAATGATCAAAACCGGCCTTTTTGTACAGGGCCAGGGTCTCCACGACGTCGGGGATGCTCCGTTTCCTGAGAATGGTTCCCTCAATGGAGCCGGTGGAGCAGTAGCTGCAATTCATGGGGCAGCCGCGACGGGTTTGAAACGGGATGTAAAAGGGTTGGCCCGAAAAGGTCGCCGGGATGGTCATGTGGACGCCGGGAAGGGGCGGGCGCTGGGGGTCGATTTTGGCGTGGACGTCAATGGGGAGCTGAAGGCCTTTTCCTGGAAGATAGAGGCCGGGAACATCGGAAAGGGGCGCGTCGTTTTCAATCCGTTTTAGCGCGGCCACAAAACTGTTTTCCCCCTCGCCCTGAATTCCCATGTCGGCGCCCAGATAATCGAGCGCCGCCTGGGGAAAAATACTGTAACCGGCGCCGCCGATGACGATGGGCGCCCGTGAGCGGGTTTTACAAAAGGCGATGATGTCCCGGACGGGTTCCAGAAGGAAGTGAGGGGGGTCCATGACCTGATCGTCGATGTTTCTGACGGAGATGCCGATGGCGTGCGGGTCGAATGTGTCAAGCGCCTCTTCAATGGTTTTCAGCGCGTCGTCGTCGCCCATCAAATTGATCACTTTGACGCTGTGCCCGGCGTCTTGCGCGGCCCGGGCAATGGAGGCCAGTCCCAATGGCAAAACCGGCATGTTCATGGTCTCGGTGTTGGCTGAAATGAGCAGGATTTTCATGGCGTCCTTTTTTTTTAGTTTTTTTATTGATTCGGGTTATCTCTGGTTATCCGGCCTGTTGATCCACTCAATCCCATCTTTGCGGGATTCGAAGAGTCGGGTGATGTTCTCTGTTTTTATTTTCTCTCCCTGGTCAAAGAGGCGCTCCCATTGAATCCGGCAACCGGGACCAAAGATCATGGCCGATTTTCCGCCTCCGATGCGCGTTTCATTTTGGGTGTGGAAGCGCCGTATTTTTTCGATGTCGTGGATGGAGGCGTTTTTAAAATTCAGATCCCGATGATCGAAAACAACATGTCCATTGGTTTTGTAATGGGGGTCGGCCAGCAGGGCTTTGGACATGCCGATGAAGCCGTCTCCAGTCATGGGTCCTGATGTTTTGACGATGTGAAACCGGTCTTTTTTCAGCCAGGCGATTGTAAAATTCATGGCGTTTAAGCCGATGGGGGTGGGATTGGCGGCGCTCCGGGTCATTTTTTTTAAGTGGTCCCTTTTTTTTTAGTTTGTCGGAGGATGTTTTTTTAATGCTTGGAAAGCCTGATCTTTTTGTCATACATTCAGAGGGATTAGTCAAGAGACTTCTTTGAGACGGGCCGCGGTCGGGTTCAAATAAAAAATGTGTTGCCTCTTTTTTTGGGGGCTGTTAAAAACCGTATAAACAGAATAAACGGGATAAACAGATAAACAGGGTGAGCCGGATGGCGGGCGCCGTGATTTAAAGTGAATTTTTCGGCGCTCCAAAATCGGTTTAAACCGGATGGAGAATCAATAAAGGAGGGAAGCATGACGGAGTATAAAACCATTATTTTTGAGGAAAAAGAGGGCGTCGGGTTTTTGACGTTAAACCGGCCCAAATCTTTAAACGCCATCAGTCTGGAGATGATTGAAGAGTTTGAGGTTCTTTTTCGGGAGCTGGAGGAGAGCGAGACGGTTCGGGTGGTGATCCTTTCGGGCGCCGGAGAAAAGGGATTTTGCGCCGGTCTGGACATGAAGGAATCCGCGACCCGGCTGTTTGGCGCGACGCCGCCCGTCATATACAAATGGCAGACCCGGTTTTCCCGAATTTATTACATGATGCGGCGCATTCCTCAGCCCATCATCGCCGTGATTCATTGGGCCGCCTCGGGCGGGGGGTTTAGCTTTGCCATGGCTTCCGATATTCGGATCATCTCCCCCGACGCCCGTTTCAACGCGGCGTATATTAATATTGGTTTGGGCGGCGCCGATCTGTCCAGCAGTTATTTTTTGCCGAAATTAATCGGGTCGGGCCGGGCCAACGAGTTTCTGCTCACCGGAAATTTCATGAGCGCCGAAGAGGCCATGAGCTTAGGATTTGCCAGTCGAATGGTGGAACGGGACGCGTTGATGGACACGGCGCGGGAGATCGCCGGCACAATGGTGGAAAAAAGTTCCCTGGGCTTAAAAATGACCAAGGAGGCCATCAACCAGAATCTGGGGGTCTCTTCTTTGGAGCAGGCGCTTCATATTGAGAATCGGAATCAGGCGTTTATGATCACCGCCATGAAGGTGGATTCGTTGGAGGGTGGGGGTTAACCGATCATTTGTTGCCGTTTGGGGGCAGCCAGCCAGCATGACCGTTATGCGATCACACAAAAAAAGGAGATTTATTCAAATGACAAAATTACTTGAGAAAGCTTTTGAGGAGGCTTCAAGACTTCCTGAAATAAATCAAAATGCATTGGGGAAGTGGATTCTGGATGAATTGAATTCAGATGAGGCTTGGGGAAAGTCTTTCGCCCAATCGGAAGATATTTTGGAAAATTTGGCTGCCGAGGCTATCAGAGAAAAACGCGTGGGGATTAAGACATTATGGGGCGCGGGGGCTTTTTTATAAGTCCAGAGCAAATCGTATGGCAGTGAACACTTGTTTAAATTTATATGAGGGGAGTTTTGTGATAAACGATCCGATTTTTGATTTTGACACCGTTTGAATGTGGTCGAGATTGATCGCGCAATCCCTTGGCATTCCATCTTGTCTGGAGAGAAACACTTCGCTGGATATATTACGAATTGTTGATGTGATGGGCGCCACAGTGACTTCTCCACGAGACCCCAGTACGGAATCCCGCGTTAGAATCAAGACGGGCCTTTTCTTGTCGGGAAATTTGAATGTGTGCCATCTGATCTCGCCCCTCTTCATTCACCGCCCCAATCCTGTTCGTCTTCCCAGACGCCGAATTCTTCTCTTTTGGCGGGTTGAAGCTCGTATGCTTTGCGATGTCTCTCTTCAAGCTGGTGGATATGATGTTGTCTGATCGCTTCTTTTAATGCGTCGCGGGTAAACGCAGAGCGTGTGGTATGAAGGACATTTGCAATGGCGTCAACCTTTTTGACGAGGTCATCATCAATGGTCATTTGTATGGCGGGCATAATCGTAACCTCCTGTAATATGAGTAGTGATGAGTATCAATATATCAATGTCATCGGGGGTGTCAATATAAAAAACAAGCTGTTCTTTCATGACGTCTCTATTTTAATTCCTTCTTTAATCCCTTCATGATTGAATTTTAATATTCGCATGTTCTTTTTTGTCGCGAGACCCATTCACCATGTTGGGTTTCGTTCCTCAACGCCAACCTACGGGAGTCGGTTTAAAGTTGATTGATACTCGGTTTCCAGACCGGTCCAGATATGGGCCGGGACGCCGATGGCTTTTTCCAGCCGCCGGGCCATGTTTGGAGTGATGGCTTCGGCGCCGGTGAATATGGCGTTTAAAATGGAAACCCGGCAATTCATGCGCCGGGACAGTTCGTCTTGGGTCATGCCTGATTCACACAGAACCTCCTCCAAGTATTCGCCGGGGGGTATTGGCAGATCGGAGTGACTCTCTTTTCTGTGGGTCATTCTGTTTGTTCGCCTCCGTTGTTTGTGGGATGGATGCCTAAAATTTTTCATTCAATATATCTAAAATCGCCTTTGGGTTGTGATACTCCTTCCGAAGGTCGGACGCCGCGTAAAGGCGTGTCGTGCCCGGCTCCCAGAAATACAAAAACTTAACGGCTTCGGGATCGCCGTCGAAAAGCCCCTCGGGGGTCCAGGCCAGATTCATGTTTTCGCCGAATGAGACTCGGTACAACAGCGCTTTGCCTGTGGCCGGGTCTCGGTATTCCAACCTGCCTCGGGAGCCTCCGGCGATGATGGTTTTGCCGGTGGGGGAGAACGTGGCGCCTGAAACGTTTCCCTCAAATCCATCCATTCGTTGCCGTTCTTTTCCTGTGGCGGCGTCCCATATTCGGACGGTGTGGTCATCGCTGGCGGTGGCGATTAGATTTCCATCAGGGGAGAATAGGGCGGAGTTGACGTAATTTTCATGTCCTTTGAGGATATGGCCTGGTTTTCCGGAGTAGGCGTCCCATATTCGGGCGGTTTTATCACGGCTGGCGGTGGTGATGGAGTTTCCATCCGGGGAGAATTGGGCGGAATTAACTCCACTTTCATGTCCTTTGAGGATAAGGGTTTGTTTTCCGGAGTGGGCGTTCCAGACGCGTGCGGTTTTGTCCCCGCTAGCGGTGGCGATGGAATTTCCATCAGGGGAGAATTGGGCGGAAAGAACTATTCTTTCATGCCCTTTGAGGATACGGGTTGTTTTTCCGGAGTGGGCGTTCCAGATTCGTGCGGTACGGTCATCGCTGGCGGTGACAATGGAGATTCCATCCGTGGAGAATTGAGCGGAACGAACCCAATCTCCATGTCCTTTGAGGATATGGGTTTGTTTTCCGGAGTGGGCGTTCCAGACGCGTGCGGTTTTGTCCCCGTTAGCGGTGGCGATGGACTTTCCATCGGGGGAGAATTGGGCGGAAAGAACTACTCTTTCATGCCCTTTGAGGATATGGGTTTGTTTGTTGGAGGCGGCACTCCAAATGCGGGCGGGGTTGTCCGGGTGTGCGGTGGCGATGGACGACCCGTCCGGTGAGCATTGGACGGAAAATATCCGGTCTTTGTTTTTTTTAAGAACCCCAACGGTTTTGCCTGAGTGGGCGTTCCATATTCGGGCGGTGTGGTCACGGCTGGCGGTGGCGATGGCCTTTCCGTCCGGGGAGAATTGGGCGGAAAGAACCCAACCTTCATGTCCGTTGAGAATATGGGTTGCTTTTCCGGAGTGGGCGTTCCAAATACGGGCAGTTTTGTCACGGCTGGCGGTGGCGATGGCCTTTCCATCCGGTGAGAATTGGGCGGAACGAACGTAATATTTATGTCCTTTGAGGATAAGGGTTTGTTTTCCGGAGTGGGTGTTCCATATTCGGGCGGTATAGCTGGCGGTGACGATGGAGATTCCATCCGGTGAGAATTGGGCGGATTTGACCCAATATTCATGTCCTTTAAGGATCAGGGTTGGTTCGCCGGATTTGGCGTTCCAGATGCGTGCGGTGTTGTCAGAGCTGGCGGTGGCGATGGCCTTTCCATCCGGGGAGAATTGGGCGGAGTTGACCGAACCTTCATGTCCTTTGAGGACATGGGTGGGTTCTCCGGATTCGGCGTTCCAGATGCGGGCGGTCTGGTCATAGCTGGCGGTGGCGATGGAATGTCCATTCGGGGAGAATTGGGCGGAAAGAACTGAATCTTCATGTCCTTTGAGAATAAGGGTTTGTTTGCCGGAGTTGGCGTCCCATATGCGGGCGGTTTCGTCATCGCTGGCGGTGGCGATGGTCTGTCCATCCGGGGAAAAAGCGATGGAATTGACTTCGTCTGTATGCCCCTGCAAAACCCTCAGGATTTTCTGGTCATCGGCTCGAAAAATCAATATCAGCCCATCGGCATCGCAACTGGCCACAAGGCGTCCATCAGGGGAAAAAGCGGCGCAATTCACAACGCTGGAATGTCCCGACTGCAACGAAGGCAAAAGATGCCCGGCCAGCGCGCGACCGGATGCCTCATCCATTCCTTTGCTCTCTTCAAGACTCGCGCTAACCAACGCCTCCCGCGTCCCCACGGCGCCAGTGAAATTATTTCCAGACAAAAAGGCGTCCTGAAACAGAGCGGATGTGAAATCAGCGCCGGAAAAATTGCAACCGGTTATCTTTGAGTTCTTGAAATTTGAAGATTTAAGATATGCATGGGACAAATCCGAATTCGTCAAAACCATCCCTTCAAAATCCTCGTCGTCCAGCCGGGCGCGCTGAAGCTGAATATGCTCCGGGAGTTTTTTTTCTAAAATGTCGCGGAGTCGTTTATGATCGGTCACGCCGCGTTCCATCCCTACCTCCACCCGGCCGCTCCAGTACAGGATTCGCAATGCATTTTCAGAAATCATCTCCTGATAGGAGGATGTGAGGATCTTTTTCAACAGACCCGCCGCCACATTTTCAGCGTCGATCTGGCTGAAAAAATAGATGATTTTCTGATCAATGGGCCGGGTCTTCAAGATTTCTTCAATGGAATCCATCTCTTTTTTTGCCATGACATCAAACAGATAAAGGGCAAAGAAATACTCCATAAACGACCGGTGCATAAACCGGAATTCCCCGTCGCCTTCCGTTCCTTTCATGTCGGCCCGTTTGATAAACGTGGCGGCCCGGATTTCCCCGGCCATGAGTCTGATTTGCCTTTCCGTCTGGCCGGGACTCCGGTTTTCCGCGCAGGAGGCGCACAGCGGAATCAGCTCCTTGTGGTGGAATGTCGCTCTGTTTTCCTTCCAGAGCGTCCGGGCGAGGTGTTTCATGATCTCCCGTTTTTCATCTTTGGAGATGGCATGCCGCCCTTTGCCCTCGTCCCGCTCAATCCAAATATCCGTGTAAACTTTGTAAAGGGACGCCGCGTTGACCAGCTCGCCCCGCGTCAGTTTGGGAAGGGATTTGACAATCATCTCCAGCAACAGCGGCCGATGCGCCAGACCCTGCAAATGATGGATGCGCCGGATGCTCATCCAGTCCTGGTCCGGGTTTTCGCTGTGTTTGCGCAGGTACTCCATGATCTGATCATCGCTGAATGTCTTTAAATAGACCACCTGGCTGTTGGCTTGGCCCCGCAGGGATTGATAAATCTCGGTCTCCATGACGTCGCTGTAATCCGAAGAACTCAGCAGATTATCCTGCTCCCGCCGGTCTTTGAAATAATGGCTCCGGCAGGTCAACAAAACTTTGGAGCGGTATGCGGCGGCCCGGGAAAGATCGTAAAAGTTGGACCGCGTGATTTCCCAGTCCACCTTGTCGGCCATCTCGTCAAAGGCGTCGAAAAGCAGAATGATTTTACCTATTTTTAAAAGTTTTTCAAAATGGGAAAATTGAACATCCCTCACGTTCTCGGAGCTGAAATGCCGGATGACCATGCTTTCCAGGGAGACCTCCTTTCTCATATCTCCCAACGGGATCAGCGCGGGCGCGGGATTGCGCGACGGGTCGTCCAGAAACGCCTGCCCTAGTTTCCAGGCCAAAAACTCGGCCAGCGTGGTCTTGCCGGTTCCCAAATCCCCCAGAAGAACCAGCAGATTTTTGGCGCCGTCCCGAAACCATTCGGTGATGTATTCCAGCGCTGGCCTGGTTTTCCATGAGATGTCGATTTCGATGTCCGGGCGGATGAATCGGTCGCGGCCCTCCCATTTTTCCAGGAGCTGGCTTTCATACCGATCCATTTGGCCTTTGACATAGCGTTCCAGGGGGAACAGCCCGTTCAAAACCTCATTGTAGGTCAGGCAGGCGACCCCCGCATTTTCCAGAGCGGCCCGCGAATCCCCGGCAAAACCCAAAGAAGAGATGGCCATGCATTGCCACCCAGGATGTTGGGTTTGCAGATAATGCTTCTGGGCGATGATTTGATCCCGATCACGGGCCGTCACACGCTTGTTTTTGCATTCCGCCACAGCGTTCGTCGGAATGCCCATATCCCTTTTTTCCAGCTTCAGATCAAATTTAAAACCGCCCTCATGGAAATGATGGATCACCGTAAACCCTTTCAGCTGGTAAATCTGGGCGATCTCTTTTTCAAATAAATCTCCCTTTTCATGGGCGGATTTTCCCCGACGAAACGCTTGGGTCCGCCGGTCATCCATGTCCGGAAAATCATCTTCCCGCTGAAACTGAAACGGTTTTTCCAGATCAAGGGCGTTGACCACATCATTAAAATGAAGATGAAAATCATCCTTTCTCCTGAAATAGATCATTTTCAACGGCCGGTAAAGGGGCGGAATCTGAGACTGGGAATGGTCGATGAGGATGGGAATCAAAGGGCGATCCACGGAAAGGGGGTCCCCGGCGGTGGCGGCGAATGTCTCCAGCGGCGCCCACGCCTTTTCTTCGGCCCAGTAATTTTGGCTCCAGATGGCGAGCATCTTGCGGGAGGCGGAAATGCCGTGGTTGATTTTTCGGGGAACGTTGTCTCCGGCTTTGATCTCCCATTCGTCAAACCAGACCGCGGCGCCATTTTCCCGCAAAAGATCGGCCATCTTTTTTGCGAATTTGCCATCCTCGCTGGCATAACTGATGAACACGTCGTAATCGTATGAAGCGTCGGGGTTTTCCATGGGTTTCAATTGATCCTTTAATCGCGTGGTTGGCCTTGTCATGAACCGTCTTTAACATAATTTCGGCGGCCCCGTAAAGCCCAAACGCCCATTTTGAATGACGCAGAATTTCCAGAGCCCCTGTTTTTGGTTTTTTATTTTCCGTTTGACAGAGCGCTTTAAAACAGGTATTTTTTCCAAAGGTTTCGTTTAAAAAAGTCGTGTGCCGGACATAAAAAGGTGGCCTGCGCCGGAGAAAAAATACGACCCAAAAAATCAACAAAAAAACCAACGACAAAAAGGGAGCGCGCCATGAATATCAAACGTTTTATCATTGCCGGGATAGCCGTCTTTGTGGGCTTTCAGATTATTGACGCCATCATCCACATGGGGATTTTGGGCCAAACGTACATGGAGATGAGCATCTGGCGGCCGGACATGATGTCGCTGACGTGGATCATGCATGTCGGCGGGATTGTTCTGGCCTTTTTGTTTGTTTATATGTTTGTCAAAGGGTATGAAAACAAAGGGATATGGGAGGGGATTCGGTTCGGATTGGTTTTGGGTCTTTTCGCAAACATCCCCTACGCCTTTTATTCCTATGCCCTGTACCCATTGCCTTTTTCATTGTGCCTGCAGTGGTTTATTTACGGCATGATCGAATTTGTCATTTGCGGGGCGTTGGCCGCCGCGATCTACAGATCTGAAAGCGCGTATGATTGACGCCTATGTATACCGCTCCTTGCCCAGTTTGTAATTTTTAAAGGAGACGAGGCAATAGGCGATCACCAACAACAGTATGGCGATGGAGCCAAAAAGCAGATGCTCGTGGCTCACCACCATGTGCCGTATGATGGAGGTGATCCCGATGTATATGACATACCGGAGGGGGAAATGGAAATGCTCCCGGAAATACTTGATGGAAAGCAGCATGAATTCCACCGCGAGAATGGCGTTGGAGATGTGAAGAAAACAGAGGCCTGAAACACTCAAACTTTCAAACTGGCTGTTTGTCGTAAACAGAACATTAAACAGCGCCATGCATTCCCGGATGGAGACGACGGCGGCCAGAATGGTGATCCCAATCATCAGAATCACGACAAATGTCTGTATGGCGTTGGGGATTATTTTTTCAATCAACATGTTGAAATTTTTTGACGTCTTCAATGGCTTTGCCTCCCAAGGCGTTGGTCTGACCGGTTTAACTTTATTTTAAATCCCAACAACTCCATCCCATTTAATCCCATCCCATTTAATTCCATCTCATCCAACTCCATCTCAATCCCATTCCATTTAATCCCATCTCATCTTAATCCCATCTCATCCCACCCAACAACTCTATCCCATCTAATCCCATCCCATCCATCTCAACCCCATCCAGACCGGGGATTTTTGCCGCGATTTTTTTGTTGCATCTCAACCCCATCCCCTCCAACCCCGCCGCTCATTCGAATTTGCCGAGGCGCCGGGCATTCAATCCCCCTTATCCTCTTTATCCTTTTGATCTTGATCCGGAATACAATCCACCCCAGCAAACAAAGGCTCATGAAGAGGAATCAAAATATCGGCCATATCCTTGATTTTTTTCATAATATCGTATGACTCATACACATTCACATGGGTTCCCGGAGGCGTCACCTCCATCTCCATGGATCGAATCTCAATGGGGGGATAAAAGTTTTCCATGATCACGCAAAATCCCGTGATGGCGGCGGTTCCCTTTGCCGTGTCCACAAAGACCGTCAGCCCGCCGTCGGTGTGAACCGGGGTGTGCATGACCCGGATGCCGGGGACGATCTCCATATCTTCTGTCACCGTCTGAATTTGTTTGTTTTCCTGGATTTCCAGGATGTAATCCTCCAGATACCGGTAGTCCAGAGGATGGGGATCGGCGATCCGGGCCAGCTCTTTTTCATGGATGTAAAATGTGGCGTTGACGCATTTGTAATCGTTTTCACAATGATCGTTGTGAAGGTGCGTGTGAATCACGATGTCGATTAGATCCGGCGTCAGATCCCACTTTTTTAATCCGTCTTCAAAGGTGTGAATTTTTCCGCCGATGGCGGCTTCTCGCTCTTGGGATTGAATGGGATGCATCTCGCCCGTGTCCACCAAAATGTTTTGGTCTCCCCCGGCGATCAGCCAGGAATAGATGGGAATGGTGTATGGCGTTCCTCCGCCATGCTGGTGGGTCATCATGGTTTTGTCGAAAATTTTTGTGCCGCAAACAATGGGATGTATGGTGTAAACGCTCATAATGGGTGGTCTCTCCCGTATAGTTTATTCTTTTTTCTTTTCTGTTTTTATGATAAAAGCCGTTTGGATATCAACATAAAAGTTGATTATTTTCAACTTTTGTTTTAGTGTATTTTTTTTATAAAGAATGAAATGAAAGGAGCTTTAACAATGA
>Ga0307988_1001757_pt1 | contig 11641 bp, 3 predicted proteins | sample EllFjometagen183_FD_203166 | JGI IMG/M metagenome (GOLD analysis project Ga0307988, IMG submission 203166) | Marine microbial communities from Ellis Fjord, Antarctic Ocean - #183 | ecosystem: Environmental > Aquatic > Marine > Unclassified | place: Southern Ocean | collected 2014-10-08 | reverse complement strand
AAAGTATTTGCCCCTAAAAACAGCAATAACAACCACCATGTCCAATGCAAATGAAAAAGTGGTTCGAAATTTACAAATGGTAAATATAAGATTGCCGGAAACCCAAAAAGGAATAGATTTAAACTAGATACTGAATATTTTGAAACCAGTTTTTTTTGCAATATGGCGTAAGTTGCCCAAGCTATTGCACTGGTAAGTGTTAAGCCAACACCAATTTTGTATTGCCCCCGACTATCGAAAAAAGCAGATAACTGATCGCGATAAAAAAAAGACAAGCCCATAATGGCAATTGCAAAACCAACTATTTGATTTCGATTTATTTTTTCTTTAAAAAAAACAAACCCGGCAACTGCGAGCAAAATTGGTCCGGTTTGAATAAAAAGTTGTGCATTGCTCGGAGTTGTATATTGAATCCCCCACATGAAACTCATGTAATTCCATGTTAATCCGAGTGCCGCTATAATTAATAAAAGCGGAGGTTTTTTTACAATTTTAAAAGATGATGGATTACGCACCACTTGCCAAATTGCGAGTAAAATAAATGCGAAAACAAAGCGGAACCAAACAATGGTAACCGGCTCGATTTCGCGAACTGCAATTTTTAACGCAATGGCGAGGAAGCCCCAAAAGAATGCGGTTGTAGAAGCATAAATAATTCCTTTGGTGTGGTTCTGCATACTAATATTTATTCTGAAATTTTTAAACGATGCCTAATTTGGTTCAATTTCTCATCGTCTTTAAAAGCATTATTTACCTCAACTCCGCACCAAACTCGCGACCAAACGCAGTAATAAGTTTCTGCATGGTTTTGTCAATTTGTTTGTCTTTTAATGTACGTTGATTGTCGCGTAGAATAAAGCTAACTGCATACGATTTTTTATTTGCGGGAACACCTTCACCTTCATACACATCAAATAAATCGACTTTGCTGAGTATTTGTCGTTCCACTTTAAAAGCTGCTTCTTTTATTTGGCTAAACTTAATGTTTTTATCAAGCAACAGTGCTAAATCGCGACGCGCGGTTTGGAATTTCGGTAGTTCTTCGAAAATAACTTTGTGTTTTTTGTGAAGAAAAAATACATTGTCCCAATTGAAATCGGCATAATAAACCGGGTTTTCAATTTCGAATTTTTTGAGCCAGATATTGGCAACTATTCCTAATTCCAGAATAACTTTTTTATTAAAAACATAGATCAATCCTTCTGAAAACAGTTCATTTTCTGTTTCAGAAATTTGCATTTGTTTAGTTGAAAGCCCTAATCTTTTTAAAATGTTTTCGGCATAAGTTTTTATTTCATAAAAAGAAGTCGTTTCCTCTTTTTCTGTCCAACTTTCGGCTTCTTTATTTCCGGTAGCAAAAAGTCCCAAATGATTTTCTTCCCAATAATTATTGGCTGGTTTATCTTTTAATTCCGTTCCCTTATAAAAATAGCAGTTGCCAAATTCATAAAATTTTAGGTTTTTATTCTGGCGGTTCGAATTATGCTCAATACTTTCTAAACCTCCAAAAAGTAGAGTTTGCCTCATTCCATTTAGGTCGGCACTTAACGGATTAAGCATTTTTACTGTTTGCTCTTCTTTATAATTTTTTAATCCCTCGTAGTAATTTGCTTTTGTTAACGAGTTTGACCAAATCTCATTGAATCCTTGTGCAGTCAACATTTCAGCAATCAATTCATGAACTCGATTTGGGTCTGGTTTTTCAGCAGTTTGTAACGATACTTTTACTTGCGTTGGAATCTCAATATTATTATAGCCGTAAATTCTAAGAATCTCCTCAATTACATCGGCTTCCCGTTTTACATCAACACGATAAGGAGGAACCAAAAGTGCCAATCCACTTTCTGTTTCACTCTCAATTTTAATTTCCAAAGACCCGAGAATACTTTTTATCGTTTCATTTTCTAATTCTTTACCAATCAATCGGGTGATGTTTGAGTAAGTAACATTCACTTTAAAGTCTTTTACGGAGTCCGGATAAACGTCAACTATTTCTGAAGAAATTTGTCCACCTGCAATTTCTTTAATTAAAAGTGCAGCTCTTTTAAGTGCATAAATAACTCCATTAGGATCGATGCCACGTTCGAAACGGAAAGAAGCGTCGGTATTTAATCCGTGTCGGCGCGCAGTTTTTCGAATATGTATCGGATCGAAAAAAGCACTTTCAAGAAAAATATGTGTGGTTGAATCTTTTACCCCCGAATCAATTCCGCCAAATACACCGCCAATACACATTCCATTTTCAGTGTTGCAAATCATTAAATCGTTTTCATTTAATTCGCGCTCTACTTCATCCAGCGTTGTAAATTTTGTTTTAGCAGGCATGGTTTTTACCACTACTTTACCTCCTTCTATTGCCGCTGCATCGAAAGCGTGCAGTGGTTGCCCGGTTTCAAAAAGTACAAAATTGGTAATGTCAACTATATTGTTGATGGGTGATAATCCGATGGTTTTTAAACGATTTTGCAACCACTCCGGCGATTCTTGAACTGTAACACCCGAAATGGTAACTCCTGAATAACGCGCGCATGCTTCCAGATTTTTAATTTCAACAGGAATCTCTAAATTGTGATTATCTATTTTGAAATGATCAACCGATGGGCGGGTATATTCAATCTCTTCTGTTTTTTTAAGAAAAGCAGCCAAATCTCTGGCGACTCCAATGTGTGAAGCTCCGTCAATTCGATTTGGTGTGAGATCAATTTCAATTACCCAGTCCGATTCTATTTTGAAATAGTCTTTTGCTTCAGTTCCCACGTTCGCTAAATCATCCAAAACAATAATTCCCGCATGTTCAGTGCCAATACCAATTTCATCTTCGGCGCAAATCATTCCCTGCGAAACTTCTCCTCTGATTTTAGATTTTTTAATGGTGAGTTCATCGTCGCCCATGTAAAGTGTAGTACCAACAGTGGCTACAACAACTTTTTGTCCGGCAGCTACATTTGGAGCACCACAAACAATTGGCAATAAATCTAATGTACCTACATTTACAGTAGTTTTGCTGAGGTGGTCGGAATTCGGATGTGGCTCGCAAGTAATTACTTCTCCAATAATTAATCCTTTCATGCCGCCTTTTACTGTTTCAACTTCTTCAAGTCCGCCAACTTCCAGACCTGTTTGAGTTAGTATGTCACAAATTTCTTCGGGAGATTGATTAACTTTTATATAGTCTTTTAACCAGGAATATGATATCTTCATTTATTCAGTGTTTCTGTCGTTTTTTGAATGCGACAAAAGTAAAGATTTTATTGTAAATAAAGTCAAGGGATTACATCTCTTCTTCAAAAGTTGGAATCCCTGGTTGTTGAAAAGCGAAGGGATTCCATCTGGAAGAAAAAGATGGAATCCTTGGGAGTTGCAAAGATTCAGGATTTCAATAATCGGCGAATCGGAATTCGCCGCACCCTAAATACATAAAAATCTATCATCGCCACAAATTTTGAATTTCAAATATCTTCGCGAAATTGATTGATTTTAACATTGTTTTTTATGAAAAAGCTGTGGTTCATTATTTTTATATCAGGATTGGTAATAAGAACAAATGGATTCCATCTAAAAGAAAAAGATGGAATCCTAAAAAAGATGGAATTCTGTCATAATTACCGGTCGTTTAATTAATTATCTTTCGCCGCAAAATTATTACACAAAAAATAGAAGAGATGAAAAAACTGCTGTTCGTTATTATTGTTGCTGGTTTGGCAATTAGTTCGTGCCAGAATCAGAAAAAAGAAACTACTGTAAATATGGAAAATCCATTTTTTAAGGAGTGGACCACAACATTTGGTGTTCCACCATTCGATGAAATAAAAGTTGAACATTTTGTGCCTGCAATAAAGGAAGGCATAAAACAGCATCAAGCTGAAATTGATGCAATAGTTGCTAATAGCGATGAACCAACTTTTGAAAATACCGTTTTGACCTTGGATAAATCGGGTCAGTTGTTGAGTAAAGTAGGTGGTGTTTTTGGCCCATTAAGTGGTGCCGATACTAATGAAGAAATGCAGGCAGCAGCGCGTGAGATTTCACCAATTAGAACTGCGCATGGTAATAATATTTCAATGAATGCTGATTTGTTCAAAAGAATTAAAGCGGTTTATGAAAACCGTAATGATTTAGATTTAGACGACCAGCAAATTCGAGTTACCGAAAAATATTATCAGGATTTTGAACGGAATGGAGCAAACCTTTCTCCTGAAAATCAAGAGGTTTTGAAAGGAGTAAACACAGAACTTGCTGCACTTTATCTTCAGTTTGGTGAAAACTTATTGGCAGAAACCAATAAAAACTTCAAGCTTGTTTTGGATAACAAAGAAGATTTGGCCGGATTACCTGATGATGTTGTTGCAAGAGCCGCTTCCGCTGGTGAAAAAGCAGGGGAAGAAGGAAAATGGGTTTTTACTATGGCAAAACCAAGTTGGATTCCGTTTCTTCAGTTTTCAGAAAAACGAGAATTGCGTGAAAAATTGTACCGCGGATACTTTATGCGTGGCGATAACGACAATGAAAACGACAATAAAGAAATTATTAAAAAGATTGTCAAGCTGCGCGACCAAAAAGCCAAATTAATGGGCTTCGAAAATTTTGCTGCCTACAAAATTGATGTAAACATGGCTAAAACTCCGCAGGCAGTTTACGATTTTCTTATGGAATTGTGGGAGCCTTCGTTGGAAATGGCAAAACAAGATGTTAAAGAAATGCAAGCCATTGCCGACCGCGATGGAGCAAACATTAAACTCGAGTCGTGGGATTGGTGGTATTATTCAGAAAAACTTCGTAAAGAAAAATTTGATTTAGACGAAGCTGAAGTAAAACCATATTTTAGTTTAGATGCTGCGAAAAATGGTGTTTTCTATGTGGTCGAAAATCTTTATGGTTTAAAATTTATTAAAAGAGATGATTTACCAACTTACCACGAAGAAGCCGAAGCTTATGAAGTTCAGGAAGCTGATGGTTCGCATTTGGCAATTTTATACATGGATTTCCATCCTCGCGATGGGAAAAGAGTAGGAGCCTGGTCAACTGCTTTTCGCGGTGTTTCTTATAAAGACGGAAAAAGAATTCCACAGATAGGTTCAATTGTTATGAATTTTACGCGTCCTGCAGGCGATACTCCCGCTTTGTTGAGTTTCGATGAGGTGTCAACTTTTTTCCATGAATTTGGACATGCCCTGCATTTTATGTTTGTCGATGGAATTTACGACAGAACCGGTGGAAGTGTACCTCGCGATTTTGTTGAACTTCCTTCACAAATTATGGAAAACTGGGCAGCTGATCCTGAAGTGATTAAAGTATATGCAAAGCACTACGAAACAGGTGAAACTATTCCTGACGAGTTATTGGAAAAGCTAATAAAAAGCGGAACTTTCAATCAAGGGTTTATTACGGGAGAATATGTTGCAGCATCGTTGCTTGATTTAGATTATCATACCATTCAGAATCCGGAGATTTCTGATGTACGTGAATTTGAAAAAACAGCAATGAATAACATTGGAATTATTCCTGAGTTTATTCCTCGTTATCGTAGTAGTTATTTTTCACATATATTTTCAGGCGACGGTTATTCGGCTGGGTACTACGTTTATATTTGGGCAGCGGTTTTAGATTCCGACGCATTTGATGCATTTAAACAATCGGGGGATCTTTTTAACCCGGAATATGCTGCAAAATTCAGAACACTTTTGGAGCAATGTGGCTCGGATGATGGAATGGTGGTATATAAAAATTTCAGAGGACAAGAACCTTCAAAAGAACCATTGTTGAAAAAGAGAGGATTGTTATAGAATTATAGAATTTAAATATTTTAAAAAGGTTGCTTCGGCAGCCTTTTTTGTTTTGCACTTTATTGAAGCAGAAAATAAGCAAACTTGAAGTATGATTTTTAAATGTAAAAAGTTAATTTTGAGCTGATAAATACAGACGTAACCAAACAAAATGAAATATTATTTTTTAATTATAGTTTTATTCGTAAGCATCGTTGCGAGTGGGCAAAGATCTTTTGTGTCAGTTTCTCCTTACCCGGTGAATGTATATCAACCGGATGGTTCGAAGTTAACTATTTATGGAGTTGGTGACGAGTTTAATCACTTTTCGGTAACGGAAGATGGTTTTACTGTATTAAAAAATAAGAATGGTTTTTATGAATTCGCTCTGTTAAATAAAACTGGGAAACTTGATTATTCTGGTTATCGTGCCCGGAATGTTGTGGAAAGAAATGATGCAGAAAAACAATTTTTGCAAAGTATTCCCAAATATTTACTCGAAGAAAATATAAGCATTGATCCAAAATTCAGTACTACAGAAGACACGCCTCAAAAGGTATTCCCCAGTACTGGAACCCGAAAAGTTTTATTACTTCTTATTAAGTATCCCGATTTGGATAGTTCCTATCCGCAAACGGAGTTTGATGATTTTATGAATGAAAGTAATTACAATGGAACAGGTTCATTTAGAGATTATTATTTACAAGCATCTGATGGTGACTTAACACTAAATGTAGATGTTTTTGGTTGGTATGTTTCTAAAGAAGATTATTTGTATTATGGAGATGATAGTGGCGAAGATAGAGCACGTGAATTAGTTGCCGAAGCGGTTGATTCAGCAGAAGCAGCCGGAGTAGATTTCTCTATTTACGATAACGATAACGACGGTGAAGTTGACAATTTGATGGTGGTTCATTCGGGGCCGGGCGCCGAGGAAGGTTCGCAAACCGAGTACATTTGGTCGCACAGTTGGAATCTTTTTAATTTAGCACGTACCTACGACGGAGTACTTATTGACGATTATGTTATTCAGCCCGAAACTCGCACATGGGGAATGGTTGGAATTGGTGTTTTTTGTCACGAATTTGGACATGCACTTGGTTTACCTGATTTATACGATACAGAACCTAGACCTGAAGATTCGGAAGGTTTGGGTAATTGGTGTTTAATGGCGGGTGGTGCATGGATGAATGATGAAAAAACACCGGTTATGCTTTCCGCGTGGACACGTGAAGAATTGGGATGGATTAATCCAACAGTTATTAGTGCCGAAGGAGATTATTCTTTGTCACCAACGGGTAGCAGCACCGATTGTTATAAAATGCTAACACCAAATTCGAATGAATATTTTTTGTTGGAGAATAGATATAAAACCGGGTTCGATTCTTATTTGCCAGGATCTGGCTTGGCAATTTTTCATGTAAATACGAGTAAACTTGATAATGATGATGAAAATAATAAACTCTCTGATTTGGAAGAAGCAGATGGTTTGAATGATTTAGACGGGACTGGAAATAGAGGGGATGCCGGGGATGTTTTTCCGGGTTCTACAAACAATACAAGTTTCAACGATTTTACAAACCCAAATTCGCAAACTTACGATATAAAATTAACTGGCGTTGATATTAAAGATATTGAATTAGACGAATCGATTATCCGATTTTCGTTGGGAGCGGGAATCGAATTCGGCAAAGATTTAACTTTTAATGCAACTTCAAATGCGATTAATATTGTTAGTTCGACAGTTGATGTTGATATGCAGGTGAAAAATGAAGGAACAGAAAGTGCCGGTGCTTTTAATGTGGCTTTTTATCTTTCAACAGACCAAACGGTTACGGCGGCAGATTACCTTATTGGAACAAAATCTGTTTTAAGTTTATCAGCAGGCGCTGCAATAGATCTGAATTTATTAAAAGATGTATTAGAGCTTGATCCTGCTATTCCAACAGGTAATTATTATGTTGGATATATTATTGATTTTGAGAATGATGTGGTGGAAATTGACGAGGAAAACAATGACTTTGTTTTTACATCGGAAACGATGAATCATGTGGCTTTGTCGAACCTCTCTTTTAACTTATCTCAAAATAATTTTGAAATAAATGGATTTAATGTATCTGTTGATTTACTAGCCGAAAATTTAACCAGTGCAACATCTGAACCTTGTAAAATTGGATTTTTTATTTCAACAAATTACCCCGTAAATACCGGAGACTTTTTTATTGGAGAAATAAATTTAGAAAGCCTTGCTCCCGACGAAACGGCATTTAAATCTTTTGCGGCAAATGTAATCGACGAGATACCGGATCTTCCGGAAGGAAATTATTATGTTGGATTTATTATTGATTACGAAGATGTAGTAGAAGAGTTGGATGAAACTGACAACGATTTCACTTACCTTGTTGAGCAGGTAGATAATTACTTTATTTCTAATCTGACATTTAATGCCTTACAAAATAATTTGGAAATTAACGGCTTCGATGTAAGCATTGATTTGCAGGTAGAAAATACGGGAGATTTAACTACTGAGGAGTGCAAAGTTGGCTATTTTATTTCGCAAATTTTTCCGGTAACTACAAACGATTTTTATATTGGTGAAACAATTTTGGAATCAATTAGTCCGAATTCCGAACTCAATAAATCATTTTCGGTTAATGTAATTGAAGAAATACCCGATCTCCCCGAGGGCAATTATTACGTGGGTTATGTAATTGATTATAACAACGTAATTGAAGAGTCGGATGAAGTGGATAATGATTTTACTTTCGATTCGGAACTGCTTGACAATTATTTTATAGCTAACTTAAGTTTTAACGCCAGCGAGAATAATTTAGAAATCGATGAATTTGATGTTTCGGTTGATTTGCAAGTTAAAAATTCAGGAGATTTATATTCAGGGAATTTTAAAATTGGGTTTTTCATTTCGCAACAAAAAACGGTAACAACCGCCGATTATTTTATTGGCGAACTGGATTTGGAATCGTTAGATCCGTCGGAATCAAAAAACAAAAATTTTTCAAAAAATATTGCAAGTGTACTTTCAAGTCTTCCTGAGGGAAATTATTATATCGGTTATATTATTGATTATAACGATATTGTGAATGAAGAATTTGAAAATGACAATGGTTTTACTTTTACTTCTCCTTATTTAAGTGTTGCCTCTAATTTAACTTTTACTCCTTCTCAAAACAATTTGGAAATTAGTACAACTGAAATTAATTTGTCACTTCAGGTAATAAACAATGGCGAAGCCAAATCGGGTTCAAATAAAGTGGGTTATTATCTTTCTGAAGATGAAGTAATTTCAACCTCGGATTTTTTGTTCGACTTTGGATATGTAAATGCAATTAATGTTGGTGACTTTGAAAATGAATCGAAGTCGATTGATATAACTTCTTTAGAGGGAAAAATTACACGGGGGTATTATTACGTGGGATACATAATCGATTTTCAAAATGCGCTTGAAGAATTAAGTGAAACCGACAACCACCATGTATTTTCCGATGAAGTGTTTAAATATCGTCCGCCAAATATTACGGTTTTCGACGAAATTATTTGCGATGGAGAAAGTGTTCTTTTTCGTAATGAAGTTTATAATACGCAGGGAGTTTATGAATTTGTGTTTGAAGGACAAAGTGAATGCGATTCGGTTATTATTTTTAATTTAACGGTTAATCCGGTTAGCAACACAGTTTTAGATGAAACAATATGTCTTGGCGATAGTTTTTTGGTGGGCGAAACATCCTATAAAACCACAGGAATTTATACCCATATTTTTACCAATCAATTTGGCTGCGATTCAACAGTAACTTTGAATCTTGAAGTTATAGAGCCAATTGAAATTACCCTGAATGAGTCGGTTTGTTTTGGTGATTCTTTTGAAGTAGCCGACAATAATTATTCCGAAGACGGAACTTTTATCCACACTCTTTCCAACCAGTTTGGCTGCGATTCTACAATTATTTTAAACCTTAAGGTGAATCCACATTCCGATACACTTTTAACAAAAACCATTTGCCAGGGCGATAGCATTGTTGTTGGAAATTCTGTTTTTAAAGAATCGGGTGTTTACACAGAAATGTTAACGAACAAGTTTGGTTGCGATTCATTGGTTACGATCGATTTATGGGTTAACCCCGTACAAAAAACGATAATAAGTGATGTAATTTGTGAGGGAGATTCAGTAACAATCGACCAATTTGTTTATCGCCAAACCGGAAATTTTGTAAATGTGTTTTCGAATCAGTTTGGCTGCGATTCAATAGTAGCTCTCGATTTAACGGTTAATCCGGTTCACGATACATTGCTCGAAGTAGTTTTATGCGAAGGTGATAGTATAAAAGTTGGTAATTCAGTTTATAACGAAACCGGTGTTTTTGTTGAAAATCTTAGCAATAAATTTGCTTGCGACTCGATTGTAACTTTAGTTCTTACCGTTAATCCAGTTCATGAAACCTTGCTGGAAAAGATTATTTGTTACGGGGACAGCGTGGTTGTGGGAAATTCTGTCTATAAAATATCGGGAAGTTTTTCTGATGTTTTAAGCAATGAATTTGGTTGCGACTCTACCGTTTATTTAAATCTTACGGTTAATCCGGTTAATGAGGTCGATGTTTATGAAAATATCTGTGAAGGAACTTTTTATTCCATTGGGGGAACTCAATATGAAAACAGTGGAACCTATGAACACCATTTTTCAAATCAATTTGGATGCGATTCAATGGTAATGTTATACTTAAATGTTGTTCCACTTCCAATAGTCAATTTGGGTGATGATTTTGTAATGTTTTCTTCAGAAACGATAATATTGGATGCAGGTATTTTTAATAGTTATTTATGGAATACCGGCGAAACAGAGCAAACAATTTCAATAAATAGTTCCAACGGATTAGGTTCTAAAACTTATTCGTTAACCGCAAGCGATGAATTTTTATGCAGTGGTTCCGATGAAATTGAAATTACTATTTACGAAGATTCTGATCCAAGTGTTGATAAAGAACCGTTATTAAAGATTTTTCCCAATCCGTCGAATGGAAATGTGAATCTTTTAATCGAACAGGTTTCAGGTAAGTATAATATTTATGTTTTTAATGAAAACGGAGGATTAGTATATCAAAATGAATTTACATCGTCAGGAAATAAATTTGTTAAAAGTTTAAATCTAAGTCTTTTAAGATCTGGGTTTTATACAATTCAATTAAGTTCTACTAACAAAAACATGGTTGAACGATTAATTATTTCAAGATATTAAAAGATTATTACTCCTTTTTAATTTTATAAGTCTTTCCTTCTTTTGCAGCCACTGTATTCTGAAAAACAATTCGGGCCTCTTTTTCAAACAACGAAGAATCATTATATCGTGCGGAAAAGTGACCTATTATTAACTTTTTAACACCGGCAAGTTTTGCAATATTAGCAGCATCTGTTGCCGTTGAGTGCTTTGTTATTTTTGCAAAATCGTTTAATTCTTTAAGAAATGTAGCTTCGTGGTACAATAAATCTACGTCTTTAATTATATCTGTAATTGGCTCGTGATAAGCAGTATCGGTACAAAAGGCGTACGACCGTGGTTGGGCAGGTGGTGAGGTTAGTTTTTTATTTGGAATAACTTTTCCTTCGTTGGTAACAAAGTCTGCTCCCAACTTAATTTCTTTTATTTTGGCGATTGGAATATTATACTCCTCAACAAATTCCTTTTTAATATTCGCTTGTTTTTGAACTTCTTTAAACAAAAAACCACAAGTAGGAATGCTGTGTTTTACGGGAAATGAAAATATCTCAACACGTTTATCGGCATAAATTTTTTGCTGCTTTTTGAAATTCAAAGGGTGAAAAATTAAATTGATATTCAAGTCGCCTTTAATAAAATCGAGTTGTGG
>Ga0307988_1001756_pt1 | contig 11663 bp, 11 predicted proteins | sample EllFjometagen183_FD_203166 | JGI IMG/M metagenome (GOLD analysis project Ga0307988, IMG submission 203166) | Marine microbial communities from Ellis Fjord, Antarctic Ocean - #183 | ecosystem: Environmental > Aquatic > Marine > Unclassified | place: Southern Ocean | collected 2014-10-08 | reverse complement strand
GTAGAAACTGCACCTTGTCCTAAAACTTCCTGACATCCACGCAATTTAAGCATATCGTATGCTTGAACTTTTCCTTCTTCAACAATTTTTGCAACTGCATTTCTGATCTTTGTTGCTTTTTCAGTTTCGTCGATATGATCAAGCATCATACAAGCAGACATTACCATGGCAATTGGATTTACGATGGATGGGTCTAGATTCTCATATTTAGGAGCTGACCCATGGGTTGGTTCAAAAATGGCAACTTCTTTTCCAATATTAGCACTACAGGCAAAACCAAGTCCACCAATAAGACCGGCAAAACCATCAGAAACAATGTCACCAAACATATTTCCAGCAATTAATATACCATAAGTTTCAGGGTTTTTTGTAAGCCACATCATTTGAGCATCAATATTTGTGTAATTGAACCAGATGCCGTCATACTCTTTTTCCATTTCACGGCAGATTGCTAACATCATTCCGCTTGTTTCTCTTATAACATTAGGCTTTTCGCAAAGTGTTACTTTTTCATAACCGAATTTTTTGGCATACTCAAAAGCAGCACGACAAATTCTTTCAGAATATTTTTTTGTAAAAATTCTGGTTGAAATTGCAATTTCATTTTTTGGAGCCCATCCGAAATTCTTTTCAAACTTCGGGTGTGTCATCAATGCATCATAAACTTGCTTTGGAGGATCAGTCCATTCAACACCACCATACAAACCTTCAGTATTTTGGCGGAAAACAACAACATCTACTTCAGGTTCTTCGATAGTTTTTCCGGGTCCTCTACGAATAAAATTAAGGGGATTTCCGGTTAAAGTTTTGCAAGGGCGCTGGCAAATATCCAGTTGAAAATGCTGTCTTAATCCTACTATCGGACTGTAATAAACAAACCCTTTACCTTCAAGACTTGCATCAAGTTCTTTTGCAGCTTCACTTTTAGGTTTGGAAGTGATTGCTCCGAAAAGGGCGATTTTGTGTTCTTCTAAAATGTCCAAAGTTCTTTGTGGAAGCGGGTTTCCTTCTTTACACCAGAATTCCCATCCAATATCTGCATGTACATACTCTGCATCAAAACCAGCTGCATCCAACACTCTTAACGTTTCTTCTAAAACTACTTTCCCAATACCGTCACCCGGCATTGTTACGATCGTTCTTTTACTCATCACATCTCTCCTCTTATCTATTTCTCAACTTTTCTTATTGTATCAAGAATTGTACCATCGATCCATTCAACAACTGCCACAGCCTCTTCAGATAATTTTGGCTTAGCAGGTATTCCACAAATTTTATCAATTTCCTTTTTTAGATCATTTATATCTCTAATTGGAAGTCCTGAGTTCTTAGTAGCCTTAATTAGATCTTTTCTGAGAGGATTAATAGCAATTCCACGCTCTGTAACTATCACATCAACTAGTTCACCTGGAGCAACAAGAGTAGTAACCTCATCCTTTATTACAGGAATTCTATCACGGAAGGAAGGTACTGCCAGAATTGTACATTTTGCTAACATACAGTTTTGGAATCCACCAATTCCGTGCAGCATTCTGCCATCGCTGTGAGTAATGCAATTCGCATTAAAATTCACATCAACTTCTGTACTGCCTAAAACTATCACATCCATCATTTGAGCTAAATTTCCTTTCGCATGGAAATCATAAATGTCAAAAATATCAATGGGGATATGATTTGGATTATCTCGTAATGAAGAAAGGGCTTCTAAACCAAAAGTCTGTCCATCAAAAATGTAATCTGTAAGTCCTTCTTCCATCATATCAACCAGGAATTTTGTGCTTCCACCAATCATGCTTCGTGCTTTTATACCTTTTTCTACCATCATTTCTTTGATGAAATGAACAAATGCCAATGATGTTCCACCAGCGCCTGCCTGGAAATTCATTCCATTTTTCAAGATTCCAGCAGCTTTCACAAATTTTGCACAATATTCAGCAATAAGTAATCTATCTGGACTTTTTGTTATTCTAGTTGTTCCTGAAACAATTTTTTCAGGATCGCCAATTTCATCTATTGTAACAACAAAATCTACATCATTTCCCATTATTTCCCATGGGTAACAGGGAAAATCAATTAACGAATCTGTAACGATAATAGTTCTGTCAGCATTTTTTGAATCTGTTTTAGAAAACGAAACAGGACCAAAAGGATGTTTTCCTAAAACACCATTTGCATTACCCATCATATCAGCAGCCGATGCTGCTAAAACCGCAATATTAATATGAATTTCACCATCATCAATTGCTCGATATCTTCCGCCATGGCTGCGAAGATAGCCAAGACCTCCCATGTTCCCATGACTGCAAAAATCTCCTAAGGGACCATTCAAACTTCCCTCAATATGATGCACCACACCAGATTTGAGATGCTCAATAATAGGTGCATGACACGGAAAAGCTGCACTTGGGAGCCATACTAAATTCTTTATCCCAAGTTCTGCGGCTATATCAAAGACCATGTTAGCAACGTAATCACCATTTCTATAATGGTGATGAGTTGAGATAGTCATGCCATCTTTCAAACCAGATTTTATCAGAGCTTCTTTTAATGATTCAACTATTTTGTTCCCATCTTTGGGGTAATCGATACAAGTTGGAACTCTTGGAGCAGAGCCCTTATGTGCTGGTCTGTATTTATTTACTCCCATAAAAGGAACAACCTGTTTGCCATTCACAATGGTTGGAACCATTCGTCCCGCTGCATTTTTAACAAATTTATCTGCTTTTTTCATTATTATTTTCCTCCGATTGTTGCCATGTCTAAAGTTTTCTGAGCTCTTTTAACTACTGGAGCATCAATCATTTTAGATCCCAAAGCAACAACTCCAAGTCCTTTCTTCTTAGCTTTTTTATAAGCATCAACTATCTTCTGAGCTTTCTCAATTTCTTTCTCACTGGGAGCGTATCCTTTATGAACTACAGGAATCTGCAGCGGATGAATACAGCCCATTCCAGCAAAACCGAGTGATTTGGAAATCAGGACATTTTGTTTAAGAGCTTCCATATTGTTTACATCGGAAAATACAGAATCGATCGGTTGGATTTTTGCAGCGTGAGCTGAGTTCACAATTTGTGATCTGGCAAAGAATGTTTCATATCCCTCTGTAGTTCTTTGGATGCCAAGGTCAGCAGTATAATCTTCCAATCCGATAGCAAGTGCCACTACATTTTTTGAGCAGGCAATTTGATACGAATTTATAACACCAACTGCACTTTCGATAATTGGCATTAACCAAATATCAAACTTTAAATTTATCTCTTTTTTAATTCTAGCGATTGTGTTATTAACATCTGTAATCTGTTTAGCTGTTTCACATTTTGGAACGAGAATAAGATTTACATTATGAGGAACAATTTGTTCAAGGTCATTGAGCCCTTCAGGTAATTGATTAATACGTACCATCCTTTCTGCTCCGTAGAAATTTACAGAACGAAGTGCGTTCCTAACTAGAATTAAAGCTTCTGCTTTTTTGGCTGGAGCAACAGAATCTTCCAAATCAAGAATTATCCCGTCCGGTTTATGAATCCCTGCATTTAAAGCTAATTTTGGAGTATTTCCAGGAAGATAAAGACGCGATCTTCTATAGCGATCACTCTTTGTTATTGTTGTGTTTTCTGAAATAATTGGCAGAAGATATTCTTTATCTGTTTCAATAAGTTGTTTAACTGCTGCTTCAATTCGGGCAGCGATTACATAATCAAGTGCTCCGCGATCTTCGATTAAAATCTTGGCATTTTTAATCTCAAAAAAATCGAGTTCATTTTTTGCTAATGATATAATTTGATCTTCAAAATATTCTTTGACTTTGCTGATCAAATCAATTTTCAATCCGCCGCTTTTTGTAAGTTCTATTGTTATCTTGCAATCGGAACGGATCGTTTTCCCATAATTTCCGGCTGTGCTGATTTTAGCCATAATTACTCCTATATTTATTAATTTTTTTATTTTAGGAATTCTTCCAAATACTCATAATCTTCTTCCAATTCTCCATTATGAGTTATGCAGGCAGATTTTATTTCATTTGGAAGAGTTGAATCATTAATTGTTTTAGAATAATCATTTAGCAACATTTGCTCAACAAACGGCATTAATGCTTCTGAAAAACAATCAGAAGCTTCTTTAGGGAATTCACAAGGTAGGTTATCAACTGCCATAATTGCAAATCCTTCACCTTTGTATCCATCAGTCTCTTTCTCTGTTTCAGAATTTAAAATAAACACAGGATTATCCGGCCAGGTTGATTTGACAGTGGCTTGAACAGATCCTTTAATATCACATGTAATATCACCAATGATGATTAGTTTTGGATTATTGTTCTGCACTTCTTTTAAATATGAGTTCGGTAAGAATACTGGGCATTGAGAAGTCCAGTAAATTGCATTCATATAAACACTGCAATATTTTAGATATTTCTCCAGATGGGATTTATAAGCTGAATTGTTTCTAAAATAATCTAACAATTCAAATTTTGCACCATCTTTTCTTTCTACTAAATTTTCTTCCTTAAAAACAGTGAGATAGATTTTGTTATCCTCATAATTTTTGGAATATTCTTCGAGTTGATCTGGAGATACTTTTAAAATTGGTAATGCAGCTAAAATTTCCTGACAACCTTGAGCAACATGACCATACCCCAAAAGGAAAATATTGAGTGGTGTTATTTCTGCAGGAAGACCATGTTGTTCTATTTCTTTTCCAATAACACTGATTTGATCAATTGCATCAGCAATAGACTCATACTGATAAGAATGTTTTATTTTCAGGAAAGGAGTTTCAATATTGTATTGTTGATTTAACCTTTGTCCCAAACCATGAAGTGTGTCAACCATTCCAGCATTACCGGCAAATTTTCCAAAGAAAACCAATCTTCGGTTTTTCTCATCTTCAATTTTTTCATAATCAAGAAGAGTTATTTTATCATCTAGTATTTTTTGTAAAAGAGGCATATTATAATCTTGCCCTTTTATTGTATGAGAGAAGAAAAGATGTGGTTTCCCGGGGATCAAATCTTTCATTGGGATTTCTTTAACTCCAATAATAAAATCACATTCCGAAAGATCAGATGAAAGTTTCGCACCAGCGGATCTATATTCTTCATCCTTGTAAATTCTGATCTCTGAAGGCTGAACGATAACCTCAAATCCTTTTTGGATAAGTTTTTGAACAGCTATAGGATTAAATGGAACCCGACGTTCCCATTTGTTTTTTGTTTCTTTAATTATTCCTATTGTTTTCATTTTTCTCCTTCATAAATCACCTTGAAAAGGTCTAAAAGTATTTTCTTCCTGCTGAACCTTTTCAACGGTTTTAACCTGATCATTATAACTCGTTCCCAAGAAGAACTTGGGAACGAGTTATAACTATCTTAAATAATCATTTTTTATTTGAATCAATAAAATCTTTCAATAACTTTAATATCCAAATTCTCTAATTCATTAAGAATAGGATTATAGATATTTGGTAAGATCGGCATATGAACACCTTTTACAGTGATTTCTCCTTGAAGGATCATATGCACACCAATTGCTGCCGGAAGTGAAACGGTTCTTGCCATTGATGAATCACCATTTGGAATTCCATAATCGATCATTGTGGATGTAATCTTTTGAGTTTTATTTGGATACTCTGCAATGAATTTATGATGAAGAACAAGCAAATCTCTTTCACCTTCTTCGTAAGACATTTTATCAAGCATGATCGCTGTAAGGACATCAACAGCTCCACCTTTTGTAATTGGGATAGGTGTCTCATCAAAGAATCCAAGCCATTCAAATTTTTTCAGGATCACACTTTCTTCAGGAAGATTATATTTTTCCATTAAAAGTTCTTTAAGACATTTATCTTTATCTGTTTTGAACATTTTGGTAAGAATAAAATCTTTTACGGTTCCTGTCAGATTATCAAATATTTCATCTTCTTTATAGAATCCCATTTGAGACATAATATACCAAGTGTTGCAATGGCTTATGTTCCGGAAAGTTCCACGATACATTGTCTTCACATCTTTCAGGTCGTAAAGATCAATATAATCCAGTGAATTACGATTTGGATATGCTTCGAGTGTTCCTGCCCCTTCCACATCTACAAACCAGTAATTATTGAAAAGATTTTTCCCTTCAACTTCGATGATCTTGCCATCTTTCATATATTTTGCACCATTTCCTGCTGCCTTAAGAACACCTTTTGGTGCCCATGAGAATTTGTATCCGAGCGGATTTGTATTTGCTTCCGGAGCTGGCAAACCACCGCAATAACTCATGAAGCTTACAATTTTTCCACCTTCATTTTCTACATGATGGAAAATCTTCATTGCGCTCATGTGGTCGATACCGGGATCTACTCCGATTTCGTTCAGGATTATAATACCTGCATCTTTTGCCTGTTGATCTAATTCCCGCATTGCAGGACTAATATATGATGTGGTCACCATATTAGTTTTAAATTCAATACATTTTTTTGCAACTTCTACGTGCAGGGTTGCCGGAAGTAAACTCACAACCAAGTCACTATTTTTTACGAATTCTTCCAATGCCGCTTCATCATCACTTAAGAATTGTTTGGCAAATGCCTTTGGATGCGGTTCTGCAAGTTTTTCTGCTTTGCTTAATGTGCGGCTGGCAATAGTGATTTCATAGCCTTTTCCAGCCAGATAATCCACCATTGGTTTTACTACAAGTCCCGCTCCGAATATTGTTACTTTTTTACTCATTATTTTTCTCCATTTTTTATTATTTTTGAAGGCAAAAATGGGAATTTAAAAAAACATGTCAACTTATTAAAAGCGGTATAGAATATTTCGTATGATTACAGAAATAAAAGAGGAATTATTTATTTATTATAATTTATAAATACTAACAATACTAGAACAAAAAGGTGAGTTCACACCCACCAATTATTTACTTTTCTCTTCCTTCTTATAAATCAAAAATGAATAGAGAACAGAATAAAATGTAAGAGACAAAAATAGAATGAACATAATTGTGAGAGCTACGGCATTATTTCCCCATATGGCAGGAATAAAGATCATCAGTAATCCACTCAATACAAAGCATATTCCACCTACTTTATGGGTTTTACGCCAAACAAATTCTGAGGAGAGAGTCCAGGGAGTACGAATCCCAATATAGAAGCTAGATGGCATTTTTGGGAGGATATTTCCTAATAGAATGAACATTAAACCAAGAGCATAATAAATAAAACACCCACTATCGGATACTAATTCAGCGCCAATGAGTAAGGTATAAATATGTATTACCGCAAAAAAGAAAATGATAATATTGTTGATAATCGGCACCATGCGGGAAAATCTTTCTGGGGTTTCTCTATAACGAACAGAAATTATAGGTAGAACCAGCATGAATAATAATAGAAAAATATTAATTCCAGGAAATAATAAAATTGCCGTCCATTTATCTGAGTAACCGTCGATTTCTCCGCGAAAATTCCAGTGGCTGGGTATCCTTGCATCATTAGCAATAAATGAACTGAGATAAATTGCTAATACTATTTGTACGATTATTATGATTATACTTAACCAAAATTTATTTTTCATTGTCATTCTCCTTTTTTCCAAAAATCGTTATCATATAAGAAAGAAAATCTTCCAGCACACTAGTATTTAGAAAATATGTGATATACTGTCCGTTTTTTTCAGATTCGATAAGATCAGCATTTTTTAATGTTTTTAAGTGCTCGCTGATAGTTGGCTTGGAAATATTGAAGTTTCCAGCGATCTCACCTGCAGTCATTTCCCTCTTTTTCAAGAGATCAATAATCTTTCGTCTATTCGCATCCGAAAGAGCTTTGAACACTTTATCATTAATCATATTTTGATATATTTTCTCCTTATTTAGACGATTATCTAATTACCTAAGAGCTTGTGATTTGTCAAATTATCTTTTTTAGAATTGCACCAAATGTTAGTTAAAAACATTGACACCAAATCAAGTGAATTTGCTTTTTATTCAAAAAGGAAAAATTATGAAATATAAATTAGTGATATTTGATTTTGATGGAACTTTGGCTGATTCTTTCCCATGGTTTATTAAAATGATGGATGTGGTGACAGAAAAGTTCAATCTAACAAAAATTGATAAAAATGAGTTGGAATATCTTCGCAAATTAGATTCTTTAAGTTTTTTAAAATATTTGAAGATCCCACTTTATAAAGTTCCTAGAATTTCTACATTTATGCGCAATATGATGAGTGAAAATATTGAAGAAATTAAATTATTTGACGGAATTGAAAATATGTTTCGTACCTTAAAGAAATTAGATCATAAAATCGCAATTGTTAGTACAAATTCTAAGGCAAACATAAGTAAAGTTCTAGGTGATGATCTAATAAAAATGAATGATCATTTTGTAGGCGGGGTTTCTGTATTTGGTAAAGAATCCAAACTGAAAAAAGTAATAAAATTGAGCGGGATTAATAAAGAAGATGCAATTTATATTGGTGATGAAATGCGTGATATGCTTGCCTCTAAAAAAATTGGTATGCCTTGCGGAGCTGTTGCATGGGGAGTTAATGATGCAGACGCTTTAGCAGAACTTGAGCCAGATGAAGTATTTTATAATGTAGAGCAGATATTAAAGAGTGTTTGATTTTACATTAAATGGGAAAAGATAAAATATTCAATAACAATCTTAATATACATTAAATTTCAATACAATCACCTGTTTTAGTCATCCTGAACGGAGTCAAAGAATGGGTATACTTTTCGCAATTACTAATTTAACTCTAAAGTTTTTCTGTTATTGACATTTAAATAAAAAAATAAAGATGGTTCAAAAAGTAGGAGGTAAACTTATGGATATTGAACAAATTTTATTGCCAGAATGTATTGAAGTCAGTTCTCAAAAAGAAGATAAAGAAAGCATTTTAAAAAATATAGCTAACTTGGCAAAGAAGAATCCAACCCTAAATAAAATTTCTGGAGAGGATATCTACAAAGCATTGGCAGAAAGAGAAGATATGGGATCAACAGCGATTTCTTCCCGGATAGCTATTCCGCATTGTAGATTGGATGGCATTGATGATTTTGTGCTGGGATTATATGTTTCCAAAGAAGGTGTTGAATTTGGTGCTATTGATAAAAAAGATACGTTTGTATTTGTCTTCATAATAGCTCCTGCAAAAAAACAAAAAGAGCATGTTCGCTTATTATCCTTTATCTCACAATATCTGCGTAAAGATGAAAATATCAGTCGTTTAATAAATGCAAAAGACATTGAGAATATCAGAAAAAGCATCATTCGTCACACTAACAAAGCAAAAGATAGTACGCAGGATAATAGATATAAATTAGTAACTGTGATCATTCAGGATGAAAATAAATTTGAAGATATCCTCAATGTGCTGACTGAATCTGAAGGTAGTAATATAGCAATTGTAGAAGCTTCCAATGCCAGCAGATATCTTTATCACATGCCGCTTTTTTCCAGTTTTATGCAAACTGATAGAAATGATTTTTGCCGCATTATTACAGTAACTGTGGAATCTGAATTTATTGCAGATCTAAAAAATAGTTTAACGGAAATCATAAAAAACAAGAATAATAATGGCACTATTTTCTTCGTTCAAAACATTGAATATTTAATCGGTTCTCTGGAAATCTAACATGCATTCATCAGGAACATTTGAAAATGGTTTTGTTTTACCGGTGTTATTACTGGTAGGTTTCATAATTATTCTAAGTTATTATTTCGGGAAAAATATGAAATTCCTCAGGCTTCCTTCCATAATTGGGTTTATGATATTTGGAGTTGTTCTGGGTCCTTCTCTTCTAAATCTACTTTCCACACCAATGCAGCAGAATTTATCTTTCATCACAAATATAGCTTTGGGTTTTGTTGCCTTAAGTATTGGAATGGAACTCAAGTTTTCATCACTGAAGAGATTAGGTAGCGGGATGGTTTATGTTATCCTGTTTGAATCTTTTGCAGCTTACATTATAGTTTTTATTGGATTATTCCTATTTACTAAAAATCTTCCACTTTCCATGTTGTTTGCTGCGGTTGCTCCGGCTAGTGCACCTGCCGGAACTGTAGCTGTTATCCAGGAATATAAAGCAAAAGGAAACCTAACAAAAGCACTTTTTGCAGTTGTTGGTTTTGATGATGGCTTGGGAATAATAATTTTCGGATTCTCGGCTGCCATTGCTAAGAATATTTTGATGCATAGTACCGGAGCAGTTTCTGCCGGACTGGCAACAACGATACTTATTCCATTAAAGGAAATCGCATTCAGTTTTATTCTGGGTGGTGTAATTGGATACATTTTCTCATTACTTGTGAGTAAATTAAGAAATTCTGATGATATTCCGATCTTGGTTTTCGGGTTTATTTTAACCGCCTGCGGTTTCTCTCAGATCTTACATACTTCCATAATTCTCACTGTGATGATAATCGGTGTCTTCATTATCAATACTCAGCCAAGTTCACTTGTAAGCAAAATCCAAAATAGTATGCGTTCATTCATGCCGTTATTGTTCATTCTCTTTTTCACATTGGCAGGAGCAAATTTACATATTAATGCCTTACCTTCACTTGGATTGATTGGTGTGATCTATGTTATCAGCCGTTCTTCAGGTTTAATTTTAGGTTCCAGATTGGGCGCAATAATTGGTAAAGTAGATAAGAATATTAAGAATTATATCGGGTTGGGAATTCTATCACAGGCTGGTGTAGCAATTGGACTTGCACTAATGGTGAAGAGTGAATTTGCCGGACTTGGGAATTTGATGGAAACTGTTAATGGGACCAAGATAACAACTGGTGATCATATTGGAACTGTGATCTTAACAACTGTAACAGCAACCTGTATATTCTTTGAAATAATTGGTCCGATTCTTACTAGAATCGCTTTAGAAAAAGCGGGTGAGATCAATGTGGGGAAGGTGTAGATTATTAGCTGATATTTATTTGGGCTTTTTAGAAAGGTAATTTAGTATTTTTCGATATTTTTGTTCAATTATTTTTCCATTTGAAGTCACACCATTTCTGAAAAAATAAGGTAATCCATTTAATAATGTATGATAGTTAACAAGAGAATCCCATTCATCTTTATGCATTCTGCTTTTTGGAATATACATTACTACACCTCATTATTTTTTTCTTTCACTAACGCTCAACTTAGCCACCAGTCTGCTCTGTTAGTTGAAGTCTGACTGGAGCAATGATATAAAAATTTCTTAAGTTGCTCTGTTTTCTCTATTCTGTTTTGCTTTTTCATCAATTTTTTTTGTTCTTTCAATAGCTATACGGAATTGGTTATCTATAAACGCAACAATAGTCGACAGGACAAAACAGGCGATAAAGAAAAGGATAATTTGTATGTTGTTTCCAAAAACAAAATACGATATAGCGTATGCAACTATAAAAAAAATTATTGTAATTATATTTAGGAAAAATGCTTCTTTAATCCCTTTTGCTCCATAAAGAAAAATGCAAGAATAAGCGCGTGTTAAACCTTGTATATAACTTGTATTGATAATGCTGCTTGCTCCAAAAAGTAGGACAAAATAGAAAATATAAAAATACCAAGGTTTTCCTGTTCCTGCCCATATTGCAAAACCAATATCAATAACCACAGACAATAAATAAATCATATTTAATTTTCTCCATTTTTGAGACACATAATATTTTTTTATCTTTGATTAATG
>Ga0307988_1001755_pt1 | contig 11664 bp, 13 predicted proteins | sample EllFjometagen183_FD_203166 | JGI IMG/M metagenome (GOLD analysis project Ga0307988, IMG submission 203166) | Marine microbial communities from Ellis Fjord, Antarctic Ocean - #183 | ecosystem: Environmental > Aquatic > Marine > Unclassified | place: Southern Ocean | collected 2014-10-08 | reverse complement strand
AACCACGAATTTCCTTTACCAATGCTTCTTTGCCGGTGCCGTGCGTGCTCAATTACTTTGTTAATAACGATTAACACTGAATAAAGATGTAAAAATAGTTCTTATAATCAAAAGGTGGCATCAAAAATTTTGGTTCTTCGTAGCTTTAAACGAATATTGCTTTTTTAATTTGAGCCTAGCTAGGCACAAATTAATTTACAAAATTACTGTCTACAGTTGAACCTTTAATAACTTCAAAATTTCATTTTGTTCAATATCAGGTTTTGACATAATGCATTGGGGTCAATGCATTGTTGGGGTCAAACCTACTAATTGATATTATAAATAACTCTGATATATTAAAACTCTCAATAATAAAATATTAATAAATGGAGGTTGGTATGGCGAGACCATTGAGAATCGAATATTCTGGTGCCTATTATCATGTAATGAGTCGAGGAAATAGACAACAAAATATATTTAACAAAACAACTGATTATGAAAACTTTTTAAAAAAACTTGAATATTTATCTGGAATATATAATATCACAGTCATTAGTTATTGTCTCATGACAAATCATTTTCATTTATATATTAGGACTAATGAGCCAAACCTTTCTAAATTTATGCAGTCTTTTCTTACAGCTTATAGCATTTATAAAAATAGGAATGATGGAATTTGCGGACATCTGTTTCAAGGAAGGTTTAAAAGTATTTTGGTAGAGAATGACAACTATGGTGCTGAGCTAACCCGCTATATACATTTGAATCCAATAAGAATATCAAAATACAAAAATACAGATATTATAGAAAAAGTGAAAGTATTAAAATTTTTTGAATGGAGTAGTTTCTCTCGTATTATAGGGCTGAATGAATGTCCTGCATGGATAAAAAGAAATATTACCCTGAAGGGATGGGGAAAGAGTTTACTGGATAAACAGAAGAATTATTCAAAATTTATAGAATCGGGTATTATTGAGAATGTAAAAGAGAATTTAAAGTCCGCAATAGTTGCTCAGAGTATTCTTGGTTGTGATTCTTTTGTTGATGAAATTCGTAGAAATATGATTGTAACAAAATATAATAAGAACCAAAGGCGAGAGCATGGTAGCAATGAAAAAATAAATGCTTCTGTAACGTTTGATAGTCTTCTTGATATTGTGTCAATTGAGTATAATATTGAGAAAAAACTGCTACTTAAACTACATTTTAGACATGAATCAAGACAGGTATTAATATACATGGCAAGTACCTACTGCAGGGGGAGATATTCACTAACTGAACTATGTAGTATGCTTGGTCCTATTTCACTGAGTGGTATATCAGGGGCATGTTATAACTTTAAGAAAAAAATGCTGATGAAAAAAGAAATCAAAAAGAGAATTAAAATGATAAAAGAAAAATTAAATATCAATTAGTAGGTTTGACCCTAATGCCTTTTTTTGTTTATTTTTGCATAAAGGTAGCAATCATAGTATTTATCATTTATCAGTAACATTTGTTTTGCTGTACCTTCTTTATCATAACCACATTTAATCGCAACTTTTTCGCTGGATCTGTTTAAAGTGACTATTTTGAGCTCTATTCTTTTCACTAGATGTTTATCAAATGCAAATGCTTCTAAAAGTTTGAGTGCAGAAGAAGCAATATTATTTCCCCAATAATTCTCATCAATAAAATATCCTGCCTCAGCAATATAAGATCTTTTTTGATCAATTTTTAAGCCTATTCCACCAACAAGAATGTTGTTAAATAAAATAGCAAAATTGTATTCTTGATTGTTTTCTTTTTTTAGTATATTTTGTTCCAAAAATTTTATTTCTTCTTCTAGGCTTTTTGGTTTTGCAGAAAAATGAATAAAATTTGGACTTGAAAGAATTTCAAAAAACCGTGGAGCATCTGAAACTTTTTGTTCTCTAATTGTTACCTGATCATTTTTATTCATAGTGAAACCTGTTTTTAAAAATCGTTATCGTTATCCTAGTCGTGATCGCTATCGATAAAGACTACGAACATGATAAAGACTACTAAAAAAAATAAACTCGCAATGCTGAAGCATTGAACTCTCACTTTAGGAGATAAGACAATGGAATAATTTAATGAAATTCTGTGTTTTTCGAGTTTTCTGTGGTAATAAAAACAGTTTCAGAGATAGTTAGTCAGTAATGAATTTAACGATGATTTTTCTACTGTTTCTAGGGACGTCAAATTCGCAGAAATAAACAGACTGCCATGTGCCTAAAGTTAGTCGTCCATTTTCTATAGGAATGGTGAGACTGGGACCATAAATTGTTGATTTAAGGTGAGCTGCTGTATTGCCTTCTGAATGTTCGTATTTATCATTAATCCATGGAATTAGATCTTTCATGAAAATATTCATATCACTGACAACATTAGGGTCACCATTTTCGTTTACAGTTAAACCTGAGGTTGTATGCAAGGTAAACAGGTGACATACACCTGAGGTGAATCCTTTAGGTATAAGATTTTCTATTGCTCTGTCAATATTAATCATCTGAGTATGTGATGTTGAATCAATAGTAATTGTTGGCATAATATTTTGTTCTTTTCTCTGTATGTAAATTTTTTTTATATTATTGTTGATGATGTTATATAAATACTATATTATTTATTGTATACTTTTACAGTAACTTTGTTTAAAATTATATGTTGTTCATAGTGACAAAAATGAAATACACTTCAAACAGACAGTCCATTCGTTTAAAAGGCTACGAATATTCGCAGCCAGGGTTCTATTTTATTACAATTGCAGTACAGTCTCATTTACATCTATTCTGACACATTGATAAGAATAAAATGATATTGAATGATGCGGGTATAATGTTTCATAAATGGTACTTAGAAATGGGTAACAAATATCCAAATATAAAATGTTGTGATTATGTAATAATGCCAAATAATTTTCATTGTATAATTGAAATAACGGAATTACCCCGTAAACCGGATAATCAAACGTGTGGGGATCCGTTATTGTTGGATCGTGGGCATCAGTCTTTATCAAATCGTGGATGATTTACACAATGTATTTATAACACAGTTTGGGCAGTCGGGTTTGCGAGCATTGCAGCATGCGCGACCGTGGGTTATCAGCAAGAGAGAAAAACTATCCAGTATTTTTAATGGTAATTTTTCTCTAATGTTAAATTCAATTTTAACAGGATCTTTTATGTCTACAATACCAATTCTATTTAATAATCTCATTACATGAGTATCTACAGCAAAGCCTGGTTTACCAAATGCCTGTGCAACAATTACATTGGCAGTTTTACGCCCAATGCCTGCCAGTGTTGTTAATGTTTCAATATCTTCAGGAAGTTTACCGTTAAATTTTTCACATATTGCTTGTGAAGCTTTAAGTAGATTCCTAGCTTTATTATGATAGAATCCAGTTGACCTAATAATATTTTCAATATCAATGATGTCAGCTTCTGCAAGAAGCTCGGCTGTTGGATACTGATTGAACAGAACTGGAGTTACTTTATTGACCTGTTTGTCAGTGCATTGAGCAGATAAAGATACTGCTACCATAAGTTGAAATGGAGTTTTATGGTCTAAAGGACACTCTATTTCACCATATGTATCATAAAGTATGTCATAGATTTTTCTACATTTTGATTTCATATGTAATATTTCCTGTTTAGCTCTTTTTAACCACGAAATTTTCGCAGTGCTTTAACCACAGAGAACGCTAACGAATAAGGATAGATAGTTTTCCGAATAACTAAAGTATGCCTTCACAAGAGAGTTTATAGCGGAACAGCTATCTTATCCCAATGTTGTGCAAGTCTGAAGCACCCATAATACACTATATAGCAAATATATTCAGGGTGTATTATTCTATAATCAAAATATTATCAGTTTTACTTATTCAAATATACTTCTAATCCTCATTTTGTATTCCTATTATGACCTTTTTGATATCCAGAACTCACACCCTTTCTAGCTAAAGGCAAAATAAAAAGTCCAAATAGAACTCCCCGTTTTATGAAAAAGGAATATCTCTATTATATTTATTTATCACGAATAACTATAATAGAGAATATTGCTATGAACTATAATACTTTACAACCCTTTTTAGAAATCGACAAATCCAATCCTTTTTTTGAGGTGCTTTTTAACCCTGCTGTTCTAGATGAACTGCTTGTTCATTTTGGAATGAGACTTTTGGAAACCGTACCCCGTAATTCTTTTCAGAGCAAACTTTTAATAGCCCGGCTGTTTAATGCAGGTTATAATCTGTCTGAACTCTCAAGAACATTCACCCATGCCATAAAACCAATTCTAACTAGATGGCTCCAGGAAAATGATATGGGATATTTAATAGCACTGGGTATAAATCAGATAACATCATATTCATACTTTACCTATAAAAGTGTTGCTGAAACTGTTGATGACAAAAATATTAAAAACAAAGAATTTATTTATACTAAAGTTCATAATGCTATTATCAACCCTGTTAGTAGAAAACTTCATAAAAAAAGCCCGGAGCATTGCTCCAGGCTTTCATATAAATTCACTACTAGAAAACATAGAGTTATTAATGTAACATTTAACTCTATTGAGTTTAGTAGAATAATACTATTATATATCAAAAATGTGTTTTTCTTTGTTTACTGTTAGCTAATACTCTTAAACGCAGTGCATTAAGTTTAATAAAGCCTTCAGCATCAGCCTGGTTGTAACTGTTATCAGCATCAAATGATGCAATATCGGCATCGTAAAGTGTGTAAGGAGATCTTCTGCCGGCAACATGGCATCCGCCTTTATAGAGTTTTAATCTAACATCGCCTGTTACAAATTCCTGACTTTTTTCTATAGCAACCTGAAGCATTTCTCTTTCAGGAGCATACCAGTATCCGTTATAAATCATTCTGGCGTACATAGGAATCCAGCTGTCACGAAGAAACATTACTTCTCTATCCATAGTGATTCCTTCAAGACCTCTATGAGCAATGTGAAGAAGTGTGCCTCCTGGTGTTTCATAGATACCGCGAGATTTCATACCGGCATAGCGGTTTTCCACCATATCAATTTTGCCAATGCCGTGTTTTCCACCAAGTTCATTTAAAGCTTGGAGTAAGTCAGCAGCACCCATTCTTTCGCCGTTTATTTTTATTGGGATACCTTTTTCATAGGATAATTCAACATATTCAACTTCGTTTGGTGTCTGCCTAAGCGGAGTGGTTAGTGTACCTAAATCCCATGGAGCTTCATTCCACGGATCTTCAAGAACGCCGCCTTCAAAGCTGATATGTAGAATATTCCTATCCATACTATATGGTTTAGCATGAGTTGAGGATACAGGGATATTATGTTTTTTTGCGTAATTAATCAAGTCAGGTCTTCCACCAAATTCCCATTCTCGCCAAGGAGCAATTACTTTGATATTTGGTTCCATTGCATATGCTGTCAGCTCAAATCGAACCTGGTCATTTCCTTTACCGGTAGCTCCATGGCAAATAGCATCAGCATTTTCTTCTCTGGCAATTTCAATTAATCGTTTAGCAATAAGTGGTCGTGCTATAGCTGTTCCAAGTAAATAATTACCTTCGTATATGGCATTTGCCTGTGTCATTGGGAATATAAAATCTCGTACAAATTCTTCCCTCAAATCCTCCACATAGCATTTACTTGCGCCGGTTTGGATGGCTTTTTCTTCAATTCCATCTAATTCTTCACCCTGGCCTAGGTCAGCACAAAATCCAATAACTTCTACTTGGTAATGTTCTTTGACCCACTTTACTATTACGGAAGTATCTAGACCTCCGGAATAAGCTACGACTACCTTTTTCATCATTTACCCTTGTTGATGATTGATCTTGATTGTTAATAATAGCTCGTCTAAAATTAACACAAGCTTATAATATATAATATTATTGCACACTTTTCATCTTTGAAAAGTAGAATCTTTGTTTTAATTGTGATTGATAGGAAATTTCTGAATACGGATATTTATGAATAAGTACTGAAAAATATTAATAAATGGATTAATTCTAGGGGCTATATTTAATAATTAGTAAATAAACTGCTTTTTTTGTTCTGGTTGTACCTGATAATTAAAGTCAAAGATCAACTATATATAGTTTTTGATATTGAAAATCCTTTCTCAATTTATTCTTCATAATCCCTTTAATTTGTCATTGTAATTAATGAAACTTTCAATATAATTAAGTTATATCTTCAATATATTATTCAAAATTCAACTCAATAAGGATTTTATTTATGGTTATTAAAAAAGTATTATGTCTCTTATTAATAGGCATCTTCAGTATATTATTGTTAAGCTCTTGTTCAAATGAGAAAGCTGCCAACAAAGATACAGTAATAGTTTTTCATGCTGGTAGCTTAAGTGTTCCTCTCAGTAAAATTAAGAAAGATTATATTAAAAAATATCCAGGTAGAGAAGTTATTATGAATGCTGCAGGTAGTAGAACCTGTGCACGAAATATAAGTGACCTTCATAAGCAGTGTGATGTGATGATGTCAGCTGACTATTCTGTTATAAATCAACTGTTAATTCCAGAATATGCATCATGGTGTATAAAATTTGCAACAAATGAAATGGCAATTGTTTATACAGATAAATCTAAATATGCTAAAGAAATTAATAAAGGTAACTGGTATAAAATTCTTCAGAGAAAAGATGTTGTGATCGGTCGTTCGAATCCCAATGATGATCCTTGCGGATATAGAGCCATATTAGTCATGCAGTTGGCTCAAATGTATTATAAAGTTCCAAATTTGACTAAAGACCTGCTCACCAAGAAAAATAATGCTATTATGCGTCCAAAAGAGACTGATCTGCTATATTTACTTGAATCCGGTAATATTGACTATATTTTCTTATATCGTTCAATTGCAGTTCAGCATAAACTCAAATTTGTAGAACTACCTCCTCAGGTAAGTTTAGGAAATCCAAAGTATACCGATTTTTATAAAACAGCCAAAGTAAAACTCACGGGTAAAAAACCAGGCACATTTATAGAAAAATCAGGTGGACCAATTCTGTATGGCTTGACGATACCTAAGAACTCACCAAATCCAAAGTTAGCTGAAAACTTTGTTGAATTTGTTCTTAATAAAAATGAAGGAATGAAAATCTTAGAAGAAGACGGTCAAAGATCTGCCGTTTCATCATATTCTAAAACATATAAAGATATACCAAAAGCTTTAAAAAAGTATGCGTTAGAACAGAAGTAAGTTCGTAAGTTCGTAAGTTCGTAAGTTCGTAAGTTCGTAAGTTCGGGAATGCGTAAGTTCGGGAATGCGTAAGTTTGTAAGTTCGGGAATGCGTAAGTTCGTAAGTTGTAGGGACTGCCCTATGTGGCTGCCCTTTTTAGGGATTCGTACTTAATGTATAAATGTTGTACAAGCTTCCAGCTGGTTGATATCAAGCTGGACATGCATTCAGCTTGATAAAAAGCTTGAGCTGCATTGAAAGTGTTACATTAGTTCATGTTATATATATCATCAAAGATCGTAAATGCTATAATATGTATAAAATTAGAAGATTAACAATTTTTGAAATGGTTCTGATCTTTCTAGGTGGTTTGATACTGCTTTTTATTTTAGCGCCTCTTTTAGGAATGGTTTTTGGATGTACCCTTGACAGTTTAATTGATGTTGCACAGGAAAGTAGTGTTACAAATAGTATTTGGTTGACTCTGTGGACAGCAATTTTGGTGACATTAATTTTTTCTATAATTGGTGTTCCTTTCGCATATTTAATGGCAAGGAAAGATTTTCCATTTAAAAGACTACTGTCAGGTATTATTGATATACCTGTAGTTATTCCTCACTCTGCAGCGGGTATAGCGGTACTCAGCGTTGTTTCCAGAGATAGCTTTCTTGGTGGAATTGCCGCGAAATTTGGACTATCATTTGTTGATAGTCCAGCTGGTATTATGCTGGGGATGGCTTTTGTAAGCCTGCCTTATCTTATTAATGGTGCCAGAGAAGGTTTTGAAGCTGTTCCTGTAAGGCTTGAAAAAGTAGCCTTAACTCTTGGAGCTTCTCCAAGCAGAGTATTTTTTACAATAAGCTTACCTTTGGCTTGGCGTGCGATTTTATCAGGATTTATTATGATGTGGGGAAGGGGATTGAGTGAATTTGGAGCTGTTGTTATAATTGCCTATCATCCTGCAGTAACGTCTGTTTTAATATATAATCGCTTTACAGCATACGGATTAAAGTATGCACAGCCGGTAGCTGTGCTATTTATAATTATCTGCATTATTATATTTGTATTTTTTAGACTGCTTGGCGGTAAAAACTGTCGAAAAAATAATGCCAGAAACTAGAAACTAGGAAATTAGAATTGGAAAGAGCCATATGAAATTGAGAATTGAGAATATCTCAAAAAAAATTGGTAATTTTGTACTTAAGAATACATCACTTGAAATAAGTGAAGGTGAATATTTTGTAATTTTAGGGAAGTCAGGAGCAGGGAAGAGTGTTTTGTTAGAACTTATTACCGGACTATTACTTCCTGATACAGGCAAGATATTTTTAGATGATGTTGATATTACACGTACAAAAATACAGAAGCGAAATATTGGGCTTGTTTTTCAGAATCAGTCTCTTTTTCCACATATTTCAGTTAGAGATAATATTTCCTATTCTCTCAAAATGTTCGGTCATAAAAAGAATTATATTATAAAGAGAGTTGATGAAATATCTAAATTATTAGGTATTGGACACCTAATGAAGAGGAACCCTTCGACACTTTCACTTGGTGAAGGACAACGAGTGGCTTTAGCTAGGAACTTAGTTACTGAGCCTTCATGTCTGCTTTTAGATGAGCCTCTTTCTTCTTTGGATACATTAACTAAATCAGAAATAAGACGTTTATTGAGAAAAATTAACAGAGGTGACTTCGCAAAAAATACATCAACCAATATGAGTAACGAATTAAGACCTCAGACAATAATACATGTGACACATGATTATGAGGAGGCAATTGCTCTGGCTGATAGAATTGCTGTTTTTGAAGATGGACAGATCACTCAGATTGGAAAACCAAAAGAAATATTTAAAAATCCAAAGTCAGGTTTTATTGCTAAATTTGTTGGGATTAAGAATTTTTATAGAGGCAAGTTAGAGAAAAATAGTGAAAAGACAGCCGTTTTCTATACTCATTCTAATAAAAATAATACGCAGATAGAATTTCATATATCTAACTTAGATTATGAAGGAGCGGGTTGTATTATATTAAGAAGTGAAGATATAACCATATCAAATGGCAATTATGAATCCAGTGCCAGGAATTCACTGGAAGGTATTATAATTGATATAGAAACTGTTAGGACAGGTATAGAGATAGTTGTGGATATTGGTGGGATGGATATGTCTTCACTTATAACTGAGGCTTCTCTCAAAAAACTCGACTTATACTGTAATAAAAAGGTTTTTGTAAGTTTTAAATCTAATGCGGCTAAATTCATAAGAAGTTGATATACTTTAAATTGAATAAACCATATTAATCACTATATTTTATAAGTGGATTTTTTTATTAATAGATTTCAACACTATCCCTTTTATTTGAAAGGCATCTGAAAAAGTTTGACATCATGTTGAGATGATATATCACAATGAAACCTTTTCAGGCACTCTCTATTTAGAGAACTGAATTTATTTTAATCTTACAAACATTTTAATTACCATAATAAACGAACATAAGGAATAAAAAAAGAATATGAATAACGATGATCTAGAAAAACTGGCAAAAGAAGCACATAAAAATTATGTAATATCACAATGGTTTACAGGTATTGCTGCAATTACAGTACTGTATTTAGTTTATACAAAGTTTTATTCAAAGGTGCTAATATCATCAGATAATACTTCATTTTACATCCTTTTGGTTTTGACAATTATTACAATTGTTCTTTCCTTTATGTTTTCTAGGAAAATGAGAACATGTCAGGCAGATATTGGTAAGATCGTTGGAGCTGATGAGGATTTGGTGAAGTTATTTACGAGAACCAAACTTCAGGAAGGAGGCTGCATGATATTTTTGATAGCTGTGTTTGTTGCGACATTCTGGTTTTCAGGTACTCAGTTGGATTTTCTTGATGATATAGGTTTTTTAATTATAATATTCAGTTTCTGGAATACTAACAGAAACATGCATCTATTTTTTGTTAAAATTTCAGAAAAAGGTATTATCTAAATGGTAGGAGAATTTATCGGATTTGTTTTGAGTAACTTTACTCTGACTTTTTTTGTTATTGGAATTATTTTTTCTATTTTTTCTATTTTATGTAAATTAAAGCGAATTTCAGGAAAAGTAATTATTGAAGCTTTATTCGCTTATTTTCTCCTGTTCAGTATAGGTTTTAGTTTTTTATATAATTTTGTTTGCCACACATTTTTTGCAGAGGAAGCTGCTGCGTTTATTGGATGGGCAAACAGTCCTTTTCAATATGAAGTAGGATATGCCAGTTTAGGTATTGGCATTGCAGGATTAATTGCATTCAAGGCCAATATTGGTTTTAGAGCAGCGACTATTATTATTCCTTCATTTTTTTTATGGGGAGCAGCAGGAGGGCATATTTATCAAATGATCAATGCTCATAACTTTGCACCAGGCAATGCTGGGATAATATTCTGGACAGATATTTTTCTTCCGATTATCGGATTTGTACTCCTGTTTTTTCAGTACAAATTTAAGAAAAAGTCTACAGATTTGTTATTAGAAAAGTTTAATATCTCAACTTCATGAATATAAATTATTTATTTTTATACATTATATAATAATCAATATATAGATGAACCTATATCCGAAAGTCAGTATTTGAAAAAAGGAGAATACGTTGCTATCTCTCTATCTGATACAGGAACAGGTATTTCCAATAGAGATGTTGAACATGTTTTTGAGCCGTTTTATAGTAAAAAAATTATGGGTAAAAGTGGTACAGGTTTAGGGTTGGCTGTAGTCTGGAATACGTTAAAAGATCATGGTGGTGTGGTTAAAGTTGCATCCCTGACTAATAGAACTACGTTTGAACTTTATTTTCCCAGTACGTTGGAAAAATTGACTGAATGCACTGAAAGTATCAATATAGAAGAATTACAGGGCCATGGAGATACTATTCTTGTTGTGGATGATGAACCTCGGCAGTTGGATATCGCTACTAAGTTGCTAACATTTATTGGTTATAATGTGGATTCCGTGAATTCTGGTGAAAAAGCAATAAAATACCTGAAAAATGTGAGTGTTGATTTGGTGATTCTTGACATGATTATGGCGCAGGGTATGAATGGTTGCCAGACATATGAACAAATCATAAAAATTAATCCTAACCAGAAGGCTATAATTGTAAGTGGTTTTTCTGAAAATGCTGATGTGCAAAAAACTCTGGAACTCGGTGCAAAACAGTTTGTTAAAAAACTCTATACAATAGTTGAGATAGGTTTAGCTGTTAAGCAGGCACTGAGTGTAAAGAAAAGTTAACAAAATTATTGCACCAAGAACTTACGATTAATATTGTTATTTTATTGAGCAAACACTGAAAATGAGATTGAGCTATTTTGATAAAAATGTTTTTTTTTCTTTTTGAAACCAGATAAAAAGAATTATAAAGGTTGTAATATTACTGATTGCATAAGATGCAGTTAATCCGTTCATTTGGTAAAAGTATGATAGAATAAGCATTATGGGAA
>Ga0307988_1001754_pt1 | contig 11674 bp, 11 predicted proteins | sample EllFjometagen183_FD_203166 | JGI IMG/M metagenome (GOLD analysis project Ga0307988, IMG submission 203166) | Marine microbial communities from Ellis Fjord, Antarctic Ocean - #183 | ecosystem: Environmental > Aquatic > Marine > Unclassified | place: Southern Ocean | collected 2014-10-08 | reverse complement strand
CGAAATGTTCTATAACAGCCGCCGGCTTCATTCCTTTATCGGGTACAACAGTCCAAATGATTTTGAGAAAAAACGAATTTTATCACTGGCCGCTTAACGGCGTGTCTGTTTTTACTTGACCACATCACTTAATGAAACACGCTGAATCATAATTTTTAACATTATTATCTCTAATGTTGACTTTTGCCTACCCCTGAAACATTAAAGATATCTGAAGTAATGACATATAAATGAAGCCAAACAACGAAAGCTCATGTTCGGATGAACGAATTAGCCTATCAGTTTAAACCCACAGAACAGTTTAGCAAAAAACTTAAGGCATTAAAATCAGCTGATCCTTCAGGTTATAAAAGGGTCAGTAAAGTGATTGAGCGTCTGCTTGTTAATCCAGATGATGCTGATGGGGAAATGCATGGTCTCTATAATGGGCGCTTGAAAAAATATGTGGGTCGTAGCGGCTACCGCATTATTTACTATTGGTGCGAACTGTGCCGAAAGGAAAATCGAAGGCTTAAAAACGATTGTGAGAAGTGTTCGGAAATCCCTGACCACAGCGTTATTTTTTTTGATGTATACCACAAAAAAGACAGAAAAAAGATGCTGTAATTCATGTTACTTCTGATAACATCAACTATTCTTAATGTAAAATATTTAACATTATTATCGCTACTGTTAACCTTTGAAGTGTGTAAAATTTGAAGGTTACTTGAAGTAATGTTAATTCTAGGAGCATCGGATTATTCCTTTGTGCACCACAGATAAAATAGTTAATATCTTTTTTGTAACGGATTCTAAATGAATATTACAAACCATCCTACTGACAATATTTATAAATTCATTTGTTTTCTGGGTTGTCATTAATCATAATAAGCCCCATTTGTTAACATGTAATTATATAGGAGGACTTTTCAATGTTAAACAAAATGACTAAATTTACCTTTCTTATATTTGTATGCGTCTTATTATTTGCATGTGCTAGTAAGGATAATAATGGTGAAAATCCTGCAATTGCCCATATTAAAAAAGCTATATCTTTTGAAGATAAAGATAACTATGACAAGGCTATTGAGTATGCTGAAAAGGCATTAAAACTCATAAAAGAAAAAGATACCGAAAAAGAAATTCTTGGAGGATGTTACAATTTGTTAGGGAGAGTATATCAAAAAAAGACTGAGTATAATAAAGCAATTGAATATTACAATATGGCTTTAAAAGTATTACTTGAATGCTGGGAAGACTTGCATATAAAAACAAAGAAAGCTGTATCTCAAATATATTATGAGCTAGGAGTAATTAATGACCAAAAAAATGAACTTGATCAGGCTATAAAATATTTTCAAAAAGCCCTGCAAACAGATCTCGAACTCGAAAAATCAGATTATAGATCTGATATTAGTATGTACAGTTATGACTATATTATTTCAAGTAGTTATTCACGCTTAGGTCTTGTCTATCAAAAACAAGGAAACTATGAAAAAGCTATAGAGAACCTGAACAAAGCGTTAGAAAGATCATTATCTAGATTTAGCAATGAAAAAAAATTTGAAGAAATTTGTAGAGCTATTGGACTTTCCAATGGTGGATACAAGGTAGACAAAGAATTAATACAGTTTGTGGTTGATGATGAAGAACCTGTTGATTGTTTAAATATAGTTATAGCTGACAATATTAACCTAGGAACAACGTATAAATCAATGTACGAAAAATATAAAAAGAATAAATTCTTCGACGATTCACTAAGGTACTATCAAAATGCGCTTAGGGCTTCTTTAAGTCTTTTTGGTTCGAACAACAATTTAACGAAGGAAATAAAAAATAGCTTGAGTCTATTAAAGAAAATAAGTCCTTAATTTATGTTGCTTATATAGCGTTAAAAAAAATAACTGTGGCTATCATTAAGGACACCTGAATAATTTTGATATAGTACTTTCAACCCTACTAGATTTGATGTGTGCAAAATTGGAGGCTGTCTAGATGTCCTTTATTTCTTTCAAGCTGGACGAAGGTCTTTTGAGGGTACAAATCTTCATTTATTACGACTCTGTATAATTAGGTATATTTTTTGAGTAAATTTAATGGCTATTAACTACAAAAGGAGGGTGAAGTGCCTTTAAATGTAAATGTTTTTGTAAAAGATTATGCTAAGACAACACGAACTTGTCGAAGTTGCCGAACAGTCTGGAGTTATGGGAAAGAGGTAGAAGGCTTTTCAAATGATATAGTTATTTTTGATGAGGAAGGGGTAGAGAAAGAGGCTTACAAAAACTTAGAATTACAAAAAGAAAAATTATCCAAGGATTGTGAACATGATGTGCTATGTCCTCAGTGTGGACATTTTGCTGTGGAAACATATAAAAAATATTTTTCAAAGGGTTTTATTGATGGGATAGAAGAAGCAGTATTCTTAGAAAACACAAATTTGGTATTGGCGATATTGGGCGGGATAATTTTAGCTTCTGGTTTAGGTTACTTTTTAAATAGCATAAGTGATTCGCTAGGAGCTTTTATTTTTGGTGTAGCAGTAAATATAATTATTGTATGTGTGGGAATATATGAAATTTACAAGTTTGTTGTTATATCTCCAAAATTGAAAAGAGTTTTGGTTAGTGAAAAACAAGCAGAAGATTTTGCACTATGGGCAGTAGGTGAAAATGGCAACGTTTTAGACGGAGCAAAAGTGTTTAAAAAGAATGTTGAAAGATTCTTAAAAGAAGAGTCCAAGTCTTCCACTTTCAATGATGTAGAATCATGACAAACAATAACAGATTGTCAAATCAATATAGGAGGCTGGTTACCTTAATCTAAATTATAAAATAGAACAAAACTTGTTTTGGGTTGATGCAACTATGCGACGCTTCAAACTATATTTAAAATAATCACGAGTACTGTTAACAAAACCTGAAATCAATATAACGTGCCATTAGTTTAAATATGGCAGACGTTGATGTTACTCGAGATTATAGTACATTTTAGTGTTTCAAAATTTCCCCAAATTGCATCAGTGACCTATTCTGTTAGGTCTTCTTCTTTTATTTCAGAAATATTAACGCTTGTGTCCTTGACGGGAGTATAACTGGGAAGCGATGTTTTTTTGTGGGGGTAAGGTCTTTTGTAGTTAGCGGCTCCTTTGTTAGGGGCTGCTCCGCCTTTTTTATTTATAAACATCTCATTGTCTTTTGAAATATAGATGCTTGCACCATAAGGTAGAGCTCTCAAATACTTGGTGTTGTATTTACAGGAATTCTTTTTCATAACAGCAAGTGCCTCTCTCATGTTCATTGTGTGGAGCATAAGAACTCTCATAGTGTTTGGATGTTCATTTGATATTTTTCCAACAAATGTCCATTTTGAATCCTGCTTTAGAATTTGTTCAGGTCTTGATGATGCGGGATTAGTCTTTAAATAGGGAGGCAATGTGCAGCCTGTTGCGTTGAGCGTAACATAAAGTAGAAAGATGATTTTAAAATATTTTATCATATGGCAGTTCTTTTTATTGTTTTCATTAAGATATTTGTCGAGTTCAACAGGAGGAGAGATCATTTTAGTACACCATTTTTTGTAGTGTTTATATTCTGGCGGCATAGGATCTCTGTATATGTTGGATCTTTTTTTATATATTGTACATTTATTTTTTGTGTCATGGTAAATACATTTTCTTTAATAAATTCATAACACCTTCTGTTCTTTATGTAAACTTTAACCGTGTCACAAGTGGAGGTGCCGTCGAAGTATTTCTTTTTTGTATTTGGTGTCTTGAAATCTCAGATTATTTCCCCCGGTTAGTTTGAGAAGGTTAACTATTTTAATTTATTTTGATTTTTTAAAAGACCTGCCAGGCTTATTGTTCCAAGTAAAAGAAAAAAAGTTCCCGAAAACAAGAGAGCGGCTCTAAGAGATATTTTATCACTGATGTAACCGGTAATTGGGCCAATAACGCAGAAGATAAGACGGGTAATTAATACTCTTATGGATAGTACGGTTGCCCGCCTTTCAGAAGAGATTTGCATATTGATACGGTTTGTAAAAATAGGCAGGGTGAACCCTCGTGCAATATAAAGAAGAACAAATAAGACAAAAGCCCATTTTAGATTAATAAAAGTTAAAGAGAAGTATCCTGTGATTACAAGAATTACAGGAAGTATAAAAGAAAATTTATTTCCAAGAATATTTTTCAACTTGTCCGCATAAAGAGATGATACGCCCACAGAGAGGTTAAGTACTGTCCAGATGATACCAAACATTATCAGGGGGATATTAGATATTTTTAAATATGGCTGCACAAACCAGATAATGGTTAAAGTCGATGCAAGGATTACAGCATTATAAATAATCAGCCAAAAGAGAGGAGGGTCGGTAAAAGTTTCGCGTATAATATTATAAAAATCCTTAGAGGTCATGTGCGATTTAAGATTTTTATGGGTTTTGGGTTCTGTGATGCTTAAGGCTACAGGAATGGAGAGTGCTATTATTCCTGTTTCAATATAAAAATTCAGACGAAGGCTGCTGACCGCGATTATACCTCCTAAAATCCCCGCAGCTGCTTCAGAGAAGTTAGCCGTTGCGCTTAACCGCCCCTGTCTTTTTGTGAAATCTTTTTCTTTTTCTGTTTCAAGCAATGTGTCATAAAGGAGTGCGGAATCTGTTCCTGAAATAAAACTGTAGCCAAATCCGAGAATCATTTCAGCGCACAGAAATCCAAAAAAAGAATGTGACAGCGAATAGATGATAAATCCGAAAGTACCGAGTACTGAACCTGTAATAAGCGAATTTCGTCTGCCGATGGTGTCTGAAAAATATCCGGAAGGAACTTCAAAGATAACAAGGGCAAGAGAATAGAGTGCCTGCAGCACCATGATATCCTGCATGGAAAGGCCGTTTTCTTTATAAAAAAGCACAATAACCGGCATGATGAGCATGAACCAGCGAAAGGCCTGGATAACGTTGAGTTTCCAGATATTTGAAAGGATATTACGTTTGATTTTTTCAGGGTTCATAATCTTTATAGGCTATATGATATCGCATTCTTAATCCATAAAAAAGGCCGCTGCATTATTTATTGCAGCGGCCTTTTTTATAGTATTTTTTTATTAACTTATATTTTTATATTCAGTTCTTTAAATAGATCACGGTTCTGGTAATAGGGGTCTTTTAAGCGTGCCATGAATTTTTCTTCTGTGAGCCAGTTGATTTCAGCACCGTGCTCTGTGTTTTTCAAGACTTCTTTTGCCAGAAAATCGGTAACGGTTTCTACGGTGTCAGCCCCAATATTGAAACCCTTGACCATGGCATCATGACCTTCTTTGGGTGAGGAGCGGATGACCTTAAGAATAAAGTCGGTGATTACAGTGCCGGGCATGAGTGCGCCCACTGTAATGGGCATGTCTTTGGTCTCTTCGATCAGGCATTCTGTAATATAGCGCACAGAACGTTTGGTTGCGCCGTAGGTGGTGAGCCCTGCCGGTTTTCTTTCATCGTTTGAACCGAACCCATAGAAGTTATACAGTGCGCCGAAGTCCTGATCCATCATGCCTTTCATGGCTGTGCGTATGCCGTACAGGAGCCCTACGATGTTGGTATTTATGATCGTAGAGATTTCTTTGGGATCGACCTCCCAGAGGTCAAGGAATTCATTGACCACGCCGGCATTATTGATCCAGATGTCAATCTTACCGAATGCGTCTTTTGCTGTTTTCCACAAAGCTTCGACTTCTTCGATCTTGGTGACATCGCATTTGTATTCAATGACTTTGTCGCTGCCATATTCATCTGCCAGGGTCTTGTGGATTGCTTTGAGTTCTTTCGGGTCAAAACTTGACAGGGCAACGGAACATCCTTCTGCCAGAAATACTTTTGCCAGTCCCAGGCCGATACCTTTGGAACTTCCGGTGATGACTACTGATCTTGTTTCTTTTTCGTTTGCCATAATTTTCTATCCTCCGTTATGTCTAAAATTAAAATTTATACCCCTGCAACCATCACGCTAAAAAAAGCAGCCTGTACTTCCGCTGTAACGGAGAGGCCCATTTTTTTGAACAGGTGATGCTCTGCTGCAGAGTTTTTAAATGCCATCTGGTTTTGTACCGGCAGATAATCAAAATTTATATCCGGTTCGGTATGACTACAGAAGCTATTATAAATCTCCCATGCAATATCTCTTATATTTCTTATCAGCTCCGGTGCAATGCCCTTTTTCTCAGTGCTCCAGATCGGACCCCAAAAATCAGGCAGGACCGGAATGCTCCTGCTGTTGTGTGTGATGTTTGCAGTATCTGCTTTTTCACTTAACGAATCAAAAAAGATATTTCTTTCTTCTGCATTTGCCTGAGGCATGTGAAGCGCTACCCTGGTAGATATCTCCTCTTGTTCTGCTGTTCTTGGGCTTACGTTTGATATGGCTGCGTCCAGAAAAAGGAAGGGATAACCTTTTTTTAAGATGGAAAGGGTTCCGACCAATCTGATAAAAATTCCTTTTTCTTTATCCTCAGTGTTTTTGTAGACCTCTATTAGTCTTATGCCTTCTAACTCGCTGACATATTTTGTAATAATATTTGTTGAGCAGGTATTGTCGAGCTTCCCCTGAACAATATACTCGCCGCATTCCTTAAGTCCTGAAATCTCAGGCAGGGGGAGGGTGAAGGTTCTATCCAGGCCGTTTTTTGATGGCTGGAGATAATTTGTTAAAAAACTTTCATTTTCCATAATTGGTCTTTCTATAATAAGATTTATACGTAAGTTTCTTTATCTTTAAAAGTTTATTTGCTTTTTTATTGAGTCTTCCATGCATGGATTGACTGTTGGGAAATTGCAGACAATACTTGTTTAATATTCGGTTCTTTTGTCTTTATTTAATTAATTTACACAGTTCTATTTTTCCCAGCGCAGCCAGGGTATTCCTTTGGGCATATTCATGTAGGTCATGCGAATTGGTTTGATAACGATGACCCGGGCTGTGACCGCTCTTTTAATGATGTTATCCAGAGGCTGAACAGCTTTGAACCAGTTTTCTAGAAAGCTTTTCATTTTAAGCATTCCAGTCATAAACTTGGGATGCGGTGTCTTATAGACTTTTGCAATTCCGTCTATAGTCAGCCCGTATTCCGATTCTATGGTTCCGTTGGTAAAGCCGATGGATACAGAAACCTTGTTTGACTTTGCCAGGTTAATAAATTTTTCTCCGCCTGCACTGGCAACAATAATATCCAGACCGTTACTTACGTAATCCAGTAAGGTCTGGTGAGGTGTGCCATCAGGACTTATGGTTGCCAAAGACAGACACTGGGGCTGTTTTAAAAAAGCAATGAGCTCTGTTTCCAGTTCCTTCCTGTTGAGGTTTCTTACAGGAATTTTCAATTTGTTAAGAAAATAAGACGCCTGTTCGTGCTGTTCTTCAAAAGTCAGGCCTGGTTCATTGATTTTTGCCATGGACTTTTCTCTATATTAAGTTTTTATAATCATAAATGCTGCTTGTGTTTTAGAGGGATTCAGGTAGTTATTTAAAAAATTGTCATTTTCCAAAATCAGGGTCCTTCTAAAAATTAATTATCCGAGTTTATTTAGTTTTTCAAGCTCGTCTGCTATGGATGAAAGGTCGAGGCTATCGAGCTTTTCACGGGTGGGAAATCCTGTTTCCCTGTTCCATCCGCGGACCTGATAATAATCATCAAGCATCGGTTCCAGTTCAAATACCTGTCCCTTGACCGGGCCGTCTTCCATGGGCTCTTTCAGGAAGCGTTCGGGGAAGGTGTCGTCCTTGCGGTTGAATCCCTCCCGGACATTAAAGGCCTTTTCGACATTCCAGATCCGTTCTCCCAGCTTGTACATGTCCGCTTCTTCTTTCAGGTCATCAAAACCGGTTGCGGCATTTATCATTTCTCTCAGGGCCGTCATATCAATAATGCGAAACTGCATGGGAAAGATACAGACAATACCGGTTTCGAAAGCTGCAGTTTTATCCTGGTTGAGTTTACACAGTTCACCTTTTTTTTCTACGGAGAACCGATCAACACCTGCTTCGCCTGAGAGTTCCTGAGGGCACTGACCCACGCAGTGACATGCGCCAAGAGCTGCGGTGGCCAGGTTTAATCCTGCGCCTTTCAGTCCACGCGGTTCATATCCAGGCAGCTCAAGGCCTTTGACCTGGATCGCATATTTTTCAGAACCTTTACCGATCTTTTGTGCAGCAGCCTTTGTGCCTTCTGCCAGGAGGTCTCCGATGCCTTCTCTGTTAACGATCTTTTTGAGAAGGGCAATGATTGCTTTAGTGTCGCCCCATTTGAGATCGATTCCATCCAGGTCATCTTTTGAAAGGATTTTGTTCTCATAGCATTCCATGGCAAAACCAATACAGCATCCTGCGGTCATGGTATCCACTCCGTAATCATCACAAATTCGGTTGGCTTCAATGATCATGCCAAGGTCTGAGTTTAACAGCTCACCGCCAAAAGAATAAAAGGTTTCGTATTCAGGCCCTTCAACCGGGTCTCCTGCATAATCTCCCTCTTTGACGTGCAGAATGCTGCCGCAGTGGATCATGCACCGGTGGCAGTGAACATCTTTTACAAAAATTTCTTCAACTTTTTCAGGGGTTAATCTTCCGTTAATTTCTTTAAATTCTCCTTTTTTGAAATTCTTAACCGGATATACGCCGATTTCATGACAGAATCCGGCAGCAGCAGCTGTGCCCAAATGTCTGAAGCTCTGGAGCCTGGGTTCATTCTGAACAGAGTCAGCTTGTTTCCGGGTGATTTTCGTCAGTTTTTCTTTATCAGCGACTTGTACTTTATGGGTACCCTTTACCGCAATGGCTTTAACATTTTTTGATCCCATGACTGTGCCGACGCCGCCCCTGGCTGCGGTTCTGCGGTTATCATAAATTGCGGAAAAACGCACCAGTTTTTCACCGGAAGGACCGATACTTGCCACTTTTATTTTATCGTTTCCCTGTTCTTTTTTGATGGCGGCAGCTGTTTCTTCGTTTAACATCCCGCAAAGATTTGAGGCGTCTTTTATCTCAACAGTTTGATCTTTTATCATTATATAAACGGGTTTTTCAGCTTTGCCTTCCAGGATCAGTACATCAAATCCCGCGGATTTAATTTCCGCGCCGAAACCGCCTCCTGCGCTGGACCGGAAATATCCGCCGGTTAAGGGTGACTTCGTGGTGACCATCCAGCGGCTGCAGGACTGGGCAGCAGTGTTCGCCAAAGGGCCGGTGGTAAAGATCATCTTGTTTTCAGGGGAAAGCGGGTCTATGCCTGGTTTTAGCTCATCAAAAAGGATTTTTGCAGCTATTCCTCTGCCGCCGATAAAAAGTCTTGCTAATTCTTCTGGAAGCTCCTCAATCGCTGTTTTTCCTGTGCTCAGGTCAATTCTCAGGATATTTCCCATATATCCGTTAGAGAGTTTCTGCATAATTATCCTCCGTTTTTTGTATGAGAAGTTTTAAAATCTGTCTCAATCTTTAATAAATTATTACATTAATTTTGTAAAACTGCCAATATACATATTGGAAACCAGATTTGAATTTGGATTCAGAGCCAATATTTGAGTTTAAAAAAAACCTTTTAAAGGTTAATGAACTTTGTTCCTATATTTAAACAAGAATCCGGTTTTCTGCCCTATTTTGAATTTGGATTCATAACCAAAATAAATTATATCTAATTTGTATGTATTTGTCAAGAAATAGTGAAAGAGTTGTTATTCTGATATTTAGGTTTCGAAGATCAGATTAGGTACAAAGAAAGAAAATTTAATATTATGGCACGTTATGTTGACTTTAGGTTTTGTTAAGGTTACTCGTGGTTATGTGCAACACCCGCATACTCCAAATGACTTCGAGCTTAGAAGGTAATTCGTTTAATTGTTTATCGATATAGTCAAATTGACTAAATACAGAATCAATATCAAATCTTCCCATGGTCACCTATTGAGCATAACGTTGCTGCTCACGGGCGGCGAACTTGAGAGCCGTCCGGTGCAGCAGATGGTTAGCTTTGTTCCGTTACTAATTTATGTTTTCAAAAATATTGTGCAAGTTAGTTTCAATACGTGCTTTAGTTTTAAAGTTATCTCTTCTTAGCATGTCAGCAAAGTGTCTTTCACAAACAACCACATCACAATAACATACGGCGACACCCAAGCCACCCCAATCTTCTAGGTCACTTAATTGTGCTTTGTAATTTGAGTTTCTCAGTACTTGCCGATGAAGGTGCACATCAACTACTCTCGTTGGCATTGAGTCTACTATTTTGTTGAGATCTTTCGTGATAAATAATTCAAGCATATTTATGTCAAGGTTATGTAGAGTAAAAACTTCATGCAATGGTTTCATAATATCAGTTAATGCCATTGCATATAACCAATTATCCCATTTGCTTTTTGGTAGCTGATGTTTCTTTTCATGAATTTCTTTTAAATGCGATAAAAAGATTTCGCGTTGTTTTTGACACATAAAGGATATTGGCTCAATCCCAATATCACTTCTACCTGTTAACATCGCTTCATCTACTATCGTGTTTAACCTTTCAGAATTATTATTCCATGGTGCTTTGCCAAAGGCGTGGGTAATACCTTTGCCTATCAAATTTAAATTTCTGGGGGAAATCGAGGGGAAAAATGTAGTGAGCGAAACTTCAATTTCTCGCTGCACTATTTGGTCGATTGAGCAAATAGTGCTACCTTGGGAGAGTCTCCACATGACCTCTCCAAGCCGAGACCTCCTTTGGGGATTTGATATTCTTGCAAACTCCAGATAGTGAAATGCAGAAAGAGGGTATATGTAGCCATGTTCAAGTGATAATAATACTTCATTTAGCACGGACACAGATTGTTCCGATTTCTCCTTGCCGTGAATTATTCTCGCCAGTTCAATCCATTTGTTTTGATCAAGATAAATGATCAAAGTAAGTCACCTGAATATGATTTAATGAAAGTTAACGTTTTAACTCAGCGGCTGGCCACCTAAACTTACCGTGTCAGCGCCGCCGCGCTTCTTCCAGTCCGCTGAAGTGATTGGTTGGCTTTAATTATATTTCAATTACTTACCAATCAACTGTTCCAGTCGCTTGCTGCCGCCAAAAATGGCTCCACTTATATTATTTAAATTATCTGGGAAACGCTTTTGCCCCCAAGGGGTAGCAAAAAGTTGGCTCTCTACTAAAAAAGGCATATCTTCATCCGTTTCTTGTTCGACCAAATCAATGGCATAGCGTATTGCATAACCACGCAATCTAATCATGTCATGCGCAATTAAAGACCTAAAAAAACAAGGTATAACTGATAATAATTGATGAAAGGCACACATTGATAAGACAGCATTAGAAAGGGTGCATTTTGAATAATTTTCAATTCGTTCATGTTTGATCTTGTTGTATGCGTCCCACCATTCCAATTCTGTTTTCATTTTTGGAGGTAATGACCATTCCCTGAATGGGTACAATAATACAGGCGGATGTTGAAAAATTACTGACCTACTTGAAGACAAAGAATATCTTCTTTCATAATGTTCACGGAAATGGTTGATGCGTAGATTATGGCGTTTAGCCTTCGACCCCGATGGCCACTTGAAAATCCCCCACCTGTGGCCGGGTCAAAATCCCCCACCCTCAGACAGCAGAACGGTTGTAAGTTAATCCAGTTTCTTTTTTAATGCAAGTCTTTTAGAAGCTTCTTTGAG
>Ga0307988_1001753_pt1 | contig 11678 bp, 11 predicted proteins | sample EllFjometagen183_FD_203166 | JGI IMG/M metagenome (GOLD analysis project Ga0307988, IMG submission 203166) | Marine microbial communities from Ellis Fjord, Antarctic Ocean - #183 | ecosystem: Environmental > Aquatic > Marine > Unclassified | place: Southern Ocean | collected 2014-10-08 | reverse complement strand
GGTGCCAACGACTATATTGTCAAACTGCCGGACCGTTTGGAAATCCTGGCACGTATCCGTTACCATTCCAGGGGCTATATTAACCTGCTGGAGAGAAATGAGGCCCAGGCCCAATTGGAAAAAGCCAATCGGCTCATTCGAAAGACATTCGGCCAGTACCTCTCCGATGACATCGTTGATGCCATTCTGGAAAGCCCCGAAGGTGCCGCCCTGGGCGGAGAAAAACGCTTCGTCACCATCATGATGACCGATCTCAGGGGATTTACAGCCATCGGCGAGCGTCTCCCTGCGGAAGACGTGGTGGGAATCATCAATATCTATCTTGAAACCATGACGGAAATTGTTTTGAAATATCAGGGAACCATCGACGAGTTTATCGGTGATGCCATTTTTGTGATTTTCGGGGCGCCGATCCTTCGAGATAATGATGCCAAACGAGCCGTGGCATGCGCCCTGGAGATGCAGCTTGCCATGACACAGGTGAATACAAAGTGCCGGGAGAAAGGATATCCTGAAGTTCACCAGGGTATCGGTATCAATTCGGGCCAGCTGGTGGTGGGCAATATCGGTTCCAAGAAGCGGATGAAATACGGCGTGGTGGGCCGGAATGTGAATCTGACCGCGCGCATCGAAAGCTACACGGTGGGCGGCCAGATCTTCATCTCTGAAAATACCATGGAAGAATGTGGTCAGCACCTGTTAAGAATTGATGATCAGATTGAGGTCATGCCCAAAGGCGTTAAAAAACCCATTACCATTTATGAGGTGGGTGGCATAAGGGGTGAATTCGATCTGTTTTTACCGGAAAAGGTGGATGTGGCCCTGGTGGATCTGCAACGCCCCATCCCCGTTGAATTTACGGTGCTTGAAGGAAAACACGCGGGCGATACCCGATATCAGGGGTCCATCGATAAACTCTTTGAAAAGACCGCCCAGATATCAGCCGAGGTTTCGGTTGATAAACTGGTTAATTTGAAAATTTCCCTTTTTGACCATGATAAAAATGAGATCTCGACGGATCTCTATGCTAAAGTGATCAAAAGCGTCTCAAAGGATCCGGCAATTTTTCACGTCAGTATGACCTCCATCCCCCCATCGGTCACCACCTTTCTTGAACGGTTGATGCCTGAAACTGCGGCGGCTTGAGAGCAACAGGAGCTACTAAACCATGCCAACCCAAAACCATAAACATCAACATGATAACCCTCCGGTTTTTTCCAAACACACCATCACCGTGCTCCTGGTGGATGACCAGGAAATTGTGGCCGAAGCGGTCCGGCGCATGTTGGCGGGAGAACCGGATATTAGAATGGAATATTGTCAGGACCCCACCAAGGCCCTCGATATGGCAAGGAAAATCCACCCCACCCTCATTTTGCAGGATTTGATTATGCCTGGGATTGACGGTTTGACGCTGGTAAGGTTTTTCAGAGCTGCTGAAGCCACGCGCCAGATACCGCTGATCGTTCTTTCTACCAAGGAAGATCCTGCAACCAAAGCGGAGGCATTTTCCAGGGGCGCAAACGACTACCTGGTGAAGTTGCCCGACAAGGTCGAACTCATTGCCCGAATCCGTTACCATTCAAAAGCCTATATTACGCTTCTTGAGCGTAATGAAACCTATGATGCCCTTCTGGCCAGCCAGGCGGCCCTCGACAGTGAGTTGAAACAGGCGGCGGCCTATGTTCGCGCCCTTCTGCCCGCAAGGCTTGAGGGCGATATCCGTACGGACTGGGAATTTATTCCATCCACCTCCCTTGGAGGGGATTCATTCGGCTACCACTGGATCGACGCGGATCATTTTGCCATGTATTTGCTGGATGTATGCGGGCACGGTATCGGCGCGGCCCTTTTGTCCATATCCGTCATCAATGCATTGCGGTCCGAATCCCTGAACCATGTGGATTTCAGAAATCCCGGCCAGGTGCTGGCGGAACTGAACCAGGTTTTTAAAATGGAAAATCATAATGATATGTTTTTCACCATCTGGTACGGGGTGTATCATAGTCAAAAACATGAGATTATTTACGCCGGTGGCGGCCACCCCCCGGCCATTGCCATTGCCGGAGAGTCGTCCGAAACGGCTGTCCCCGTCAAACTGGCGGGAGAAGGGTTCATTATCGGTGCCATGCCGGACAAGGATTATCCTGTTGCTTCATTTTCATTAAAGCCTTTTACGCGACTCTATATTTTCAGCGACGGCATTTACGAAGTGGACGGTTGTGGCGGAAAAATTTGCATGGCAGAGGATTTTGTTCAAATCGTGGGCGATCTTTATAAGGAAAATCAGGACCACGTAAAAGGCATCATTGATTCCATGAAAGCCCGGCAGGGAAAAGGGGTTTTTGATGACGATGTGTCCCTTTTGGAAATTGAATTCACATCTCCCGGCCATAACCCAAAAGATTCTCCGGAGGCTTGATAAAAATGATAAAAAGACGCATGGCGTTTGTTTTGAACCGGGTGTGCATTTTTTTTGCTGTTGTTCTCATGAGCGTTTCTTGCGCGGAAACGAAGACCCCGGAAATCAGGCGGGTCGTGGGAGGTCCTTGCAGCTACAAATCATATCCGGGGAAAGCGGAGGTGGTTTCCGTAAAAAAAGCGGATGACGGGTATGATGTAAAGTTCGTTTTTCATTCCGAAAAGACCCCCCGGGAAACCTATGCCAGAGTTGAGGGAAAGACCCACCGCCTGCTGCTCATAGAGGGAAGTCGTCCCAAACTTGGATTCCTGAAAAAATATGGCATCGAGACCGGCAGAGTGTTTCCATGCAACCTGGACGTCATCGTTAAAGGGACCTGTACCCCGGTCCTGTTCAAATTCCCAACCGTTGATTTAACCGATTATGAGGCGAATCGATAAAGTTTTAGGGAGAAATGATGAGAAATTATATAAGAATTCTAAAAAAGATGCCTAATAGCGCAACGCTGTGTGCCATTTGTTTGACACTGTTTTTGTGGATTCTGATGATCCCCATTCATTTTGTGCCGAACGCTCATGCCAAAAACTACATCAAAATCGGTCTGCTGGAGGAACCCAAAACCTTAAACATCTGGCTGGCCACCGATGCCTGGTCCAGCAAAGTCCTGAGCCAGATATATCAGCCCCTCTATATTCGTGAGCCCAAGAACCTGGACCTGACGCCCTGGCTGGCGGCGGAGAACCCGGTTTATGATGCCAAAGCATTGACCTACACCGTCAAAATGCGGCCTGCAAAATGGTCCGACGGATCCGAACTGACATCCGAGGATGTGGCGTTTACGGGTCATCTCATCAAAACATTGAAGGTTCCCCGATATCTATCCAACTGGGAATTCATCCAAAAAATTGAAACACCGGATAAGCGTACGGTCCGATTTACCCTCAGGGAACCGAAAGCCATTTTCATGTCCCGGACGCTCACTACACCCATTATTCAAAAGAAATGCTGGAAAGCGATTCTGGAACGGGTGAAGGATCTTGAAAAGCCGCTTCTTGAAGTGCTCAAACAAAAGATTCGGAACCCCATCAGCAGCGGCCCTTTTGTGCTTAAAGAATGGCACAAAGGAGCCTATGTGTTTCTGGAGAGGAACGAACACTTTTTCGGGCAGGGACAGGAGATCGCCGGGTACCATCTGGGGCCCCATATTGATGGCATTATATTCAAATTTTTCGGTACCAGCGACGCTGCGGTGCTGGCGCTTATGAAAGGCAGTATTGACATGTTCTGGTGGGGGTTGCAGCAGGGATATCTGGCGGATCTTGAGGAGGCTGAAAACGTCAAAATTTACACCAGTGAAAAAAGTGCTCTCTACTATGTGGGGTTTAATCTCAGAAAGAAACCCTTCAACGATATTCACTTCAGGAAAGCCGTTGCCCTGATAACGGACAAACATTTCATCGTGAAAAGAATCCTCCAAGGATACGCTCTGCAAGCCGACTCCATTGTACCTTCCAGCAACGCCTTCTGGTATGATCCCAATGTGCCTGAATATGGTGAGGGGCTGACCCGGGATGAAAGGATTCGAAAAGCCTATCAGCTGTTGAAAGAAGCGGGTTATACATGGGAAGATCCTCCGGTGAATGCCGAAGGTAAGGTTGTTCAAGGTGAAGAATTGCGCCTGCCGGATGGCAGTGAGATTAAAAGGCTCACCATCCTCACGCCCCCTGCGGATTATGACCCCCAGAGGGCCATGGTGGGAATCATGATTCAGGAATGGCTCAAAATGCTGGGCATCCCGACCACTTCCAAACCCATGCCTTTGGGCTCCCTCATTCAACAGGTGAAGACCCGCCATGCGTTTGATCTTTTCGTCCTGGGGTACGGAAATCTGTCTCTGGATCCGGATTATTTGAGGAATTTCTTTGTCTCAAAAAACAACAAACCCAAAGGTTGGAATACCAGTGGGTACAATAACCCTGTCTTTGATCGTATTGCCAATGCCAGTGCTGATGCTATGGACCGCGAAAAGCGCCGGCAACTCATCTGGGAAATGCAGGAGATTTTAATGCAGGATTTGCCATGGCTGCCCCTTTATACTCCCAAACTGGCTGAAGGAGTTCGCGAGGACCGGTTTACGGGTTGGATCAATATGGTGGGAGGCATCGGCAACCGCTGGTCATTTTGCTGTATCAAGCCGGGGGAAAAAAGGGATTAGGACGAATCCGCCATGTGCTTCCGGATGGTTCTAATGCGCGTTTTCGTGCTCATCATATAGGCTTCCAACGGCTGTTTGGGCAGAGGCTTCGGGTCCCATTCAGCAGACTTGACACGGTCTGTAACGCGGTCCAGATCCCCTTCTTCCTCTTCCAGATATCGTTTCACCCGGGTCACGTATTCATCCCCCTGACGTATGGTTCGGGTCATGTTTTTTTTGACATCCGGCCCCGTGAAAACAAAGTTATGTGCCGTACAAAGTATTGCCGCGTCTAATCCGGATAGCAGTTCCATGGATTTGACATAGGCCTCGTGATCAACCAGGAATTCACAGACACCGTCGCAACCGGCTGCTTCGCCGGCCACCAGAATCTTCTTCTCCCGGATAAAATAGGCGGTGGAATCCCATGTGTGGCCCGGCGTGGCAATGACCTCAACCGTCAAATCCTTTTCGATCTCCATTATCTGACCATCTTCCAGAACGACGTCGAATGTGAAGGGTTTGAATTCGCCTTCATAAATGTCCGAAACACCCCAGCTGCGAAGAACTTTAAATGAACCTTCATTGAGTGCTTTTATCTTTGAAAGGGCACTTTTGCGGCGCAGAATTTTGGAAGATTCTGAGGACCCCGCAATCCGCATCTCTGGCCAGATTTCTTTCAGGTAGGCCGCTATGCCCACATGATCCCAGTGGGAATGGGTCAGAAAGAGAAAAGCGGGAGACCGTTTGCCTAAAACATGTTTGATCGCCCTTTGATATAGATGCAACAATCCTGTGAAGCCCGCATCAAACAGGATCGGCGCCGGGCCATCCAGAAGATAGACGGGAGCCGCCGAATGTCCCAGTACGTAAAACCCGTCGGCAATTTCTCCGGTCCATCCAATGCGCATGTTTTTACCCAAGTATGGAATATTGTGCAAACCCACTGCACATTCTGCATCAACGGAAACAAAAGTCAATGGGCTTATAAAATGGAATAGAAATGGAGATCTTTTTCCTTGACGAAAATGTACATTTTGGAATATTCTACGATGGAATATATTTTGAATGGCCTTGAGGCCAAACTTTTTCGCCTGATTCCTTTATGCCTAACGAAAAGCATGGGGTGGTTGATGAAAGACAAGCCTGCCACAGAGTATGCGCTGCTTGGGGCTTTGATGTCGGGGCCCCGGCATGGGTATGAGATACTCCAATTTCTGGAGAGCGGCCTGGGACCGGCATGGCGTGTCAGCACGAGCCAGCTGTACGCGCTCTTTAAACGCCTGGATAAAGAAGGGTTGGTGAACTCAACCCTTGAAACCCAGGATACGCGACCCTCCAAACGGGTTTTTTCCATCATGCCCGAGGGCAGGAAGCGTTTTCTGCAATGGCTGAAAAGCCCAACGGACCATGCGAGGGATTTGCGTATTGAATTTCTGGCCAAACTCTATTTTTTCCATCATCTGGGTATTCAAGGGGGAAGTGCCCTGGTGAATTCCCAGATTGCTCTTCTGGAGCAATTTCAAAAGATTCTAAGGGAAAAAAAAGGGGCGGAAGGGGACGTTTACAAGCGTTTGGTTTATGGTTTTAGGATTTCGACACTTGAGGGATGGCTTGACTGGTTGAAAAATGAAGCCGCCCTCTTTTTATGATGAGGTGTTTTATAGAATGGATGATGTATACGAAGCGTTGAAAGACCGTGTTTTTGATTTATGGAAAGCGGAAGGGCTACTCTCGGAAAAAATTGAAGTCCGGGCTCGGGCCCTCAGTACCCAAGAGGCAATCGGTACTCCGGAACATAACGATTTCCCCATTCAAAAGGGTAAAGAAAAACTCATGCAGGCAACCTTCAGGGGCGCTGGAGGCCAGGCATTTACGGACATGTATGGTGATTACAAGGGAACTCTTGAACAGGTCCTGCGGTTACCCATGGACAATAACCACCAGCGGGCCGTATTTGTATCATCCCTCAATGCGGTACTGCGTTATCTGGGCCTCATTGAAGGATCTGTCCATTGTCGGGACGAGGAGCCCGTAGAATGTGGGAAAGTCCTGATTCCCTATCTGGAACAACACCACAGAGGTGCCAAAATTGCCCAACTGGGATTTCAACCGCGAATGGTGGAAAACCTTTCCCCTGTTCATCCTTTGCGGGTTCTGGATATGGACCCTGACAACATTGGTGAAAAGAAGTTCGGTGTCACCATTGAAAGCGCTGACCATACGGAAGATGCTATTTCTTGGGCGGATCTCCTGCTGGCAACGGGGACCACCCTGGCCAACGGTTCCATCGCATCCCTATTGGGGAAAAAACCCATTATTTTTTATGGTACAACCATTGCCGGTGCCGCCTACCTTATGGGCTGGGAACGTTTCTGCCCCTGCAGCCATTAAGAGTCCAACATGATCTTTGAAAAATCGTTCTTCCAGCGAACAGTCCTTTTGTTTACAATCGTATTGACCCTTCTATTCGGTTTTTTCACCCATTGTTTTTCCGCGAAAAGCCCAATATACGGGATTCTCAAGCTTCGTGCTCTTCACGGATGCTGAAATGGGTTGACCGATAAGGGCTTTGGCCGACAGACTCAAGGAGTTTTAAAATGACAAACAAATTTAAGTCTTCGGCGAAGATCATTCCCGTTGACGAGTCAGTGGGAACCATGCTGGCTCACGATATCACCGAGATCAGACCGGGGCAATTCAAGGGACCGGCCTTTAAAAAAGGGCATATCATCAGGGAAGAAGACGTGCCCCATTTGAAAAGGGTCGGAAAGGAACATCTGTACGTTTTGCACCTGGAACCGGGAGAAGTTCATGAGGACGATGCAGCCCTTCGCCTGGCAACGGCTCTTTCCGGCAAAGGGGTGGTCTTTGATCCCCATCCTTCCGAAGGTAAAATTCAACTTAAAGCGCGTTATCGTGGTCTTATGAAGGTGGACGTGGCGGCGCTTACCCGCATTAATCTGGTGCCGGACATCAGTTGTTCCTCCAGGCATACCAATTCTGTGGTGGAACCGGGAGATGTCCTTGCCGGTGTGCGGGCCATTCCCCTGATTATTGACGAGGAAAACCTTCAGGCTGCTGAAAAAATTGCCTTATCAGTGAAAGACTTTTTCTCTATAAAACCTATTCTCACACCCAAAACCGGTATTGTGATCACCGGTAACGAGGTGTTTTCAGGACTCATCGACGACAAATTTGCGCCCATCATTCGGAAGAAATTGCAAAGTTATAATTGCGGCATCATGGGGATCGCCTTTGCGCCCGATGACAGGGAGCGTATCGCTTCCGAAATCAAACAATACCTTCAACAGGGTGCTGAAATGATCGTGGTGGCCGGGGGTATGAGCGTGGATCCCGACGACATTACGCGGGTGGCCATTGCCGATGCCGGGGCAGAGGATGTGGTTTACGGTACTCCCGTGCTGCCGGGGGCCATGTTTCTTTATGGACGTTTCGGGGATGTTCCCGTTCTGGGATTGCCGGCCTGTGTTCTTTTTTTCCGGGCCACGGTTCTGGATCTCATTTTGCCCAGGGTTCTGGCAGGGGAGCGGATTACCCGGGAAGATCTTGCGGCCATGGCCCATGGGGGCATGTGCCTGGAGTGTGATACGTGTCATTTTCCCCGGTGTTCATTTGGAAAATAGGGCAAAGGGTGCAGGATGAAATTGAACGATTGCGAAAACAGATTACGGTTATGGTTTAAAGCAATGATAGGCAAGAAGGGAGAGTAACAATGTTTAGCCGAAAAAGAATCGTCATCAAGGGGGCAGGGGACCTTGCCACCGGTGTGGCCGCCAGGTTGTGGCGAAGCGGTTTCCCTGTTATGATGACCGAAATTGAGCAGCCCCTGACAGTTCGCCGGAGTGTTTCACTGTCGGACGCAATCTATGAAGGGGAAATAACCGTGGAGGATATGACCGCCCGTCGGGCAAAGGGCCGGGCGGATATCCTGAAGGCACTGGATGATGGGGTGATCCCCGTCATGGTGGATCCGAAAGCGGAAATTGTTAAAGAAATAGATGCTTTTGCCGTAATAGATGCTATTCTAGCTAAGAAGAACATCGGCACTCGAATGAATGATGCGATCTTTGTGGTGGGGCTGGGGCCCGGGTTCACGGCGGGAGTGGATGTTCACGCCGTTGTAGAAACCAAGCGGGGCCATACCCTGGGCCGGGTCATACGGCAGGGTGCGGCGATCCCCAATACGGGCATTCCCGGTGAAGTGAAAGGGTTTGGTGCCGATCGTGTCATTAGAGCGCCCGGACCTGGCGTTTTAAAGGGTGTACTCACCATCGGAACCCATGTGGAAAAAGGTGATATTGTTGCCTATGCGGGGGATACGCCCATACCGGCGCCCATTTCAGGGATGTTGCGCGGATTGCTCCACGACGGTGTATCCGTCGTGAAAGGCCTGAAGAGCGGCGACGTGGATCCCCGGGATGCTCAGGAAAGCTGCTGGACCATTTCCGATAAAGCCCTGGCCATCGGCGGCGGGGCCCTGGAAGCGGTTTTGATGGCTATTCACCGAAATCAGTAGGGGCGAAAAATTTTTCGCCCCTGTTTCTTGTGGAGGAAAAAACCATGATCGATATTTTTGAAGCGGCCTTAAAAACCATGCGGACCGGTGAAAGTGTTGCATTGGCCACCATCGTTCGATCCCATGGGTCAACCCCCCGGGCCATTGGTGCCAAGATGCTGGTTTTTCCGGACGGTCGCATTGTTGGAAGCATCGGTGGCGGGGCCATGGAAAACCAGGTCATTGAAGAATCTAAATCAGCGCTGAAAAACGGCATGCCCAAAATGGTACAATACAAACTCAAAGAAGTGGAACTGGGTCATCTGGGGGTTTGCGGTGGTGAGAATGATATCTTTATTGATGTGATTGCCGGAAGAAATCAACTCCTCATTGTGGGCGCCGGTCATCTGGGGAAGCAACTCTCCAAACTGGGCGCTTTTTTGGGAATGGACGTGGTTGTATTTGATGACCGCTCAGAATATGCTAATAAAGAGCGTTTTCCCGATGCCCGTGACATCATTGTGGGGGATGTTGAAGAAGAACTCAAGAAATTCCCCATCACCCCCTGGTGCCATGTGGTGATCGTCACCCGTGGCCATGAACAGGATGGTGTGGCTTTGGCTAACGTAATCCGCTCTCCGGCCCGATACCTCGGGATGATCGGCAGCCGTACCAAAAAGGCTAAGATCTATGCCGAACTTCTGGAGAAGGGAATCGAACAAAACCTTCTGGACCAGGTTCATGCCCCCATCGGATTGAATATCGGGGCCGAAACCCCCGAGGAAATCGCCGTGGCCATCATGGCGGAAATTATCTCCCTCGGCCGCGACGGAAAAGCGTGAAAGCGGATATCTTTTACGTTCTTTAAATGTGCTTTCCCTCAGAGATGAGCCGAGAAGCATCCGACTCCTGGAGCAGGGAATGGCATCGCCGGAAGATTTGGATCTGGCTGTAAAAGGAAGCTTCGGCCTTCGCCTGGAAGTAATAGGTGCCTTGGAGACCATGGGCTTGGACGGACCCGATTTAATGGCCAAAGGATCGGATTATCTATACAAGTATCCGGACAATTCCATCAAACCCCATTCCTTTCTGATGGAAAAACTGAACCAACATCACCTTGGCGCAAAAACAGGTAAAGGTTTCTTCTCATATCCCAGTGACCCCGCCCAAAAAGATGGGACTCCTCCCTCTAAAAGAGCGAAATAAAAAATTGATTTCCTTTCTTAAAGCTGTTGCCTCCGTCAAAACGGATTCATAATTGAATTTTGAAAATCTAGTCCAGTGCAATCCCATTGACGTGGTTTCCTCGTCTGCTGAACGGTAGAGCGGCCGCAAGGAACATGTAAGGCCTATTGCTGGTTTTGGTGGTGTCGATTCTTTTGGATATCCAAATGAAATCAAAGATGCCCGTGGCGTGAGATGCGGGCACTCATTTAACAATCGCTCGACGCCCCCGGATCGAATATATTAACAGGATTTGGCTCCCCCTGATATTCTTTGGTTTTGTCAGATATAGCCAGCCGAATGTGAAGAATCCATTTTCCAGTCTTGCGAAATTTTGACGCATGTGCAACGCTACATCACTGCACATATGTTTCACCAGAAGATGCTTTCAAATATCAAAAAGTCCTAGCCGTTTTATTAATTCCTAAAGCCCATTTTTTTCTTGACAGAAAGCATTTTTTGCCCTTACATCAATATATTCCCATGTAGGTATTCTCACCAATAATTCAACCTCTATCCAGGAGGTACCCCTATGAAAAGCACCCCAAAATGTATATGCAGCTGCTCCTGATGGACATAGTTTGTCTTTTGGGGCTTAAAAACTTTTATATACAAAACCAAAAACATCCTGATGTGGGGATGAAAAGCCATGGATTTAAAATTCTCTATTGGCTTCATTTAAGGTTTTTTCTTTCCGAAGGATAACCGGGTACCGAATTAGGTATCATTAAAGAGATCGGTTTCACGACATTTTTTGCAAAGGAGGGCATTAATGGGCATTATTACAATCGCCAGGGGTACATATAGCTTTGGGCAGGAAATTGCCGAAAAGGTAGCGCAAAAACTAGGATGGAATTGCATCTCTCGGGAAGTTATTCTGGAAACCTCCGAAGAATACAGCATTCCCAAGCCCGACCAGAATTTAGCATTACTTTCAATGGGTTAGGCCAACTCGCAACATAATGCATGTACTCTTCTGCCTCGACTGGATGAGCCGAAAACTAACCGACCCCCGTATCTTGTGTTTGCCAAAACCTCAATCTGCTCCGATATCACCAGTCACATTTCCCAATATTGAAAACCATACCTCCTTTTTTTTGACATGTAAGAGCATTTGGGATATTCTCAATGTATCCGAAATTTTAAGATTATTTGTGGACCACAATATGTAGGCCGTCCCATAATTGTAAAACCTGAACACTATCTATTGTAAGCTTCTCTGGCTAAATGCAATTAGATATGGATTACCTTGGTTTTCACAATCGACCGGCCTGGTTTAATATGTCCATCGGCCCGAAAATGGTTGTTGCCATGGTATT
>Ga0307988_1001751_pt1 | contig 11693 bp, 10 predicted proteins | sample EllFjometagen183_FD_203166 | JGI IMG/M metagenome (GOLD analysis project Ga0307988, IMG submission 203166) | Marine microbial communities from Ellis Fjord, Antarctic Ocean - #183 | ecosystem: Environmental > Aquatic > Marine > Unclassified | place: Southern Ocean | collected 2014-10-08 | reverse complement strand
TATTGCCCTTCGGCAGGGGAACCCTGAGCTCAAAAAAGCGATAAACAAAGCTTTAGACGCTATGAAAGCTGATGGAACCTATGCTGATATCTCCACAAAGTGGTTGGGTATTGATGTGCGCTAACACAGCGTTTGCGAGCATCAAGCTGAATACTTGCCGAACAATGACAGTTGAATCCGTAGCTATACTTACATAATTTTCAACGTTATTCACTGGGCGGAACTCGTAAAGTCCGTCCCACTTACATGGAGGATACACAATGCGAAATTTTCACATGATCATGGCAGTTCTAACGATGTTGCTCATTTCCGTATGCGCTGTTTCTGCAGAAGATCTGGTCCAGGTAAAGAAAAACGGCTCACTCAGCATGGCGATGAGCGGGCAGTACCCACCGTTCAACTTTGTAAATGATCAAAACAAACTTACTGGCTTCGATGTTGAAACCTGCAGTGAAATCGCAAAACGTATCGGTGTTTCCGCAAAGCCCATTAGCACCGCCTGGGACGGTATCATTGCGGGTCTGTTGGCCGACAAATATGAACTGATCTGTGGCAGCATGGCAATCACTGACGAACGTTTGAAAGCCATAGATTTCTCTGACCCTTACTACCGGTCCGGCGCTCAACTGTTCGTTAAAAAAGGTTCTGCAATTCAGTCTGTCAAGGATATGGAAGGAAAAACCATCGGCGTAACCCTCGGCACCACTTACGAAAAATGGGTTCGCGACAATATTAAAGATGCTGATATCCGCTCTTACAAAGGTGTCCCCGACATGATTCTTGAAGCCAGTAGCGGCAGAATCAGTGCTTTCGTCTCTGACAAGATCGTCGGTGCCTTGGCTATCAAAGAGAAGGGTGCTCCGATTCAGTTAGCTGGAAAACTGCTTTACGAAGAGAAAATGGGTATTGCCCTTCGGCAGGGGAACCCTGAGCTCAAAAAAGCGATAAACAAAGCTTTAGACGCTATGAAAGCTGATGGAACCTATGCTGATATCTCCACAAAGTGGTTGGGTATTGATGTGCGCTAACACTATTTGATTACACCACTCTCCCGCTGTGTGTTTAGCAGCGGGAGTGACTAATTTTCCAGTTCAAGTTTCAGTGAGGATTGATAGGTTATGCAAAAAGCTGTGATTGTTGCCTCTGGGCGAACGCCCGCAGGGAAAGCCCACAAAGGCACTCTAGCTAGAATCCGGCCCGATGATCTCGCCGCCGTGGCAATTAGGGGGGTTCTGGAACGTGTTGGTGGTTTAGATCCTGCGGAAATCGAGGATGTCATCCTCGGCTGCGCTACGCCGGAGGCCGAGCAGGGCACCAATATCGCGCGTATTTCATTACTTCGAGCGGGATTGCCCCATAGTGTTCCGGGAATGACGGTTAATCGTCTTTGTTCCTCGGGGTTACAGACCATTGCCATAGCTGCCCAATCAATCATGGCCGGAATGAACCACGTTGTTTTGGCTGGTGGGGCAGAATCGATGTCGATGATACCGATGTTAGGGCACAACCCACGGCCCAACCCTGAGTTAGAGATTTCCCGCCCCGAAACCTACATAGATATGGGAATAACGGCAGAAAACGTTGCTGAAAAGTATGATGTCACACGCCAGGATCAAGATGAATTTGCCTGCAATAGCCATCAAAAAGCGGTTGCTGCAATTGCTAACGGGTATTTTGATAAAGAAATTATAGCAGTGCCATTGCCTGGCACGGATAGCCCCGGGAAACTGTTCACCCAGGATGAAGGACCCCGTGTGGGAACGACTTTGGAGGCTCTCGCTGGCCTAAAGCCGGTTTTCAAGCCGGATGGTAGTGTTACCGCCGGTAACTGTTCGCAGATGAGTGACGGTGCAGCAATGACCGTAGTCATGAGTGAAATCAGGGCGCAACAACTGGGGTTAGAACCACAGGCACACATTGTCTCCTATGCCGTTACTGGAACTGATCCTGCCCTAATGGGTATTGGACCTGTGACGGCGATACCGAAAGCACTGAAACTTGCGGGTTTGAATGTGGCACAAATTGACCTTTGGGAGGTCAATGAGGCCTTCGCTTCCCAAGCCGTCTATGTTGCCAGGGCGCTAGCTATCCCCTCGGAACGTCTGAATGTTAACGGCGGAGCCATTGCTTTAGGCCACCCGATGGGTTGTACCGGAGTCAAATTAACAACCACGTTACTTGCTGAAATGGCGCGTCGTCAGGTTCGCTACGGAGTTGTCTCCATGTGTATCGGTGGTGGCATGGGGGCGGCGGCGGTTTTTGAAAATTTACGCTGCTAGCAACATACAAATATTTTAGGCGGGTCCGACCCGCGTCAAGGAGTTATTATGCTCGACTGGCAGATTATCATGCACTATTTTCCATTCTTGTTAAAAGGCGCATGGTTGACACTACAGATCTCGGTGATCTCGGTCCTCCTTGGTCTTATCTTTGGGTTAATTGCGGCACTTTGTAAGTTATCGCATAATAAGCTTCTGAGGGGAGCTGCGTCTTTTTATATCTGGCTGATACGTTCTACACCTTTGCTGGTGCAGCTATTTATCATCTATTTTGGTCTTCCGCAGTTGGGAATCGATCTAAGTCCCATGGTCGCTGGTATTTTAGGCCTTTCGCTTAATGCAGGGGCTTACAACGCTGAAACAATCCGGGGCGGCATCATCTCGGTACATTCGGGGCAGATGGAAGCGTCCCGCTCTTTGGGAATGAGTTTTGGACTTGCAATGCGCAGGATTATCCTGCCACAAGCACTCCGGATTATCATCCCTCCTTTGGGTAACAACTTCATCATTCTCATCAAGGATACCTCGCTGGTTTCTACCATCACAGTGATTGAACTCACCATGACGGCCCAACGGCTGATTGGTTCGACCTACAAGCCCTTCGAGATGTACCTGATGGCGGCTGTACTCTATGCGATAATGACGAGCGCGGCGGCTCTGCTTCTGCAAACCTTTGAGAAGCGGTTTGCCCTGGAACGTAGATAATGGAGACCACGACAATGAAAAACAATGAACCAAACTGCATGGTAGAAATCCGCGATCTGCATAAACATTTCGGCCCTCTCGAAGTTCTCAAAGGGATCGACATCGAGGTTGCCAACGGTGAAGTGCTGGTCATTATAGGCCCCAGTGGTTCCGGCAAGAGTACGCTTCTGCGCTGCATCAACTATCTGGAGGAACCTACCTCTGGCGAAATTTATGTCGACAATACTCTGGTGAATGACCGAAGTCTGAAGCACAAGGCTTTCCAGGAACACCTCAATCGGACCCGCTGTAAAATGGGCATGGTTTTTCAGCAGTTCAATTTATTCCCTCACATGACGGTTCTTGAAAATGTGATTGAGTCCCCCATTCATGTCATGAAACAGGATCGCCCGACGGCAATCAGTAAGGCGGAAGATCTGCTGGAGATGGTTGGTTTAGCCGCCAAGCGTGATAATTATCCGGCCACACTTTCTGGCGGACAGCAACAGCGGGTCGCTATCGCCCGGGCTCTGGCCATGGAACCCAGCGTGATGCTGTTCGATGAAGTGACCTCGGCCCTCGACCCGGAACTGGTCGGCGAGGTGTTGCGGGTCATGGAAACCTTGGCACGGGAAGGCATGACAATGCTGGTGGTCACGCACGAGATGGGGTTTGCTGAGAAGATGGCCGACCGAGTGGTCTTTATGGCTGACGGTTTTGTTGTCGAAGATGCCCCGCCGCACGAGATGTTCACTAATCCGCAACATGAGCGGACCAAACAGTTTCTTGCCGAGGTGCTTAAATGATCAGCAAGGTTTGCGATCTCACCACTGCCATGGCTCACTTGCGCAGTGGTCAAACAGTTATGGTTGGCGGATTCGGTTCGCCAGGGACACCGTTTACGCTGATCGAAGGTCTTCTTGCCCAGGGTGCAAATAATTTGGATCTGGTAAAGACTGATGCAAATGAAGGGGGAATGGGTATTTCCCGATTGATCGAAGCCAAGCGCGTCAAGAAAATCATCATTTCTCATCTTGGTTTGAACTCTGTTGTTATCGGTATGAAGAACCGTCAAGAGGTGGAGGTAGAGTTTTATCCGCAAGGTATCCTTGCAGAAAAAATCCGCGCTGGTGGTGCTGGACTAATTGCGATTCTTACCGATATCGGTATAGATACTATTATCCGTGAAAACAAGCAGGTCGTCGAGCTTGATGGCCGTGAGGCATTAGTTGAGCTGGCATTGCGGGCTGATGTCGCACTTATCCACGCAGCAATTGCCGACCGTGCAGGGAACCTTGTCTATGCTAAGACCTCTCAGAACTTCAATCCGCTGATGGCGATGGCCGCGGACCGGGTCATCGTAGAAGCGGAGCGCGTTGTTGAAATTGGAGAACTGTCGCCGGATGCAATTCATACCCCAGGAGCTTTCGTTGACCATGTGGTCGAGCTTGGTACGCTCTCCTCTGCCTATGAGGTTCTAAAACACCATGTCCTATAAAGAGAAAATTGCGCGCCGCGCTGCCCGCGAAATCGAGTACGGAAATCTGATCAATCTTGGAATTGGTATCCCCACACTAATCAGCGGTTATTTAAATCCCGAAGACGGTATCTGCATCCATTCGGAGAATGGCATACTCGGTATGGGGCGGGCGGTTCAACTAGCCGAAGCCGATCGTAATTTGATTGATGCCGGTGGAGTCTATGTGGACGTTGAGTCTGGGGCTGCTTTTTTCGACAGTGCGGTTTCTTTTGCTCTGATCCGTAGCGGCCGTCTTGATATCACTTTTTTGGGTGCTTTGGAGGTTTCGGCTCAGGGCGATCTGGCCAACTGGATCATCCCTGGCAAACTCACGCCTGGCATCGGTGGTGGGATGGAGTTAGCGCAGAAGGCCAAGCGGGTTATCGTGACAATGACCCATACTGATCGCAATGGTAACCCTAAAATTGTACCAAACTGCCTGCTGCCCTTGACCGCACGGGGCTGTGTGAACATGATCATCTCTGATCTTGCCGTTATCGCCGTTGACTCCGGCCGACTGGTTTTACGTGAACTGGCCGAGGGCGTTTCAGTGTCAGAGGTCGTTTCAAAAACCGCAGCATCACTGCACATTCCCGACACTGAACTTCCTACTTTCTAGATGGAAAATTCATCATGACTATAAATTCCCGAGAAGAACATATTGTTAACGCCACCACAGGACTGAGCGACCAGATATTGGATTTTACTTGTCGTCTGGTTGCAGAGCCCAGCACCGTGGGTAATGAAAAGGGCGTACTTAAGGTTGTCGAAGAAGAATTCCGGAAACTCTCCATGACTTCACAACGGATTTCCATCGATAACGAATCAGTCATCAATCATCCCGGGTATGCGTCAACCCCCTGGGAGGCTGAGGGGCGCTATAATCTTGTTGCGACTCGGCAACCAGAGGTAGCTGATACAAAAGTGGTCGGTCGTAGTGCTTTGTTCAATGGGCATTTGGATGTTGTCAGTCCCGAACCGTTGAGTCTTTGGGACCGGAATCCATTTTCTCCGCTGGTGCGAGATGGATGGCTCTACGGCCGAGGTGCTGGTGATATGAAAAGTGGTGTCGCTGCGATGATTTATGCTGTGCATGCGATCAATGCAGCCGGCTTTAGCTTGCGTGCCCCGGTAACATTGGAAACGGTCATTGAGGAGGAATGCTCTGGTAATGGAGCTTTAGCCTGTCTCGCTGCCGGTCATGATGCCGATGCTGTACTAATCCCTGAACCCTTTGGCCCAACCATTCTTACCGCTCAACTCGGTGTGCTCTGGTTCAAGGTCGAAGTCGCCGGTGTTCCCAGTCATGTTCTTGATACCCAAGCTGGTGCGAATGCCATTGAAAAGTGCTGGCCACTGATCAATGCACTGCGTAGCCTGGAAGAGGAGTTGAATGAACTGGACGTTCCGGCGGCCTACCAGGGTATGCCGCACCCGATCAACTTAAATGTTGGAATTGTGCGTGGTGGTGATTGGCCCTCCACCGTTCCCGCCGCCGCTGAGTTTCATGCTCGCCTAGCATTCTTTCCAGGCATGGACTACGAAACGATTTGCCATCGTATTAAGACAACCCTTTGCGAAGCAGCTAAACAGGATCCTTGGCTCGCGGCCAATTCTCCGATTGTCTCTTTCTATGGTTTTCGGTCGCAAGGACATTCAATTAGTCGCGAACTGCCAGGGCTACAAACTTTAAATGATTGCCATAAAAGCCTCAAAGGTAGCGATGCCTCAAGTTATATCGCCTGTTGCACCACTGATCTCAGGGCCTTTATCCATTACGGTCGTGGGCAGGCTACCTGCTATGGACCTATTGCTGAGGCGATTCATGCCGCTAATGAGCGGGTACATATTGAGAGTATTATCGATACCGCTAAAACCTATGCTTTATTCCTGTCACGTTGGTGTGGACTGGCCGAATAATGGTTTTGGCACAAAGCACATAAATAAAGTATCCAAATTCTTCCAAGGACAATAAACATGAGCAATACAGAACTTCTTGCCAGACGTAATGCAGCCGTTCCCCGTGGTGTCGCCTCTGCGACACCAATATTTGTTAAAAAGGCAGAGAATGCTGAACTCTGGGATGTTGAGGGAAATCGATATCTCGACTTTGCTGCTGGAATTGCGGTTTGTAATACCGGCCACCGCCACCCGAAGATTATGGCCGCTGCCGCCAAGCAAAACGAAGCCTTTGTCCACACCGCCTTTCAGGTCGTGGCTTATGAAAGCTACATTGCCTTAGCTGAACGGCTCAATCAATTGGCCCCCATCAGCAAGGCTAAAACCATCCTCATGACCACGGGAGCTGAAGCTGTCGAAAACGCTGTTAAAATCGCCCGCTATCATACCAAACGTTCTGCAGTCATCTCTTTTGTTGGGGCATTTCATGGACGCTCATTACTGACTATGGGGATGACCGGCAAGGTTGCTCCCTATAAGGCGGGATTCGGTCCCTTTCCAGCTGAGATCTATCATGTTCCATTTCCCATTGAACACCATGGGGTCAGCGTCGAAGATAGTCTCAATGCTCTGGAGAAACTTTTCAAAGCTGATGTCGAGCCGGAACAGGTTGCTGCCATCATCATTGAACCCGTTCAGGGTGAGGGTGGTTTCTATAGTGCCCCTAAAGAATTTATGCTGGCATTGCGGCAACTATGCGACCAGCATGGCATCCTTTTGATCTGTGACGAAGTCCAGACCGGTTTTGCCCGGACAGGCAAGCTTTTTGCTACCGAACACTATGGAATTGAACCAGATTTGATGACCATCGCCAAGTCCCTTGCTGGTGGATTCCCTCTTTCCGGGGTCGTCGGTAAAGCAGAGATCATGGATTCACCTGAACCTGGTGGACTCGGAGGGACTTACGGGGGCAGTCCGATTGGTTGCGCCGCAGCTCATGCTGTCCTTGATATCATTGAAGAAGAACAGCTCTGTGCCCGTAGTAGCAAAATAGGGGCACGGATGGTTGAACGGATTCAGCAAATGAAAGAGCGTAGCGATACCACAGCAATCGGTGATGTCCGTGGTCTGGGAGCTATGGTGGCCTTTGAACTTGTCAAAGAACGTGGCGGACATAGCCCCGATGCAGACAAAGTTAAACAGTTAACCGCTAAGGCTTTGCAGCATGGGTTAATCTTGCTATCCTGTGGTATCTATGGCAATACGGTTCGCCTGCTGGCACCCTTGACCATTCCAGACGAACAACTGGAAGAAGGCTTGGATATCCTGGAAAAATCATTGGTTGAGGTTGCTTGATTCATAAAGCTTTTTATCCTTAGGAGCCTCATCATGAGATTTGAGACCACAGATCCGGTCACCAATCCCGAGTTGATTTATTATCGGCGTTGTACCGTTGATCTAAGTAATGGCGAACAGACGTTTGCAGATGTCCCCTGTCAAAACCTCGAAGATGTGCTGGGAGGATTTGGGCGCTCATTCCAATTATTGGCAAAACGGAATATTGCAACGGCCTACTGTGATGAAAATCCCCTGATCGTCAATACTGGCCTGCTCACCGGCAGCAGTGCCATGACCGGTCTGCGTACCTATTTCTCCAGTTATAGTCCGATTAAAGGATCTCTGGCGGGATTGCCAGCTGCTATGTGGTCCACTGGGAGTGGTAAATTCGGTGCTAAATTTAAGTGGACCGGGCTCGATGAACTGATTTTTGAGAACCGTTCTGAAAAGCCTGTCTATGTGCTGATCACAGAAACTGATAACGGGCCCCAAGTGGAACTGAAATCAGCAGAGCACCTCTTAGGTCTCGGGACACACGAAAAGATCATGGCTTTACAAAAAGACTATGACGATGCCCACTTTGCGGCCATTGGTCAGGCCGGAGAAAACTGGCAGGATGTCTATATGGGTTCCGTTGCTCTCTCCACAGAAAATCAGCTTAAAACAGGCGAAGACAAAATGCGTTTTGCTGGCCGTGGTGGCATGGGCAGCATCATGGGTTACAAGAATATTCTCGCCCTAGTGGCACAAAGTAGCGATAAAAACAAACCGCTGACCGATGCTGTTAAACAAGTTAATCGCAATATCATCAACGGTGGCGGTTCGGCCCGCCTGCAACCGATCAAACGGGGCGGTGGTGGCGGCACCTGGGCCGCTTATGATGTCATGCAACCCTTCCATGCCGTCCCAGTGAATAACTACCGTCCACAGGGCAATGATCTGCCGGAGAAACTATTCCGTGAGAACGTAGAGAAGAATTACGACATTGACTCTGCCGCCTGCTACCGCTGCGGTATTACCTGTCACAACTATATTTCTGAAAAAAATGACGATGGCAGCAAAGGTGAATTTATTGCCAAATTTGATTATGAACCCCTCAACCTGCTCAGTACCAACATAGGCATTCACGAAGCCGGTCAGGCGGGACGTCTGATTCAGTTGTGCGATAACTATGGGATGGATGCCATCTCCCTTGGGGTCACCATCTCCTATGTACTGTCCTATAATGAACGGCATCCGGAAAAGCCTTTACTCAATGGTGCCACCTTTGGTGATTATGAAAAGATTCGTGAGTTGATCATTAAGGCAGGAGAAGGTAAAGCATCTGAAATCGGCAAAGGTTCCATGCGGTTGTCACAGAGTACTGGTGAAACCAGTTATGCCTACCATGTCAAAGGGTTAGAATTGGCCGCGTATCAACCCGAAACCAATCCCGGTTATTGTTGGGCGATTGCTGGCGGTCATATGTCTATGGGGACCTATGGCATGTTGATCCGCGAAGGCAAATCTGATGTTGATTCCTGGGTTAAAGCTATTACCGAAGATAAACTCCATATCGTCGGTTTTGATATGATTGGCCTGTGTAAATTTTTTGATATTACCCAAGGTATCGGTACGCAGATGGTGGTTGACTGTCTGATGAGTGATTTCAACTTGGAGATCGACCCCATTAAGATCAAAGACGCTGTACGCCGCTCGTTCATGCTGGCAATGGCGCTAGAATTTCGTCAAGGTTACACCAAAAAAGAATTCAGCCTGCCAGCAGAAGTGTCAGAAAATCCAAACCCCAATATCAATCTTCCTAATATTACTAACCTGGAATTTATGGCTGAATTGAGTGAAAAAGTCTGGGCGGTATTTGATAAGGAATTAGAGCGAACACTAAACAATAATATCCATTAGGATCTTATCTTATTGGACAGTATTCTTGTTAGAATTGGTATTTAAGTTTCTGGGATTTACTATCCACAACACAAATATGCCCCAGCCCGCTATATACGGGTCGGGGCTTTCTTGTTAGTTTAAAGTCCCGGCATTGCTGTAGGATAATTGACTCTCAAAAGTATAGCTGTACGTACAGTATGCATACTTCCAAAGTTAAACTCGTTGACAAAGGCAAGCCCCATAAAAATACGAGTTCGAATGCAAAGGCTCAATTATCAAAAGCTTCGAGAATGGCTGGAGTATCGGCATTAAAATTTTGAAATTACTCATTGTATTTGTCCATAAAATTCATGACCTATTCTATTCTGGACGAAATCGCATTTGAAGGGCATATTGTGCCCATGGTGGCAATACTAAAAGGCACAACTATAAAATTTCCACTAGCGCATAGACTTCAACGAAGTCACCTTGTGCTCCCAATATGTCTAACGCTTTCCATTGATTTGTACTAAGGACCTAACCTTTAAGGAAGTTTAATGATGGCTTCTTCTTTCAAAAGTAACATCTCCGGAAATTGGTTTATTGTTTTTGCTGCAATCCTTTGGGGGACGACTGGAACAGCTCAGGGACTGGCTCCTTCTGGAGCAACTCCCTTGGCCGTTGGTACCATACGTTTAGCTATTGGAGGATTGACTTTACTGGTCCTTGCCATTTCACGTAAACAGTTTCTTGGTGGAAATAGTTGGCCATTACTTCATACTTTTATTACCGCATTTTTTATAGCTTCTTATCAGCTGTGTTTTTTTGCAGCGGTTGCAAAAACCGGAGTTGCTGTAGGCACCATGGTTGCGATTGGCAGTTCTCCTGTTGCCGCAGGGATACTTGGGTTTTTGATCCGAAAAGAGACACTTGAAAGAAAGTGGTATATCGCAACTTTTCTTGCGATTATTGGCTGTGCCTTGCTTTCAATGTCTGGGGGACAAATTAATCTTGATCTGGTGGGAGTTTTCTTAGCCCTTGGTGCCGGGGTCTCTTACGCTATATATACCGTCAGCATTAAGGGGCTTCTCGACAAGCATTCCCCTGATGCCGTTATGGCTATTGTTTTTACCTCAGCAGCACTGCTGATGACTCCGGCGATTTTTATCTCGGACTGGACCTGGATGCTTCAAACTCAAGGTCTTGTTGTCGCTTTACATTTAGGGATAGTGACAGCAGCACTATCATATTGGCTTTTTGCTCGAGGTTTAAAAACAGTCAAAGTTGCCAACGTTGCCACATTATCACTTGCTGAACCCTTGACGGCTTCACTTCTCGGAGTTTTTGTTTTAAATGAACATTTAGGTATGGCAGAAGTATTGGGTATTTTACTTATTTTCTCTGGTATTGTGGTGCTTGCAATTTTACCATCAAGGCAGGCTATGGATATTGTAAATAAAAAATAACTAAGCCAACCTTAGGTTTCTGGACAAAGAAAACACCATTCATAATATAAAGCATCTCAAGCTAATTGCCTGATGATTAAGCTATTTTATTCTCGTGCTGGAATAAGATTCTGCTTCACTTATCGATAACTATCACAAATTCAGCATTTCAAAACTCCAACTTTCACTTTTGAAGATAAAATTCCGACTGGCTAGCTCATTCACAAAAGTAGTAAGGTTTGAAAAAAATCACACTCCGGTTGCAGCACAGATTTTCTGTTTTCAATATTCAGCTCCTGTCTTTGGGTGAAAGGCTTCTCTGTATTTTCTACACTAGATCCCGGAGACCCCTTGTTGTAGAAATATGTTGAATTAACCGAAAAGTACTGTTCTTTATGCCTGTTTCATCCTGCCTGGTGATTTTTCAAAAATTGTTTCCCAGCCAAAAATCATTATTCTCCAGCGGATCATAAAAGCGAATATATCCCCATTTATTGATTGGATGCTGTTGCTCAATCGGATCGCCCTCATGGTAGAGACGATCGACAGTCATAAAAACCCCAATGAGTGATCCGTGTTTGCGGATTGCCTGGAGTGAGTAAGCTGAACAAGTAGGATACATGGCACAGCGCTGACTATCGATCGGGGATATGTACTTTTGAAATA
>Ga0307988_1001749_pt1 | contig 11702 bp, 12 predicted proteins | sample EllFjometagen183_FD_203166 | JGI IMG/M metagenome (GOLD analysis project Ga0307988, IMG submission 203166) | Marine microbial communities from Ellis Fjord, Antarctic Ocean - #183 | ecosystem: Environmental > Aquatic > Marine > Unclassified | place: Southern Ocean | collected 2014-10-08 | reverse complement strand
TATTCAGCGAAGTTAGGAAAAATGACGATGACGAAATAGAAATGTTTAAAGAAGGAGTTACTGAGAAAGAGCTATTAGCTATCTTGATCTCCAGACTTACACATGTCTATGAGAAAACGGAAATTCCTGACATCCTCTCGACTATTCGAAAACTCAAGGAAGCTTCCTTTTTGATACAGCCCCACCTAATTTATGCGTAAGTATAAATTAAGATCTACACTTTAAACCTAGAACAATGTTAAAAAAGGTTACTAAAAATACTGATGTATTTGAGTTCTTACTGTACACTAAACTCCCACCAGTTTTATCTGGAGAAGATGTAGATGTAGAACTGCAGAGTGCATTAGCAACCTTACATAAACTGCAGGCTTCTACTATTACTACATTTCACCAAAAACTAGCTTCTTTTAAGAGCTCAGTCCTAGCACATTACGCTATACCTGAGAAAAAGTTTTCTGACCGTACCCTTAGAAACAGGGAAATATCAGAAGTTGTTATGTTAATGTTTCGTGTACTACAAGACCACTGCCCTTTTCTCACAGAGAGTGAAGTAGAAAAAGTTGTGGAAAGGGAAAGAACACTGAGGCACTACCACTTAAAGAAGTTTAAGGTGCATGGACTATACCCGGATATTAAAGAAAAACACAAGACCATCCTCGCTATCTGGGAGGATGCGTAAAATAAGAAAACTATGGATAGAATTGCATATGTGCAAGGGAGAAGTCCCCTTGTTGGCTCTATTATGGAGCACCCAGATGTAATAGTATACACCCCAGGGGAGTTTAAACAGGAGTTTAATTCCGGAGGGATTGTAGACGGGAACTTTGAGTTTGTTGACGAAAAAGTGTACCAAAGCTACGTAGAAAGTAAATCTAAAACACAACTAAAATTAAATCTTAGTTAAATGATTAAGTATAAAAGATCAGAAGACCAATTAATAGCTGTACCTCTTCCTGAAGCAACTGACAGCTATGTTCCAGTACCTAATGCGACTATTATTAATGCTATTAAATCCCGTATCCAAAAAGAGAATTATCGCTACATGGGTGCTGGGTACAGATTAGCTAATAATGACCGCGTTGCAGCTGGGATGCTCGCTGTACAGCCTAAAGGCTTTGAAGACTCAGGAATAGTACATAACATATCTTTTCTCAACTCGTATGACAAATCAAGAAGGCTTAAACTAGGCTCTGGTGCGTTGATACTTGTTTGTGCAAATGGAATGTTTACTGAAAACCTGTACGCAGGTGATAGTCATATCCATACTGGTAAAGTATTGGACATGATTGACCCGATGTTAGACACAATTTTTACTGACCTAGACACTCGGTTCGAGGCTCTTATAGAGCAGACTGAAATCTTAAAGTCTACTATAATTCCTGTAGAAGCCCTATGGCAAATTATCGGGAATCTGTTACTTTCAGATGTACTTGGGCCATTATCTATAACCCCTCTAAAGAAGAATCTATATAAAGACCCTAACTTCCGAATGTTGGGAGATGGCGGTGTTATGACTGCATGGAATGCGTACAATCAGATAACAGAGTTGTTAAAAAATGTACCTGCATATCGTCTGGTTTCTTCGCATGTTGATGCTCATAATATTGTATTAGAGCTACTTGTAAACGCAGGTTTATTGAGTAAGGACCAAATTGTAACGTTCTCTGGAATAACTGATTTCGAGGATGCCCCAACAGTTCCCGAAAATGATGTAATTATTATTGATGTAGTAGAGTCTGCTGCAGAAGAGCTTGAGCATAAAATCGAAGCCATCGGCATTACAACTGAAGAGCTTGTTAAGCTTCCGGATGAAGTTATTGTAGCCATTACAGCTCCAGAAGACTTAGAAGTGGAGGCTAGATTTTAATATGGATGCTTTACTAGATATTTTAGGGAAACCTATAAGAGTACGAGACTCAGTAGCAGTGGCCAGGGCGAACGGCATCTTTGTTGGAACTGTAGAGAAAGTAGTTAAAGGCTCTGGAAGTCTTAAAGTGTATTTAACATCTCCATTTAGTGGAACTGCTATAGTAGCCAGAAGGCTTATAAAATCCCAAGTCCTTCTTCTTGGTGCTGAGCACGATACAACTAATTACACACCGTAATGTTGGATCTTATAAGAACAGCGAGGCAACACCAAATTGGTGATAAATGGAAAGCTAATGGGGCAAAAGGCTCTCTACAAGCGGTAACCGGCTTTGGTAAAACAAATGTCGCTATGCTACTTATTGAGGACATGAACCTTAGGTATCCAGATAGAACTACTTTGGTAGTTGTCCCGACTATTGTACTTAAAGAGCAGTGGGAAGTAGAGATTAAAGAGAGAAAAATCAAACATGTTGAAGTATTAGTTATAAATACTGCAATAAAACATCTGAAAATAGTGAATCTATTAGTACTAGACGAGTTACATCGTTATGCAGCTGAGACATTCAAGAATGTATTTAAGGTTATTCAGTATGATTTTATCTTAGGATTGACCGCTACACTATCACGCTCTGATGGAAAACACGAACTTTTAAAGACTTTTTGCCCTCTTATAGACACAGTATCTATGGCGGAGGCTAGGAAGAATGGTTGGGTAAGCGAGTATGTCGTATTTGCCTTAGGCATCACGCTCCCTCCAGAAGAACTAGCTGCGTATACGAGAGTTAATAAAAAGTTTGGGAGGTACTTTGGTATGTTCGGACACGATTTCAAAAAAGCTATGGCATGTCTTAGTGACCCTAATGTAAGACATCAAGTTGCTTTGGAGAATAATTGGGAGCCTAGAGAAGTGCATGTAAATGCTATTCAATTCTCCAGGGCTATGCATGAGAGGAAGAAGTTTGTTAACGAGCACCATATGAAACTATGGTACGGTAAACAGATTTCCGACAAATTTCCTAAAGCGAACATGTTAGTATTCGCTGAAACCACTGATTTTGCTGACCAGTTAGCAATAATGATTGGGGATAAATGTGCACCGTTCCATTCCAAAATAAAAAAGAAAGAAAGAACTGCTACGCTTAAAAGCTTTAAAGATAGACGAACTAAACTGAAAATTCTCAGTACAGCTCGTGCATTGGATGAAGGTTTTAATGTAGAGGGGATTGACTTTGCAGTAATTTGCTCTGGTAACTCTACAGCTCGTCAAGCTATCCAACGTATTGGACGCTCGATAAGGTTTAAAGAGGGAAAGCAGGCGCATATAGTTAACCTTTATCTAAAGGACACCCAGGATGAAAAGTGGACACGAAAGCGTCTAGCTAGTATACCTAACGTTGTTTGGATTGACACCCTAGAAGAAATAGATTATGAAGTCTTTGAAGAAAGATCTGAAGAAGCTGTACCTGACGGGGTCAGTTTCGCAAATATCTCCGGTGGAGACAGTACAAACGAAGCTGTTTACAGCTTTGGGAATACTAGTCCCCCAACAGACACTTAGTAAAATTATAGAAGAACTTAAGGAGGAAGAGTTTCCTCCAAACACCGAAGAAAAATATGATAGAGTCAACTCGTGAATATGTTAATTTTTTAATTGAGCATAAAATTACGCCCAACCAATACCTACTATGTTACCTAGTAGCTTCGAATGATTTACCAAACGCATATACTTATGTAGAAAAGGGGTTACCATTTAAAGTTTCAGAGGTTCAAGACCTTATACAGAGGGGATTCCTAATTTCTAGCCCTTCTGATAAGGAGACTGGTGTGGACTCCTTCACAATGTCTGATGAGAACAAAGCTATCTTTGTTATTATAAATACCGACCCAGGTGTACAATTCTGGGAAGCTTATCCTCCTTTTATGTGGTTAAATGGGCGAAAAGTCCCGTTAAAAGCTACATCGAGGGAAGATTTTGAATCTCGGTATAACAAAAAGGTGAATAAAAATCTTGTCAGACACCGCAGGATAATGCGCGCCCTAACTTATGCTAAATCACATAACCAAGTGAATATGGGTATCGAAAAATGGTTTGGCGCGGAGATGTGGGTAGAAATAGATAGGGAGTTAAACCGCTTTATGCTTGCAAGTCATGGCGAATAAACTACCTATAATATACTCAATGAACAATGCAGCGGATGCAGCATTGAGTAAGATCATGAGACACCGCGAAGGTTCTTTTGATACCTTACACACCAGATTTGCGAATTTAAACGCAATGATTCATGGTGGATTTGAATTTGGACAGCTAGTCCTATTAGGAGGAGCCTCTGGGCATGGGAAGTCTTACTTCCTCCAAATGCTAAGAGCAGACTTTATGAATGCTCAATTAAATGGAGGTTTAAAGCGTCCTTTCAAACTTCTACATTTTAACTTAGAAATGCCTATGGCCTCAGAAATAATGAGAGAGCTTGTAGCATCTACTAGGTTCTCATATGAGGAACTAATTTCATATGGAGATGTAGATAAACTTGAAGACGAAGCATTCGAAGAAGTTAAAAGGCACCTTAGAACAATGCAAGATAATGATACTGTATTTTTTGTAAACACTCCTGGTACTAAGTACGTTATGGAGGAAACAATTTACAGTTTTCAGAATCGCTTTCCAAACCACAATCTTATTGTTACTCTTGACCATACCTTGCTTATCGAAATGCTCGATGAGAAATCTGAGGTACAGCTAGAGTCCGATATAGGAAAAAAGTTTATTGAGATTCGTCAGAAGATTAATAGCTTGAACTTCCTTGTATCGCAGCTTAACGATAAAATTGAAGACCCCAGAAGACGTGAACCTGGCTTTCAGTTCCCTACTAAAACAGATTTTCATGGCTCAAAACAGGTGTACCAAGCCGCAGACCTTGTGTTTGTAATTCACCGTCCTGAGTTACTGAATATTGATGTGTATGGTAGAGAGCCAGACGCTTTCCTCTCAAAAGATATGGTTGCAGTTCATTTACTAAAGAACAGAGAAGGCCCTGCAAATATCTGGGAGAGGTTTACACAGGATTTCAAAAATGGATCCTTACTCCCATTCGTACAAAAACAATCAAATTATAACTACTATTAATTTATGGAATTACCAACACAAATTATGCCTCCTATAATGGTGGCACCCCAGACTCTTGTGATGTTTGGAGCAACTAAAATAGGCAAGTCCACGCTGTTAACACAGCTTCCGGGATGCCTTATTATAGACACGGAGCTTGGAACTAAATACCTGAGTGGGTTAAAAGTTTCAGTAAACTCCTTGGCTGAATTACACCAATTATACACAGCACTTACTGCAGAAGGTGCCCCTAAATACGGGTACTTAGCTATAGACGTAATTGACAAAGTTGCGGAATGGGCTGAACAGCAAGTATGTGCTGAGCAACAAGTAGCTGCTATAGGTGATATTCCTTATGGTGGTGGGTACAGTGCTGTAAGAGAGATAGTTACAAACTGGGTAAAAGCATTCCAGAATGTATCTCCACACCTGATAATTGTAGGACATCGTAAACGTACCATCATTGGTAACGAGAGTGTAGAATTTTCTTCAAGCTCTCTTGACCTTACCGGTAAGTTAAAGAATACTATAATGGCTGATGCTGATGCTATAGGATACACTTATAGGGATGATGAGACAGGAAAACTTATGGTTTCTTTTAAGCCTACGGATGAAGTTGAAGCAGGCTCACGTTGCGACCACCTTAAAGGGCAAGTAATTGAGTTTGACTGGGACTATATTTATCAGCTCCAAAACACCAAGTAAAAAAAATTTGCACTAGACCTAATATATACATAATTATATTAGGTATAGAGGCATAAATATACTATTTTTGAATTTTATAACTAACTTTATTATATTAAGCATATGTATCAAATAGACAACAACACCGGAGTACCAAGCAGTTTAATTGGAGGAGTAAATGAAAATGTAACTTTAACCAACATCATGTTTGAAGGAGCAGCAAAAGATGGGTCTGGAGACAAAGTACTTCGTTTTTACTTTAAAGATTACTTAGGGAACAGCTTCAACCACACAGAGTTTGAGATAAACCCTGTAAGATTACGCCAACTAGCTGCAACTTGGAAAGGGGCTAGCCCTGACAAAGTAGTAGCGGACGCTTTCGCACAACTTGGAGAGCGTATGAAGCACATTGCATCATGTTTTATTAACATGGAGAACGTTGAAATAAAAGGCGGCTCATTCGAGGAGTATGTTAACAACTACATACATTTATTTCCACCAGAGTATTCACAGGTTCAGCTGAGACTATTGTATGTGTACAATAAAAAAGGGTACTTGAACTTTCCAAAAAGAGCAATTACTCCTTTTATTGAACGCATGGATATTGCTACTAAAATTGTGATTAACCCTGAGTTTCATTGTGTTGTAGCTCCTACTAAACCTGAGAAAAATGGCGCAGCACCTACAGCATCTGCAGCATCTAATGTTTATGCTCCGCCTGCTCCAATGGCCGCACCAATACCTGCGCCTGTTGCACAACCTGTAGTTCAGCCTGTTGTACAGCAAGTAGCACAACCTATCCAACCAGTAGCACAACCAGTAGCACAACCTGTTGCTCATCCAGCAGCTCCTGCTCAATTTGCTCCTCCGTCTGCTGTAATTGAAGTTGCTCAGCCAGTTGTACAACCAGTGGCTCAGCCGGTAGTTCAACAGTTACCACCACCGATGACACCTGAGCAAGTTGCACAAGCTCCTAACGCAACTGCGTTACCTGAGCAAGTTGCAGCTGTACATTCTGTTCCTGCTGGATTTGCGCAGCCAGCTGCAGCAACCCCAGGTCTTACGTTTTAATGTACCAAATTGCCCCTAGAATTACTAAGCAGTACCTTTTTGACAGAATTCCCCAAGAACAGATAATGGAATATTACCTTGGGCTTCCTGTCAAATTGGGTGCTAAGTATGTATCCCCTTTACGAAAGGACACATACCCTACATGTAACTATTGGTATGCTTCTACAGGTGAGCTTTTATTTAAAGATCACTCTGGAGCATTTACTGGTAACTGCATTCAAGTAGTACGGGAGATGTTTGGGGTAAACTACCCACAAGCTCTGGAACAGATTGCATCTGACTTTGGCCTTACAGCCACTGAAAATGAATCTGTTCCGAGTATTCGGGAGTTTACAACAAAACCAAAACCTGATAAATCCAGAGCCGAGTTTACATTTAGTTTCAGACAATGGACCACAGAAGACCTAGCTTATTGGGCTTCTTTCGGTATTACTACAGACACATTAGATAAATTCAAAGTCTCTGTTATTAGTACTGCATGGTTAGGCGATACTATTGTGTATAATTACAACCCTAAAGACCCTTGTTTTGTGTATGGGTTCGGGGACGAAGAGTACAAATTGTACTTTCCATTAAGATCACGCCAATATACTAGATTTTTAGGAAACTCTGCCCGAGTACAAGGGTATACTCAACTTCCTGCATCTGGTAAATTACTAGTGATGACCAAAAGTTTGAAGGATGTAATGGCCTTGTGGGAGCTTGGTGTAATATCAATAGCACTTCAAGGTGAATCAATTGTGCCATCCAAGGAACTTATCTCTGAAATGAAAAGTAGGTTTGAAACAATCTACACACTCTACGATTTTGATTTAGCCGGAATACAAACTGCAAATAAAATTAAAAAGCTATATGGTGTTCAACCCATCTTCCTTACTAATGGGAGATTTGGCACCAAGAACCAGAGGGCTAAGGATACCTCCGAACTAATCGAAGAAGTCGGATTTGCCCAAGTCCAGAATTTTGTAAATAATCTTAAAACTACTAATGCCTTATGGTAACCACTGTTAAACGTATTGAAATCCCTAATTTTATAACACATGTTGAGCTCTCAAAAAAGAGGAGAGCTAAATACTACAAAAAGGGGAACAAACTCCCCAAAAAATACTCTAATAAAGACTACATATTCAACAAAGAAGGGGTATTAGTACACAAAGCTCTAGGTGTTCCTGTGATAGCGAACCCCAGAGTTGTAGGCACCCCACGACTAAAAAAGATTAATGGTCAGGACATATATAGGGGGAATAACAACCCATATATACGTAGTAAAATGGTATCTACCATGAAGGAGTTCTTCAGCACTGCAATTAAGAAGCAGAAAATATCACCCGTGGATCTCAAACATTACCCTCTGGAGATGGAGCTTGAGATGCACATCCCACTTACGGAGGACTTTGACATAGATAACGCAGGTTGGATATTTGTGAAAGTCATTCAAGACGTGCTCGTATCCACAGGTGTCATCAGTAATGATGTAGCTGTACTGTTACCAAAATCAGGAGGGGTCCAATTTGTGCCTTTAGAGGCAGATGGAGAACGCAAAATAGTAATATTAATAGGGGAAAATCACACCCCTTTCAGAGCAAAATTAAAGCAATTTGTTAAGAAACTAAAAATAACTTTTTAAGAAATGATTATAAACCAAGTAGATAGGACCACTGAGGTTCATTCAGATATAGAAGTGAAGAGTAAAGAATTCGGGATGGATAAAAAGGCTATGGCCATTATTTTTCGCGGATTCTCAGACTCATTATATTCTAATAAAATTGGGTCGATTGTACGGGAGATTACATCCAATGCATTTGATGCCCATGCTGAAGCTAAGATAAGTAGAATGGTGCATGTGACTATTTCCGAACCTCATAGTATAAATAACTCTTCGGGGTATTTCACAGTAGAGGATTTTGGCGTAGGACTTTCACCAGATAGAATCGACAACGTATACACCCAATACGGAGCTTCTACAAAGAGAGAAACTAACGATGAAATTGGTGGTTTTGGCATTGGCGCTAAATCCCCTTTATCATATACTGACTCATTCATGTTGATTACCCGACACAATAATATGGAATATCACTATGTTATTCATCGCGGAGAACAGGCTCCTAAAATTGAGCTTGTGGACAAGAAATCAACTGAAGAAGCCAATGGGACTAAAGTTATGATCCCCATTAAGACTGTTGCAGATGCAGATAGGTTTAAGCATGAAGTACAAGCGCAACTGAGGTATTTTGAAAATATCTTCCACACAAATACAGGTGTTCCAAACGATTACGTATTATTTAAGGGTAAAACCTTCATTACGTCTTTTGGGAGAACTGATATTAATAGAGTACATTTATGTGTTGGTAGGGTGTACTACCCTTTAGATAACTATTATTTTGAAATCCCCAAGTTTAGCAATAATAAATTACACAGACATTTTTGGGACCTAAATTTAGCTATCCATTGTGACATTGGAGAAATTTCAGTAACGATGTCGAGAGAAGCCATTGAGTATACTGATAAAACAGTAGAAGTTATACAGGCCAAGCTTGATGCATTTGCAAAAGAATTTGAACTCTTAGTAGCTAACACTAAAGGTTCCACTTCAGACCTCATGGAATACATTGAATCCAAGGACGAAAACTTCATATACCTTAATAAGGATACTAAGTTTACAGTCCCATGGACGCAGAGTAACATGGAGTTGACAGGTCTTCCTGTGATAGAAGATGTATCATGGAGTATGCCTGCAGATCCATTTTTCCAGTACAAACATACAGGATATATCACAGCTGGAACGTTTTTAAAAACGCATGGACATAGGTATAGCAGGAACCCTAGAACTGTATTGTCACTCATAAAAGATAAAGTCCCCATCTATAGAGTAAGGAACACAAACCAAAAAAGACTTAGTCTTTATTTGGAGGAACTAGAAGGGCAAAAGATATATACAGTAGGTACAAACCTTACTTGCGATAAGGTAACAGGCAAAATAAATGCTCATACCATAAGTGGGGACAATTTCACGATAGAAAAAATCAAAGAAGTTTCAGCCGCTTACAGTCAGTACATACTTAAAATCTTACTGAAGCATTCAAAAAGTTATGAAGATTCTACCATTCCAGATGTTTGGATTAAGGATTATCTTGAGGGTCTTAAATCTTCACGAGGGGTACAGCTAGATAAAACTGGTACATTTAACTATAAATCCCTGAAAAAGTATGGTGGGCCACATTCTGATATGGATTACGAGATTGATAATGCTAAGTGGGATACACTTCTTAATTATGTAGGAACACATCGTTATTTTGTATATGCTGGGCACAATGAGAAGGACCTTGCAGAATCCTTTTATAATTTTATGGCGCCATCTACTGCGTACAAAGAAGCTATTGAGCTTCCCTTCGATACTTATAAAAAAGCGGCCCCATTAGCATTTGCACTTATATCTAAGGAAACCATCAAAGTACTCCAGAGGCTTGAAAACCCGAAGATTCTTCACGTTAATGAGTTCAAGAAGACTAGGATGTGGAAGTCACACATAAAGAACCTTGGAGCACTTCGATTTAAAGAGTCTATAACAGACTTTCTTACTAAGATAGGTACATTGTTTCCTGCAGATTCTAGGGTACTCACTACTATGAAGCTTATGCGCGCTACTATGCACCCATTTACTGAACATTTAACTTCTATTGAGTCCAGTGAAGTAGAGGAATTCGTAAAGAAAGCTTTTAATTTTTACAATATGGACCAAGTACATATGGGGGCCACTCGTATTGAGCTGAAGAAGTACAATCATTTATTTGAACAGTTAAGCGCAAACGCGCCATGGGTATTCCAGTTAAGTGCGGATAGCCCTGACTCTTCTATGTACATACCGTTAATTGAATTATTAAAAACCCAAGTTAAAACAACTTTATTATATGAATAGAGAAATTATCATGCGCAGTGGCGCAACAGTAACAGCCGTTATTAATGGCGAGTATCACAACTATGTTTGTGACACAGAAGAATTAGCAATTGAAATGATCAAAGAAGCCCTCGTTATCAAAGCCTCTGGAGATGCAGATGAGTTACTAAAGTTCTTCCTACCCTCTTTTAGAGTGACGGAAGCTGAAGGTATCGAGAGATCCCGAACAGGTGTATTCTTCCTTTCAGGTACTGATATTGAGATACCAGAATTATTGGTAATTCGTATCAAAGAACACCTTGAAAGTGGCTTACCAATAGAGCCTTTGATTAATTTTTGGAAACTAACCCTCACAAATGAGAACAAAGATGTTATAAAAGACTTGTTTGCATTTGCTGATAGGTTCAACTTTCCAATTACCTCTAAGGGGTATTTTATCGCGTATAAATCTGTAGCATGGATTGGCGAAAGACATAAAGATTATGCGCTTAAAGCTTCCCAAAAGTATATTGAGATGGTTGCCGCAGGTAAAAATCCTGAGGATATAGTTGTAGTAGAGTATGGTAAGGACAAAGATAACCCTACCGTGCACTTCATTGATGCTGTAGATTACCAAACAGAGATTGACGAACTTGGTGAGTATTATTATTCCAAATATTACGACCTTGAAGAATGGCTAGTTGACAATAATTGGGAGAAGTGGAGTCTTTGGACTAACGTACACCCAGACGCTACAAGTGAAGAGATTCAAGCATTTGCAATAACAGTTGGGTGGGTTAAACCTGACGTTACTTCATGGGGCCTTGATGCCATCAACTTTGTAGAGCATGGAACAGTGCTGAGTGTCTTCCAAGACCTTCCTACATTGTTTGCTACTAAAGAACCTATGTTTACTGACTGGCATACCCGTAAAATGGACATCCGTTTGGGGCAGCCTGTTAAGATGAATATGAGTGATTGCGACACAGACAGAGAGAATACTTGTAGCAGCGGTCTGCATGTTGGAGCTCCTGGTTATGTTAAAGGTTTCTATGGAGGCGATGACAGGTATGTTATTGCTTGTTTGGTTAACCCTGCAGA
>Ga0307988_1001748_pt1 | contig 11703 bp, 7 predicted proteins | sample EllFjometagen183_FD_203166 | JGI IMG/M metagenome (GOLD analysis project Ga0307988, IMG submission 203166) | Marine microbial communities from Ellis Fjord, Antarctic Ocean - #183 | ecosystem: Environmental > Aquatic > Marine > Unclassified | place: Southern Ocean | collected 2014-10-08 | reverse complement strand
CCGTTACGTCTGCAAGGACAGGCAGTGGGGTAACCTCAGTAGCGGTAAATCTGGCGACCTCTTTAATGCTCCATGAAAAACGTGTTGTACTATTTGATTTTAGTAATACAACCTTAGAACTTCTTGGTATGGGAATTATAAATAATTTGCATACGATAGATGAGTTTCTAGATGGAGATCTTCAACTGCAGGATATCCTTATTCAGACTCCGGTTGGATTACGGGTTTTAATCCATGCTGATATTATGATGAAGACCAGTACTAAAGAGAGAAAATCGAAAGAAAAACTGCAGAAGGAATTCATTAAACTCGGTGAAGCCGACTATGTAATTGTGCATCTACCTGCAGGAATAACGAAAGAAACGATACCCTATATTACCGGATCTGATCAGCTGTTTATAATCTCAGATCCTAATATTGAAACAGTTCGTGAAACATACGGCATGATTAAAGCTTTATCGCAAAGAGTAAGAAAGGATATAATTCCTGATACTTATTTAGTAATAAATAAATCTTTGTCTGAAGAGGTCTCCGGAACTCTTGCTGAGCGGTTGAAAAATGGGACTCAGCAATTTCTCAATCACCATATAACCTATGCCGGAGCAATTCCTCTTGATGAAGCGGCTGTCTTTTCTGGTAAATCAGGAAAGCCTTTTGTAGTACAGTCCCCGCTCAGTTCTGCCTCAGGACGAATCGAAAGAATATCATCACAAATAGAAAAAAACATATTAAAGAGATTAAAAAACCGACAATTAAATTTTGGAATAAATAATTTTATTGATCAGATTCTATAATTTCCGGTTTAATTATTGACTCGGAATTTTCACCTGGAATAACAAGAAATGTGGTTTTACCGCTGGCAGCAAGACCAGCTGATACAAGATCACTTGTAATGGCTCCAATTGATGGTGCTGCTACGGAACTACCATAGAATTGCCCGGATTTTGGATTGTCTACAGCAATATATATAATGTATTCAGGATTTTCGGCAGGAAAAAGTGATATGCAGCTAGCCAGAACATGATCAGGTGAATAAGTATGTGTATCAGGATCAAGTATTTGAGCGGTTCCTGTTTTAGCGGCAGTGCTAACATCCGGAGCCCGGGCATATATTGCAGTCCCTCCAGGCTCGGTCGCTGAAATCATCATATTTAGAATATTCAAGGCTACTTCTTCTTTTAGCACCTGCCGAATTTCAGTTCTTTCAAATTGATAGGACAATGAACCGTCAGTATTTACGATTTTTGAAATAATATCCGGCTTCAGCAGTAATCCATTATTACTGAATACAGTAGCCGCTGTTGTCATTTGAAGAGCAGTGACTCCAATTTCCTGACCAAAAGATATAGTAGGTATTGATCTGCCGGACCATTTATCAGGGGGGGAGAGTAATCCGGAAGCTTCACCAGGTAACTGAAGGTCAAACGTACTGGAAAATCCATAATCAAGGATACTTTCATAGAAGCTTTCTGGATTTGTTTGCAGTGCTAAGTGCGCTATAGCACCATTACAGGAATATTTCAATATTTCCCTGAGTCCTACATCTCCATGAGGATATACGCAATTAATAGTAGTTGTATTCCCGTTAGCCATGGTAAATGAATACGTACCGTCACATCTAAAACGTTTTTCAGTATCAGCATCTTTAATATTGAGAATAGAGGCAAGTGAATAGATTTTAAATACAGATCCGGGCTCATACATAGCCACTGCAGGTCTGTTAAGTCTCTGTATTGAGGTTGATTCAGAGTAAGAATTTAAGTCGTACCATGGGTAAGATGACCATGCAAGAATTTCACCTGTATCTGCATCCATAACTATAGCTGATACAGAATCCGGATCATGTTTTTCAGCAATTATTTCCACTTGCCTATCTACAAAGAACTGAATCCGTAAATCAATGGTTAAATAGAGATCTTTTCCGACGGTTATATCTGTTTCTGCTTCAGGAAGCGGGTATAAAATATCGTTAAATGAATACTCCAAACCCTCTAATCCCATATTATCTCTATTAGTAAATCCGATAAGTTGTGCAGCATGAAATTTCTGCGGGTAAATTCTGCCGTAACGTTTTTCAATGATAACTCCAGGAAGCATATCTGTATCAATTTTCTGCTGAATGAAACTAATTTCTTCCTTGCTCAAGCGATGTTTAATAGCTGCATAAATTGTTCTGTTCTGCATCTGCGCAAGGATATCTGTTTTAGTCATAAAAAGAATAGGAGAAAGTATTTCGGCAGTTTTTTCTTTTGAATCGACAGATTGAATCATAACTGCACAAGTGTAGTAGGGTACTTCTGCTGCAAGAATAACACCGTTTCTATCAAAAATAGTACCCCGTTCAACATGATCTGCTATATCTGGAGTAGTATAATAGGTATTATCTGCAGCTGTACTATCAGGAAAAAGTGTTATTACTGCTATTCTAATTATTAGCAGAATGCAGAAACCCAGGGACAGAATAAGGAAGAGGTGATAAATATGTTTTTTCCTACTGGTATCCATAGCAAAAATATATTAGTATTTAACTTAATAATTGTCGATAGCAGGATTAATTAATATGGATACTAGTAAGCGCAGTGATTATGATGATATGAGCCCTGGTTCTTATGGGCCGGATTTTAATGAAAAGCGACACAAACTCATGAAACGCCTTGTATCCAGCATTATTTTACTGTTTGTTGCTGCATCGATAGTTGGAATTGTGGTATTGCTGAGAAGCCCTGACAGACTATCAGTATCAGAAACTCAGTTGACAGCACCTGATATTACGATCGGTGTATTAGATACTGATGATTTAATTGATGCTGAAGCACATAAAATTCTTGAAGAAAAACTATCTGATGAACAGAAAAAAGCAGTAGATCTAACAAAAGAAGCGTACACTGGTACTGAAGAATCTATTTCTGAAACTGTATCAGACACTGGTGAGGCTTCTGACGAAACTTCTACTAACCTGCCTGAATCTGCCAGTACTGCAGATTCAGCAGCAACTTCAGAAACTACTTCACCCGAGAATCCTGAGACTATTGAGAATACTGAGACTGAATCAGAAGAGGAATCTCCTGTCGAGAATGATTCTGATGCAAATGGAAATGCTGATATCCAGAACAGCCCGGTAAAATTTTTTGATTATGTAGTTAAAACTGGTGACACAGTTAATAAAATTGCAGCTTCCTATGGGTTATTTCCGGAAACTATTGTTGGAGTTAATGAGATTGACGATATTAATCAGATTGTTGTTGGATCTGTTTTGCAAATACCAGATAGAGATGGTCAGGTATACACGGTTAAAACAGGTGACACTCTTTCCGAGATTGCTTTTTCATTTGGTATGAAATTATATACACCATTGGCTGATGTAAACAGTAAAAAATCAGCATTAATAAAGCCGGGTGAAAAATTATTTATTCCCATAATGATTAGCGAAGAAGAGTTTTTGTATGTTATGAACTCTCTTTTTGTACTGCCGGTCGAAGGATTAATTTCAATACATTTTAATGATGAAATTGAAGATATGACGACTGGTGAGATGAAAATTACTACCGGTTTATATATTGAGAATAGTATTGGAACAACAATAGCAGCTGCTAAAAGCGGTCAAATTAGTGAAATAGGCTCTGATCAAAGTGGTTTGGGAAAATATATGGTGCTATCCCATGATAATGGGTATGAGTCTGTCTATGGTCACCTTGATAATTTTTTCGGATTGGAATTAGGAGATTTTGTTGAACAGAATGAACAAATTGCAGAATTAGGGTCTACCGGTAATATTTATGATCCAATGCTCTACTTCGAGATTCGTAAAGATATGATTCCAATAGATCCGGAGCAATTCTTTTAGGCAACAATCGCAGTACTATCAAAATATTGCCTCAATGGTTCTCAGGTTCCGCAGCAATGTTTATATTTCTTACCGCTTCCACAAGGACATGGGTCATTTCTCCCCACCTTTTCAGCAAAATTCTGTACCTGAACTGAACCTGACTCTCCCTGAGATTTTCCGGCTCCCTGCTTACTAAATTGAGTTATGTTAGAGTGCTGTTCTGATGTATTCGGTGCAATTTTGTTTTTTCTTTGCGGGATAGTGGGTTTTTCAGAAATCTGGACCCGCAATGCCAGTTTTGTAATAGATTTTTTAATTTCTCCCAACATGGTTTCAAATATATCAAAACCCTCAATTTTATACTCAAGAAGGGGGTTTTTTTGTGCATATGAACGTAAATAAACAGCTTCACGCAATGCTTCCATTGTTTCTAAATGATCCTGCCATCTTGAATCAATCTGTTTAAGGTAGTGATAATGTAGAAAGGCATTAAAAGGATCATTTCCCACTTTTACAATTTTTTCTTCAAGGTTGTTTTCTACTGCATTCGTAAACAGTTTTTGAATAGCTTCTGAATTTACTAAACTCTCTGTATTGCTAATATCGGCTGTGATTCTAAAGTTTTCAAAAAACAGGTCCTGTATTTTTTCAATCTGTTTTGGCTGAACAGACCCGGTACCGGCAATCTCAGATATAAAATCTTCAATTTCATCCGATGCTGAGTTTGTTACTCTCTTATAAAGTTCTGAATCGCCTAAAATAATATCACGTTGATTATAAATGAAGTTTCTTTGTTCATTAAGTACATCATCATAATCAAGTAGGTGTTTTCTTATATCAAAATTCCGTTCTTCAACTCTTGATTGTGCTTTTTCAATTGCTTTGGAGATCATTGGATGATAAATGGGTTCGCCGGTATTCAAAACCCTTCCCATTAATGATTTCAAGTTATCACGGGCAAAAAGTCTCATCAGATTATCATCAAGTGAGAGATAAAACCGGGAAAACCCAGGGTCACCTTGACGTCCTGAACGTCCGCGGAGCTGGTTATCGATTCTTCGTGACTCATGACGCTCAGTTCCCAGAATGTACAATCCCCCAAGAGCTTTTACCTCCTGATAATCTTTTCGCCATTTTTCCATTTCAATGGCATATGCTTTAGCAAACTCTTCAGGCTCTGCATTCGTTCCGCAGCGTTTACGTGCACGATAATCAGGATTTCCTCCTAATTTTATATCTGTACCACGGCCAGCCATGTTTGTTGCTATAGTTATTGATCCTTTGGCACCGGCTTCTGATATAATCAGAGCTTCACGTGAATGATTTTTTGCATTCAGAACCTCATGCCGCAGTCCGTATTTTGTAAGCAGTGTAGATATAAGTTCTGAACTTTCAATAGTAACCGTACCAATAAGAATTGGTTGGCCCAATGTATTTGCGCGTGTAATCTCCTCTATAATTGCTTTATATTTAAATTTTTCATCAAAATAGATCAGGTCATGTTCATCTTTTCTTGTTACCGGACGGTTAGTCGGGATAACCACAACATCCAAACTATATATTTTAGAAAATTCGGAGGCTTCAGTATCAGCTGTTCCAGTCATACCGGAAATTTTACTGTACATTCTAAAGAAATTCTGAAAAGTGATAGTTGCAAGGGTTCTGTTCCTTTTTGCTATTTTTATTCCCTCTTTTGCCTCAATAGCCTGATGGAGTCCTTCGGAATAACGCCTGCCATTCAGTATTCTTCCAGTGAATTCATCAACAATCTGGACCTGACCCTCTGCAACCACATATTCGACATCTTTGTGGTAAAGGGTGAGTGCTTTTAAAGCCTGAGTTGCATAGTGAATATATTCAAAATTTTCATCACTAAATATCGAACCACTAAAAACACCGTTCTTATTAAGAAGCAGCTCGACTGAGTCCATTCCCTGATTTGTAAATGTGACGCGTCTGGACTTTTCGTCCAGTTGGTAATCTCCATCAGGTTCTTCAGGATACTCACCAGTTTCAGGATCTTTACTGCACTCTGTAAGTTTTGGCGCAATACGGTTAACTTCAGAGAATTTTTTTGTGTCATCTCCTGCCTGTCCGGATATTATGAGAGGAGTCCTTGCTTCATCAATAAGGATTGAGTCAATCTCATCAATAATACAGTAACTATGTCTTGGCTGGATTTTATTGCCGGCATCAAGCTTCATATTATCCCTTAGATAATCAAAGCCAAACTCATTATTTGTACCATAGGTAATATCACGGGTATAAGCATGATCTCGAGACGCATTGTCCATTGAGGAGAGAATTACACCAACCTCGAGTCCCAGGTAGGTATATATTGGCCGCATCCAGTCAGCATCACGTTCTGCAAGGTATTCATTTACCGTTACAATATGTACGCCATCACCGGTAAGTGCGTTTAAATAGGCAGAAGGAACACAGGATAAGGTTTTTCCCTCACCAGTTTTCATTTCCATGATTTTTCCCTGATGAAGCACCAGGGCGCCTAACATCTGTACATCGTAATGTCTTTCTCCCAAGGTCCTCCGAGCTGCTTCACGAGCCAGAGCGAAGGCCTCAGGTAATATGTCATCAAGAGTCTCGTCGTTTTTTAACCGGTTTCTAAAATCGGCAGTTATTTGAGGGAAGTCATCAGGTTTTACCGCGACTGCCCATGACTCAAAAGAGTTGATTTTATGAAGCAGAGGAACCAGTTTTTTCAGGTCATGCTCCTGTTTTGTACCGAATATTTTCTTAACCAGTGAATTTTTAGCCATTAATTTCCTCATAATGAAAAAGTAAACTCTTAGATCAAATTATTAAATTTTAAAAATAGCATATTATGTCTTTTTTCTTCTCTATAGTATAAGATAACTCTAATAATCTCAATTGTTTAGCAAAATTTTGATGAACTGCTGATTTAAAATCCGCAAGTTTTAATCTGTGATTAGCGCCTACTTACCAAAAACTTCAAATTCTGTCAGGAGATAATAGTGAAGATTGTTACAACTGATACAATAATACAACTTGATCGTACTGCGCAGGAAAAATTTCATATTCCGGGCATAGTGTTAATGGAGCAGGCCGGAATTGCAGTATTTGATATTCTGAATAAACATATAGTAGATTCTGGATTTTCCAGAAAAAAAATGTGTAACATCACGTTTATAGCAGGTCCAGGGAATAATGGGGGAGATGCATTAGTTGCTGCCAGGGAAGCCTCTGTAAAGGGATATAAGAATATATCAATTCTGCTTGTCCGGGAAAAATCAAATGTAATTGTACAGAAACAGAGAGTAATGTGTGAATCCATAGGAATACCTCTTTTTGTTTGGGGTGATACCTATTCTCAAAAAGTTCTTGAAGATTCAGATTTTATTATTGATGGAATAAGCGGAACAGGGCTCTCCGGTGATATTCGCGGACCAGCACGCGAAATTATTGAATTGATAGCTATAATTACTCGAAAGAAAGAGGGAAAGCCCTTTGTACTATCTGTTGATTTACCGTCAGGTATGTACGAGGATGGAGGAGCTTACTCGCCGGTTTTGGACGCGGATATTACGGTAACAATGGGTTTGCAAAAAACTCTGCTGTATTATCCCCACAATAGACTAAAATGCGGAATTATAATTTGCCGCAATCCTGGGTTCCCCATTGAATTGCTTGAGCAATCTGAAAAAGAGGGAAATATAATCTCTTTGGAGAATACAAAACTACCCAAACTACCGCAAAATGCCTACAAAAATACAAAAGGCCATGCAGGAGTATTTGCGGGATCCTTCGGCATGACCGGCGCTGCTATACTTTCCTCCACTGCAGCTCTCAGGGTGAGAACGGGACTGGTTTCCCTTTTTGCTGATCCTGATGTATACCCGGCAGCGATTAAACGAACAGCATCATTATTAGTGAATTCTATCGCCTTTGATGAGATAATTTCCCGGAGAAAACTGGCAGAGAAATTTACATCACTTTTGGTCGGACCCGGATGGAGCACCAGTGAACTACATATAGCGCAACTGATTGAAGTATTGGAATCTGGACTTCCTACGGTTATAGATGCTGATGGTATAACCTTATATGCACAAGTGTCAAAAACCCCGGGATTTGTAAATAACAGTAATAATTGTGTTTTTACACCGCATCCGGGAGAGTTTTTAAGATTGTCAGGAGTCAGTAGTAAGGAGAATCCTGAAAAGGTAGTTGCTGCAGTTAAAAAATTTGCAGAAAAAAACAGCTGCACTGTGGTATATAAATCACATATTACCTACATTGTCTCAGCGAAAGGTGATTTGTCTGTTATCGATGGAATGAATCCTGCGCTGGGAACAGCCGGTTCCGGAGATATATTAGCAGGTGTCATAGCCGGACTGCTTGCTCAGGGTTATGATGGATATGAAGCGGCTTGTCTGGGAGCGGCATTACACCAGAAAGCAGGTAGAATAGCTTATGACAATATCGGAATCTTCACATCTGAGGATTTACTACCAGTTATCTCCTCATTATCAAAATAAAAATTGTGTATCTTTTTTAAGCAATGGGTGTTTATGATTTTGTATAATGAATCTCTTTACAGAGTATTATTTGATATTACTTGACCTGTAGCGGTCTTTGGATTAAGCTTAAAGTAATAATAACGGGAGAACGAAATGATACAGTTTTATGTCTTGGCCTTGGTTTTTATGCTGTATGGAGCCGCAGTTTTGTTGGCGGATGAATATGGAGATAAGGTAAATATACTACTCAGGATTAAAGAAACATACTCAACAAGTCAGACCTTCAGTATTGTATTGATAGTTCTTACAGCTGTTGTTGGAATTTTAAAATTAATTAGCCCGACAAGTCCGGGTCCTGTTGTTATTGGAGATTTTCTCCCGGCAATTAACCTCATTGCACTAGCTGTTTTTTTTGCTTTTGATTTGGCAAGAAAACAGAAAAAGTCGGATGGTTCACAGGGTGCCTCCCCAGATTCTGAAGATGTTTTTTCTGATTCAGACCCCATAAGCAAAGTACAGACCTTTTATTATAAAAATAAAAAAATACTTGGCTTTGCAACTTTAGGTATAGCATTGTTTCACTTTCTTTTTCCGGGAGCAGTCCTGCTTTAGTCCCGTATTGTAACGTATCACGAGAAGATTCTCATTAAGATTAACTACCTTGTGGAGGTAGCATGGATTCACGCCAAAATGTAAGTACCCCTAATATAAGAATCTCAACTGCAGGAGTAGCCTGCAAAGACGATTACTATTTTGTAGCGAAAAGAAAACCGGGGACATCCATTGGTGAAAGCTGGGAATTCCCTGGAGGGAAAAACAGAAAAAGTGAAACTCCTGAGGAAACACTAAAAAGGGAGTTTCATGAGGAATTTCAAGCTGAAATTACTGTTTATGATACTTTTTTTGTGGGTGAGTTTGAAAATAAAGATAAAAAATATAAATTACTGGCTTTTCGTATAACTTTAGATACTCCCGAAGAAAAAATGATTTTTGAAGAGCATCAGGAAATTTCCTGGAAAACGATCAAAGAGCTTGAATCATCCACTATGGCAGATTCAGACAGACAGATCGTTTCCAGCTTGAAAAAAAGTCTCAAAAGAGCTTCCTATTAGCCAGAAGTTTTTGGATATATTTAACTTGTTGCCTTGTAAAACATTATCCATTTGTATCCAAAAACTTCAAAAGGTTATTTTCTAGAAAATAGCCTCATATGACAGTGCCGTCAGCAATTATTCCATTTTTAGGGATTACTATTATACCGTCACAGATATGATAGTTGTCATAGACTCCATCTACTCTATCAATTGAATCAATTCCAATACGGCAGCCATCACCAATTCTTGCATTCTGATCAATAATAGCTTTGCGAATTATGGTACCCAATCCAATTCCAATATTTGGAATCCTCTTTTTTTTATTATTTCTTTTCTCTATATCTGATTCATAATAGCTCGCACCCATGCAGTAAACTCCATCAAGATTAACTCCTGATTCAATAAAGGTCCGGACACCAATAATTGAATTTACAATAGAGGCATTAGTTATAATACTCCCCTCACTGGTTAATGACTGACTTATGTTGCAATAATTAATTTTAGTTGCTGGAAGATGCCTTCTGTGTGTATATATTGGCATATTTTCATCATAGAAGTTGAAGTCCGGCGTTAAAGAGGCAAGATTTAAGTTTGTCTCATAAAAAGATTTAATGGTTCCAATATCTTCCCAGAAATCATTGAAAATATGTGTTTGAACTTTAATATCATTTATTGTTTCCGGAATAATCTCTTTCCCAAAATCGGTTTTATCGTTATCCAGAGCTTTCTCCATTGCCTCAGCATTAAAAATATAAATTCCCATAGATGCTAGATATTCTTTACCATTATTCTGTTGAGCTGTGCTGCTGTTTTCCTCAAGAATATTTTTGGGTGTTTTGTATTCTGAAATATCCATTTCAATTGGCGGTTTTTCAAGAAATGAAGTAATGCGGCCGGTTTCATCTGTTCCAACTATACCTAAACCTGTTGCTTCAACTCTTGATATAGCTTTTGCAGCGATTGTTAATTCAGCATTACTTTCGATGTGAGTTTTCAGCATGTCACGATAATCCATTCGATATAACTGATCTCCTGACAGAATAATGTAGTATTTTGGCTGCTGATCATGAAAATGTTTTATATTTTTTCTGACAGCATCTGCAGTTCCCTGATACCAGTCCTCACTTTGTGGAGTTTGTTCTGCTGCAAGAACCTCAACGAATCCCTGCGAAAAAGTATCAAAAATATAGGTGTTTGAAATATGATTATGCAGAGATGCAGAATTAAACTGGGTTAAGATATAAATCCTTTTAATATCACTATTAATACAATTTGATATCGGAATATCGACTAATCGGTATTTTCCACCAAAGGGAACGGCTGGTTTTGACCTGTCTTTTGTCAGCGGAATTAAACGTGTCCCTTTTCCCCCGCCAAGAACAATTGCCAGAATTTTATTATGCATATTGCTACTCCTTTGATAATGCTTTGTTATAAATTTCGACATATGATCCAGCTGATGATTTCCACTCAAAACGTATATTCATACAGCGTGATCGTATCTCTTTAATCATAAGTTGTGCAGAATTCCATAAATTATCAGCTTCCTCAACTGCATGGTATATGGCTTCACCTGACATTAAATCAAATACAATACCAGTCCCCGTAGAGAAATTTTCAGTAAAAGGTTCTACCGTATCAGCTAATCCGCCTGTTTTTCTCACTATCGGAATAGTTCCATACCGTAAAGAGTATATTTGATTAAGTCCGCAAGGTTCATATCTGCTTGGCATAAGAAAAAAATCAGATCCTGCTTCAATGAGATGGGCGAGATAATTACTAAAAGTAATCGAAACAGATAAATTATTGAATTTATCAGAGAGTTCAGTTAATGAATTTTCAAGTGCCGTATCACCTGTTCCCACAATAATTATCTGAAACGGAAAATCCTGCAGAATCCTCTCGAGAGCAGATGGAGTGCCGCCGCACAGTTCTCTAAATCCTTTCTGTTCAGCTAAACGGGAAACCATACCTATAATAGGAGTGTCAGGATTTATTTCAAGTTTCATATGTCTTTGAAGTTCTTTTTTTAGAGCTGCTTTATTATTTTGAGCAATGGATGAGTAATGGACGGGTAGGTACTGATCAGTTTCAGGGTTCCATTCTGTATAATCAACACCATTAAGAATTCCTGACAAATCTTTGTTTCGTCTTGTCAGTAAATCATTTAATCCGGCTCCTTGTTCACGATGTTGAATTTCAGATGCGTATGTTTTTGATACTGTGGTAATTTGATCTGCATGCTGAATACCGGAGGCCAGAAAATTGATCTCTTTAACCTTACTGG